>Ga0315534_1001745_pt1 | contig 14973 bp, 10 predicted proteins | sample SalMarSW160240MG_FD_203094 | JGI IMG/M metagenome (GOLD analysis project Ga0315534, IMG submission 203094) | Salt marsh sediment microbial communities from the Plum Island Ecosystem LTER, Massachusetts, United States - Salt Marsh Sediment SW1602-40 ... | reverse complement strand
TTTCTCTTATCAATCGTTTAACATCCGATAGGGACGTCATCATTCACCTCCAGTGTGTTATTGTGTACGGATTCTAGCACTAAAGGTTTACGATGTCAACTAGTTTATAATAATCTAAAGTACAGGACGGGTGCATTGACTTTAAAGCCAACGACCATCGCTCGCTGCAACGGAGTTCGCTTGTCGCTTATCACAATCGGAGTGTCTGGCGTTTGAAATCTATCGGCTTTCGTATTCCGCAATTAACGCTTGGAGGGAGGCTCGCTGCTGCGTATCCGGGGCAAATTCTAGAAATCGCTCGAGATGCGTGATGGCGGCATCGTATTGCTCGAGTTCGCCGAGCGCCAGGCCCATTCCCAGGTGGGCGTCGGCGATCGTATCATCGAGGTCCAGGGCGGCCGCGTAAGCCCGCTGTGCGGTCTGGAAATCACCCTGGCTGTAGGCGGCGGAACCCAGGCCGATGAAAGCCATGGCAGAGGGCGGCGAGAGCTGCGTGGCTTGGAGATAGGCTTCTCGCGCGTCTGCGAGTCGGTCTTGATAATAGAGACTGGCGCCGAGGCCGATGTAGCCATGGGGGCTGTCGGGTTCGGCGGCGATGATCTGGCGGTAGGTCGCTTCGGCTTCTGCGAACTCGCCCAACTCCAGGAATTCGCGTGCGGATACGAACAATTCGGGAACCGAGGATGAAAAATCCGAATACGTCACGCCGCCGGGAAGTGTATCGATCTCATGTCGCCCGCTGCCCCTTAACGTCGAACAGGCCCCGTTCACGAGCAGGGTGAGAAAGACCAGCGAGCAGTGCATCAATCTCCGGTACTTCTTCATATCGCCGCGAATCTCCTTTGGATATCATGCCGCAAATGCCACTATAGCAGAACCGCTGAGCTGCAGCGAGTTCCGTATGCGCAAATGGTTGAGCGGGGAATTACGCTTCGACTGCAAGGGGGGAGCGAATGCGGGTGCAAGCAGCTGTTGGAGAGATGCAGTGAGTAGGACCATGGTCATGTGAGGGAGTTGGCGGCCGCTGCGCTACAGTTATGTATTCGTGTTTCGTTTGTTACCCTGTAGTACACCCCAAATTCCAAGGAGCCCACGATGAAAGGCAAACGAATTTATCTCTATCTTGTAGCGGTGCTGGTTTTGGTCGCAGTTGTGGTGGTATTTTTCCTGCTCAATGATCGAAAAGATGAAGTGGTCGAAGTCTCCGAGGACGTTCAACCGACGGAAACGCAATCCGCAATATTCCCGGCCGAAGCGATAACCATCGAGGAGTCTGGCGGCGGCACGCTGGTCGTAGAAAGCGGCGCACTGAGTGCGGATTCCGAAGTTACCTTTGAGGATATCGGGGAAGGCGCGTCCTTTGCCGCCGGCAGCCCGTTCAGCCCTGCCAGCGACGAGTACTTCGTCGATCTTGATGATGCGGATCAAATCGGTTCGATCCTGGTAAGCCTTCCGCTGGACGAAGGTGCCAAGGACGCTGCTCCGGCAGATACCTCCACCTATGCATACGTTGCCTGGGCGGAACCGGAGGGCAGTTACCCTTCCGTGGTGGGCGTCAAAGTCGAGGAGGGCATGGCTACCTTCCCGGTCGTGGGTCAGGGGAAATACCAGATCTTTAAATTGATCGCCCACCCAGGTTTGTTGGAACTGACAACGATCTACGATCCGCTCGCCGTTCCCACGTACCCACAGATGACTCCGGGCTGGTGCAGTCCTACGGCGATGACCAACCTGGTGGATTTTCACCAGGGCGTCTGGCCCGTGGGTGGTTTCGGCGCCGTGTGGGGCGAATCGAGCAACTGGTATCTGGCCGGCAAGGCGGGTCAGCCGTATAACAAGGGATATTTCTTCCACTGGCTGCTCGGTGCCGGCGGATACTCCGTACCGGCGGATGTGAAACAGAGCTTTTCGACCAGTGACGTGGAGGTTATCATCTGGAATTGGAAAGCAGCCGTCTGGACCGAACTCAGCTTTGAAGAATTGGGCTTCGTGAAGCACGTGGATTATGACTATGCGGATTATCTCTTCGACGCCTTCCAAGCCTACGTGGAGTATTTCGTCTGGGGCACCGCTATGCCACGTCGTCCTGTAGCCTGGGGGTCGAGCCTGGCCGGACACAGCCGCACGATCACCGGCAGCGACGGCACGCTGCTTTTCTACAACGACCCGGGTTCGGGTTCGCTCAACAGCACGAAGTCGTGGGCGAGCTACCGTCAGGCGGTGATGGACAGCCTGACCGCGGAGAAGATCGAGGTGATCGACACCGTGGTGTTTTTCGCCGAACCTCAGCCGACAAACCAGCGCCGCGGCGTGCTCTGGCTGCTGCCCAGTTCGGGCAGTTTCCCGGGCGCGGTGGCCTTGATCGCCGGCGACAGCGGTCAGCCGGAAACCAACTGGATATGGGACGGGGATATGGGGCATGAGAAGGGCTATTACTACACGGACCTGCGCGGCGTGCTGCCCAGCGACCCGCTCTTCGACGTTCAGTTCCAGGCCCTGGATTACTACGATGAAGTCGAATTTGGCTTCGAAGTGTTCAATATATCCACTGGAACGTACAACTACCACGTGGATGTGGTCCTGCAGAACGAGAACCTGAGCGTGCTGCAGAACGTAGGTCAGTATGAGGTAGGCATTTATCCGGGCACACGCGTGGACATCGTGCCCGCTGGCAGCGTCCGGCTGTTCGACCTGCCGCCGGGGCTCTACACGCTTAAATTCGTACTGCTGCAGGATGGGCTATATCAGGACGTGAAGTACGTACAGTTCCGCGTGGCCGAGACGGACCTGATGGACCTCAACCCCTACGGCGTGTTGACCCAGAACGCCTTCTGCCGCATGGGTCCCGATCCAGTCTTTGACGACGTGACCGCCTTCGAGGCCGGGACGGAACTGACCTTGCTCGGCGTAAACCCGGAGAAAACCTGGGGCAAGTTCGAGACGACCGTGCATGATATTACAGTCCAATGCTGGATCGCCTTGAACGTGGTCGAGTTGTTCGGCGGCGAGAACGCGGAGATCTTGGCCGTTCCCGTCTTTCCCGAGGCGCCGGCTGAACCGGTGTGTGTGAGTACACTGGATCGTGCAGCCTGCCCTGAGGCTGGCGGCACATATTCGGCTGATGATGGAGGCTTCTGCCGCTGCCCGGCGGAGTGAACTTGATCGTATTCAAAAAAGAAACGCCCTGGGATATTCCCGGGGCTTTTTATTTCCGAGTCGTTTTTGATCGGGAGACTCTCTTTGTCCCGACCATATCTAAATATCGTTATCGACAATATACTTCTCGCTTGATTATGTTCGATCAAGATCCTTATCCTTTTTACAAGCCCGAACCGAGGCCGAGGAAGCGTTGGATAACTGGATCGGTCTTTCGCTATTGCGGCGATGATATAATCGGGAAATGCATCCTGGCAATGGTTTTAAGTTGCTGCGTTCTCTTTTCTTGGCAGATCCTTGGATTATTTCGATACTATTATGCGGGTGGAAATTCATAGAGGATGAATAGGGGAGTGGAATCTATAGGCTTTCGGCAATTTATGTATTACTATCCCTGGTGAAGACCACTCGATACTCATATGATCGAATCGAAGTTGTGGAGTCTTGTATGATTGATTCACTTAAACGCAGCTGGTTTTTCTTTGCGCTGGTCTTGCTCGATGTGGGCGCATTTTTATTCGTGATTCTATTTAAGATTTGGCCTGCTAATCTTGAAAATCCATTCATTAAATACCCCTATGTTGCACATGCCTTGGGCAGCACTAAAGATGGAATACCATTGACAAACAGCCTCGATGCTTTCGAGACTTCGTACGCAAAAGGATTTCGCCTTTTCGAGGTTGACTTATTACGGTTAAGCGACGGCACCGTAATTGCTGCGCATAATGGGACTGAAAATGCGTTTGGGCTTACGGTGAATTTCAAGGATTTAACGATCGATGATATCGAGGGGGTAAAATGGGATGGACGTTATCCGATTATGACGAGTACAGATCTGGTAAAAATTCTTCAGGAGTATAAAGACGCTTACCTCATTCTCGATACAAAATGGGATCATTTAGAAATCTATGAAACGATTATCCATCAAGCTTCTCCGCGTGTTCTCAATCGGATGATTCCACACATTACCGAGCAATGGGATTATAACGAGATCCGCAAGATGTATAAGTTTCCCTGGTACATGCTGGCATTGGTTCGGACTCAATGGTCAGGAGAGTTCGATGATGATGATGTGATCAAGTTCGTAAAGGAGAATGAGATTCCGGCGGTTATGATGTGGTGGAAAGAACGAGATCCGAACCTAACTCTCTCAGAAAATTCAAATCAAAGGCGTCGATACACACCAGGATTTGCTGAGGCCTTGCGTGAAGCTGGCGCCGTACCTTATGTGCACAGTCTTTCATCTCCAGAAGAAATCGAAAAGTTTCGTCAACTTGGCATCGGTGTCTATTCGAACGGATACTTAGGAGATTGACTATTCGGAACCCTCGGGTATAAGCTGAAGTGTGAAAATTGAGTTATCGCATGGATTGATTGATCGCCAAATGTGATTAATCACTTGAGTTATATCCAGACATCTGCCTCCACTGTCAGTTCACCGCCGGCGTCACCGGTGTTCAGCGTTCCGGCCGGTTCGACGAGAAGAACCCGGCATTCCGCATCGGCGCGCGGTCGGTGCTCGATCCCTTTGGGCACGACGAGCATCTCCCCGGATCGCAGCTCGACGGGGCCGTCGTGGAAGTCGATGGCCATCTCGCCGTGCAGCACGATGAAAACCTCGTCGGTGTCGGCGTGCTTGTGCCAGACGAACTCGCCCCGGAACTTGACCAGTTTGAAGTGATACTCGTTCATCTGGGCCACGATCTTCGGCGACCAGTGATCCGAAAACAAATCCAGTTTCTCGTCGAAGTTGATCGCCACTCGCTCCATCATACCTCCTCGTTTACATCGACTGCTATTTGCCACTGCAGGCTCGGATGCGTGGTTGAAATCCATCTTCGACGCTGTTCTAAAATGTGTCGAATGCCTTATTCTATGCCGATTTTCACGTCCAAAAACCAGCAGCCGCCGTGCAACGTGGCTTCGCCCGTTCGCAACCGGAGCGGTTTGGAAAACAAGGGTCCGTCCGTAACGAGCGTGTGATATTCACCGGCTTCTCCGGCAAGGTCGATCCCGATTCGCTCGAATTCCTCGAGCAAAGCGTCCGTGAGCCTGCGGCCGAGAAAATGCTTCCCCAGTTTATCGTCTCTCGCGGCGATGAGCGTGGCCTCGAAGCCGAGCGCCAGGAAGGAACGCAGCAGATCGTGCCTGGGTTTTCTCCACAAGGGAAGATAGGCATGCAATCCGGCACGATGGGACACCTTTTCTTCCCAGATGCGGTTCTCCTCGAAGTCGATGTCCCCGAACACACTCGCCTGCGCCCCTTCGTGCGCAGCCGTGTGCAACGCTGCAATAAAAGTCTCTTCGTAGTCGTCCCAAGATGTATCCGCAGTCATCAGCGGGATCCCCAGCGAGTCAGCTTGCGCCTGCAGGACATCTACCGGAAGGCCATGCGAGCGCGATCGCCGGCCGTGCTCGTCCAGCATCGTCAGCAGCACCTGCGGCACGCCGCCCAGCTCGATCGCCTGCCACAGCGCCAGACAGGAGTCCTTGCCGCCGCTCCAGGAACAGACGAAGGGGGTGCCACGCAGGAGTGAGATGTCATCGGGTTTCGATTTCTTGAGTTCTGATTCCACAAACCGTCTTCGCCTTGTGCGTGGGAGGTTTTCTGTAAACCTGATAGCTTGTGTTCGGAATTCGATGTGTTGCTTCGCTTGATCTGCTTCCGTCCCAACATAGGTATTTAATCATACTCCGTGCATCGTGGGTGAATAGTGCCGAAAAGCTACTGGGCAACTGGCGGTGGTGAAAATTCGGATTCTTTTAACTTCGATGCCGTTGCCCTGCAGCGAAAATTGGCGCTAGCTAGAATGAATCGAAGATGGAACAACAACAGGGCTGTCCCTCAAGGACAGCCCCGGTTTGTGAGTAAACTAAATGCACGAGCTACTTATATATATGGCAAAAATCAGTCTGCGTTACGGAGATCCTCGATGAGGCACCGGCCTCGTTGTAAGCTTCCACAGAGTAGGTGTGTAAGGCTTGATCCGAGAGTGAATCCTTGTAGCTCGTGACGTTTGCCGACAGCTTGGCGATCAACGTTCCGTCTCGATATACTTTGTATCCCGTTTCGTTGTTTGCCTGGTCCGTCCATTTCAACGTGATCTGGTATTCCGGATCACAAACCATGTTGGCGATTTGCAGGCCGGTCGGTGCCGCCGGTGGTGTTACGACTTCGATGGTCACCTTCGCCTCCTGCTCCCCTTCGGGCGAGGGCACCTGCATCTTGTAGGTTGTGGTTTTCGAAGGGCATACCTGCTGTGCCCCGAGTGTTTCGACTTTCTCCTCCTCGAGAAAGACTTCGGTGGCGTTATCCACCTGCCAACGCAAGATGGTGCATTCGCCTTTGGCGATACGATAGGCATCGGCATTGAAATTGATATGGATAGGTATTGGTGTTAACGTAACTATCGGTTCAGTCACATCCGGTTCAGCCACTTCAAGCACAATTAATTCATAAGCTCCCCGGTCACAATCAATACCACGTGGGCGTGAGATACCGCGTTGATCGGTCGCGGGGCAGTTTGCCGTATCCGCGCTGTCGACCGCCGGGCTTTCCGGTGCCAAGGCGTGGGTCTGTGTGCCGCCGCCATTGTCCGCCAGAGGTTCCAGCAACGGATCCGTTGAGAGCAAGTCATCCGTGCCGCCGCTCAGACAGGTGGAGTCACTGGAAATGTTGTATCCCAGCGAATATGCCTCAGACGCGTTACCGGCACAGTTCCCCGCAATGGGGCTCTCGATAATCGTGTTGTGAAGATTCACCGTGCCGTTGTTGTAAATCGCCTGCCCCGATCCGCCTGCCCCATTGCCAAATAGCGTCACGTTGTTGAGTTCCATCATGCTGGGCGGATTCGAGTCGATGATGATGCCTCCCCCATCTCCATCGGCAGTGTTTCCGCTCACGGTGACGTTGGTCAACGAGAGTACCCCGCCTGTACCTCCCAAACCCCAAAAGTAAATCCCGCCGCCGTCGCCGAACGTATGGTTGTCGCTGATGGTGCTGTTCTCGATCGTGGCTGAGATGATATTCACCAGGTACAGACCACCCCCATTGTCACTCATATGGTTGCCACTTACCGTCGTGCCGGACATCATGAGATAGGACATGTTGAAGACACCATGGCCCTGATTGTCGCTAATCGATCCCCCCGTAATGGTTAACTCAGCGTTGATGCCGTTGAAACCAAATCCTTCGTTGGCGGTGAGGTCAGTGTTCGTCAGCGTGACCGGCACTAAAGGCGATGACGACTTGAAGGAAGAGATACCGCCACCTTCATTGCCGACTACTGTACATTCCTCTAGTCTAAGAGAGGTGCCCTGGTTGTAAATGCCGTAATTGATATTGCTGCCTACAATCGTGTCGGTCAGCACCGCCTCCCCCTCGTTGTAGATACCCCCTCCCAAACCGGTCTGGGCGATGTTCTCAGTAATATGACTCTGATCTATGGTGAGCGATCCAGTGGTGTTATTGAAAATTCCTCCCCCATTTCCATTGGCGATGTTTTCAGTTACGGTGACGTTATTCAACGAAAGCGTCCCCGCTCCACCACCTCCTAAGCCCCAAAAGTAAATTCCACCGCCATTACCTACTGCTTGATTGCCGCTGATCGTACTGTTTTCAATCGTTGCCGAGATGATATTCACTAGGTATAGACCACCCCCATCGCTTGTCGAGTGGTTCCCGTTTACAGTCGCGCCCGACATGGTCAGGTTTGTGTGATTGAACACGCCGGATTCTTGATTGTCGCTGATCACCCCTCCCGTGATGGTCAACTCGGCGTTGATGCCGTAGAAGCCAAAACCTTCATTGCCGATGATATCGGTGTTTGTCAGAGTGACGGGCACCGAGGGTGGCGATGATTTGAAGGAATAAATACCGCCGCCATCTTCGTTGTAACCTATAGTGCAGTCCACCAACTCAAGAGAAGTGCCCTGGTTGTGAATACCGACATTTCTATTTGTGCCTACAATCGTGTCGGTCAGCAGCACATCCCCCTCGTTGTAGATGCCCCCACCCGAGCCGGTTTGGGCGGTATTATCGGTTATCAGACCTTGATCTACCGTGAGCGATCCGAAGTTGTAAATCCCTCCCCCGTCTTCGGTGGCTTCGTTGTTGAAGATGTGTATGTCTGTCAATTGTAGAACGCCTTTGTTGCGGATTCCGGCGCCCTGTTGCTCCTCACCCTCGCGAATCATCAATCCTTCTAAGGTCACATCAGTGGCTTCGGCGATGTCGAACACGCGGTCGATTCCGTTGGCATCGATGACGGGTATGCCTTCGCCAATGATGATCACATCGCCTAAGATGTCGAGGTCCCCCTGATACGCCACATCTTCGTCCACTCCGGCGATCGATAGCGTGTAGGTTCCGGCCGGCAGCCGAATGACATCGGGGCCGGGGCAGAAATTGGCGCTCTGGATGGCCTCGCGCAGCGAGCAGTCGTCCTCGGTGCACTCGCCGTCGTTGGTGTCGTCCACTTTCGATACCAGGAACTCCGGGGCGTCACAATCCGGATTCGGCCGGCAACTTGCGAGAGATGCTGCCAATAATGAACACACGAGAATTAAACACAAACGAATGGATTGTTTTTGGGCCACCCTTGCATCCTCCTCCTAGATGAGCGTTCTAATAATACAACTATTCATGTGCAAATCCCTCTTACATCCTAAAAATCGTGCCGAAGAGTATATACCTATAACGTCAATCGATAATCAAATGTGACACCTCCTGCCCACAACATATTCAATCATTCCTGCGTTTCGAACGGTGGAGCGAAGCTCAGTGGTTCGACATCCGGGGCGGAGTATGACACTTCCCTTCGATCCGTAAACCCGAAGGAAGCTTTGTTGGTCGGGTCGGTGAGGATCTTATCAGGTACGACCATCAACCCACCTCCACCCGGCTGGTGCCGCCGACTTTGCTAACGCGGATCACGTGGTGCGTCTCGCGCTCGAAGGTGTCGTCGTGGCTGATGACGAAGAGCTGGTCGAAGCCGGTGATCTGCGTGATCTGCTCGGCCAGGTTTTCGCGGCGCTCGTCGTCCAGATTGGCGGTGGGTTCGTCGAAGAAAGCCAGGCGGATCTGGGACATCTCCTGCAGCAGCGCCAGGCGCACGGCCAGGGCGGCGGCCATTTTCTCGCCACCGGAAAGCTGGCCGAAGGCGCGTTCCCGGCCGTCCTGCTCGATGCTGATGCTGTAGTCCTCGTTCCAGCGCAGGCGCTGGGTGTGGTCGCCCATGATCTCGGCGTAGATGCGCTGCGCTTCGAGGGAGATCACCTGCACCAGGGCGCGCGTGATGTAGGGACCGGCCTGGCGCACCGTCTTGCGCACGAAGTCCAATATTTCGGCCAGATCTTCCAGGCGCTGACGTTCCTCTTCAGCGGAACGCAATTCGATCTCTTTGGCCTGCAGGGTTGCGCGTTCACCCTGTAGTGCGGCAAGACGTTCCTGGCTCAGCGAGAGACGCGTTTCCAGGGAGGCGTGTTCCTTGGCGAGCGAGGCGTATTCCTCCTTGATGCGATCGTGTTCGGCACGATCGTAGCCCGATTCGAGTTTCTGGTATTCGGAGGCGATGTGTTTCTTCTCCGTCTCAGATTCCTGGATTTCGTCGTTCAGTGTCTCTAATTTTGCCGCACGTGCCGGATAACTTTCCGCTGCGGCGGCATGTTCCAGGTAACGGCGATGGCCGGCTGTGTTTTCGTCGCGCTGCGCCGAAGCGTCGGCCAGGCGTTGGTCGAGATCGGCGAATTGCGCCAGTTGTTCCCGGATTTGACCGGCTTGTTTTTCGGCTTTGTCGAACTTTTTCGTCGTTTGCTTTAAACCGGATTCCAGCTCAGGGCGGGCAGCGGTCTTGATTTGCAGCACTTTCACCTGCGAGCGTGGATCGCTCAACTTGGCGAGTTCGGCCTCGATGGCCGCTAGACGTTCGGGCATGGGGCGCAGGTCTGCGACCTGGCGATCCTGTTCTTGCAGCTGCGCCTGGGCGCGCTCGATCTCGCTTTTGACCTCCTGCGTCTGCTGGGGCAGCGGCAAGGTGGCCAGCTCACGCTGCAGGGTTTGAAGCTTCTTCTGCAGTCCAGCGATCTCTTTCTCGAGTTCGACCATGCGCTTCCGGGATTGAGCTTCGGACTGGTCGAGCGCGCCGCGCTCGCCGGCGTAATGCTGCTCCAAATCCTGGCGGTGGGCGGCGTCCAGCGTCTGGCGGCAGACCGGGCACTTCGCTTCGTCGGCGCTTTCCAGCAAGCCGAGGCGTTCGTCGATCTGCGCTCGCTGGTGCTCGATGCCGGCACACTCGGCTTCCAGACCGGCGCGCTGCGCTTCGAGAGTGCGGATCGAATCTTCGACTCCCTGCAATTCTTCCTCCGCCTCTGCACGGCGTTGGACGCCGGCTTCGATCTCAGTCCGGCGAGCTTCCAGAGTTCCAAGCGACTTGCGTTCCTTCTCCAGCTGCTCGCTGAGTAAAGCCAGGCGCGTGCTGGACTGGCGTACTTGCTGTAGCTCAGCCTCGAGCTGCGCCTGGCGGTCGGCAGCGGGCTGGATCCGGGCAAGTTCGGTTTCGGCGGATTCGATCTCCCCCAACGTGGATTCCAGGCTCTCTATTTCCGGCTGAAAGCGGGCGAGTTCCTTCTCCAACTTCGACAGCGATTGGCGCAGGGCGTCGCGTTCTACGCGCTGTGTCTCGAGCGTCTTTAAGTCCTGCTGGGCGGATTCCAAAGCTTCGAACGCCGGCCTGGTTTCTTCTTGTACTTTTCGGGCGTTATCGGCTTCTTGTACGGCTTCGTCGGAGTCGGTGCGCTGTTTGGCCAGCGCCTCCAGGCGGGCTTCGAGTGTGCGCAAGGATCCGGCCGCGTCATCGATGGCCTTGCGGTCCGCCTCCAGGGTGGCCAGGTTCGTCGCCGCGGCGTCCAGGCGCTTGGCGGCTGTTTTTAAGTCTTTTTCCGTTTTACCAGTTTCGCCCTCGAGCTGCTGGATCTCCCGTTTCAAATCCGGCAGGCGCTTCAACTCGCCCTGCAGCCCGGCGATGCGCTGTTCCTGCGCTTGCAGTTCGTCGCGCAGGTATCGTTGAGACTCGAGCAGCCGGTGCCAGACGGTCTCGTAATCGTCGACCTGCAGCAGCGGGTCGAATTTTTTCTTCCGGGCGGCATCGTTTTCCAGGAAAGTGGCCGTCAGTAATCCCTGCGGGACGCCGATCGCGTCCTCAAACAGGGCGGTCAGGTCGGCGCCGGGTTCCAAGCCCATGTGTTTCTTGAGCCAGTCGATCACGTCCTGCTTGCCTTCGGCTGGCTTACGGCCGGTCTCCGCATCGGTGATCGAGAGCGTGCCACCGCCCAGCGGGCGCGTAAGTACGTACTCGCGCTCGTCGAGGGCGCTCACGAAGTGCACCGCCACCTCGCCGTGCTTCTGGCCCAGGCGCAGGAAATCGTCCTGTTTGTAGGGCAGTGAGTCGAAGAGGGCGAAACCGATGGCTTCCAGCAGGGTCGACTTGCCGGCGCCGTTGGGGCCGGAGATGGCGTTCACTCCGCGGGCGAAGTCAATTATGACGGCATCGGCATAGCTCTTGACGTTGTGCAGTTCCAGCCGGGTGATCTGCATGGCGCTCAGCCCTCGTCCGCCGTGCGCTGGCGCAGGGTGTCGACGATCTCGTCCGGCGGGCGGTCCGCCAGGGTCAATTGTTTGATCTCTTGGATCAGGTCGGCCCAGAATTCGGCGCGCTCGCGGTAGCGGCCGTCGCGCTGAACCAGGTCGAGGATCACCTGCCGTTCAAGCTGCCGGCGCGAGCGGCCGTCTTCGAGGCCGACCTCGAATTCAGTGGCGCGGGTGTTGTTGCGCAGGCGCGGCAGCAGCGGCTCGACGATCTCTTGCAGCAGCGCTTGCAGCTGGCCGGCGTCCAGCGCGGCCCGGTCGAAGGCCAGCACGCCTTCCAGGTTGAGCTCGACCACCGGCTGGAGATCTCCACCGGCATGCTTTCGCTTTTGGTCTTTCAGGAAGCTTTCCAATGACGAAAGCAGCGCCTCGGGTGTGGTGTAAGCATCGACCTCGAAGGTCCAGCGGTAGAACGGGCGGCGGGGGATGGGCACGTGTTCGACCCGGTGTTTGGGGTCCTGGCCGGTGTCGACGCTGACGATGTAGACCCCGCCCTGCCAGTCGCGTTCGTCCATACCGCAGGTTTCGAGCGAACCGGGGTTGTAGATCCAGTCCTGACGTTCGAAGGGCTTGTGCAGGTGGCCGAGGGCCAGGTAATCCACGTGCTCGCGCAGCGGTGCGATGGCGTTGTGCGAGACGCCGCCGGCCATGCCCGGTATTTCGCCCTCCAGGCCGAAGTGGCCCATGAGCAGGGTGTACTCGGCCGGTTCCAACGCTGCCAGCGCGGCGGGAATTTCTTCCAGGACGGTATCGATAACCGAGCCCAGGTAGGGCAGCCCGCCCAGGCGCACACCTTTAATTTCGATGCGGCCGCCCTGGTTGCCGTCCCATAGTGGGAATCGGATGGTTTCACCTTCGAAAGAAGGGCGCAGCAGGATCAGATGGCTGCGCTCGGCCAGATAGTCGAGCCAGGAACGGTGGAAAGGGTCGCGGTAGCGGGCGCGGTCGTGATTGCCGGTGACGGCCACGACGGGGATCTCGGCTGCTCTCAGCCGGTCCAGGTTACGGACTGCCTGCAGCAGGGTCGGTGGGTCGATGGCCGATTTGTGGAACAGGTCGCCGCTGAGCACGACGAAATCCACCTGCCGCTCGAGGGCGACGTCGACGGCGGCGTCGAAGGCGCGGGCGAAGTCGTTGAAGCGCGCTTCGCTGCCGTACTGCTTGTAGCCGAGGTGCACGTCGGCGAGGTGCATGAATGTGGCCTGCACGGTACGCCCTTTCCGGGGAGTTTGAGATCAAGTGTATTCTAAATGGAATCGGGGTGGATGGCGAAGATTGTTCGTGAAAATGCTGTTGTTCCCTCTCCCCTATCTAATCATCCTGAGCGGAACGAGCTGCGCAGCAGTGAGTGAAGTCGAAGGATGCTTGTCTTTTTCGCAGGGGAGGGCGCTGAGAATAATAAGTTCGTCGTGTTGCTATTGATTTCGAAATCCTTATTGTGGTGATGAGGGTGTTTTTTATTTTTATTCTTCCCCCCTATCATCCCCCCAAAGGGGGGATGTGGGGCTTCCCCCACACCCCAGGCAAAGCGGCCAGAGAGCTTGATCGCAAACACGAGGTGGGTATGGGCCGCTGGATGATGTGGTCATCTCGACAAGGAGCTTGACTCAGCCATTCGACCTTTTCATCTTGCCTGGTTGGTGTAGAAAGGGGCTCCTTCGACTGCGGGCTTTGCCCTCCGCTCAGGATGAATGGTGGGTGACGCTGTGGAATCTGATACTATGGATACAGATACTATCTTGGGGTTTATTTTCAATGGCCGAAATGCCGATCTACCTCGATTACAACGCCACCACGCCCATCGACCCGCGCGTGGCGCAGGCGATGGAGCCATATCTCTACGGGCATTTCGGCAATCCCTCCAGCGCGCACCCGTACGGAGGCGAAGCGCGCCAGGCGGTCGAGAAGGCGCGCCGCCAGGTGGCCGATCTGCTCGGCTGCAAACCCGGCGAGATCGTCTTCACCAGCGGCGGCACGGAGTCCAACAACACGGCCATCCGCGGCGCGGCGGCTGTACTGCGCCGTCGAGGAAAACACATTATCACCTCGGCCGTCGAACATCCGGCGGTGCTCGAGCCCTGCCGTTATGTAGAACGCCAGGGATTCCGTCTTACGGTGCTTCCCGTGGATGAATTCGGCCGGGTCGATCCCGCCCACGTCGCCGCGGCAATCACGGACGAGACGATCCTGATCTCGATCATGCACGCCAACAACGAGGTGGGTACGCTTCAACCCATCGAGGAGATTGCGGAATTGGCCCGGGAACGAGGCGTCTTGTTCCACACCGACGCGGCGCAGTCGCTGGGCAAGATCCCCGTGCGGGTCGACGAACTGGGGGTCGATTTGCTCAGCGTGGCCGGCCACAAGTTCTACGCACCGAAGGGCGTCGGCGCGTTATTCATCCGTTCCGGTGTGGCGCTGGAGAAATGGATGCACGGCGCCGATCACGAGGCGGGACGCCGCCCCGGCACCGAGAACGTGCTCGAGATCGTCGGACTGGGACAGGCAGCCGAGATTGTCGCCGCCGATTTGGCGAAAAATGCAGCGCATATGCTCGCTCTGCGCGAGCGGCTGTGGTGTGGTTTGCAGGAAGGTCTGGACGAACCCGATTCCGTTCGTCTCAATGGGCATCCCGATTTACGCCTGCCGAACACATTGAGCGTGGGCTTTCGCGGCGTGGAAGCCAACACCTTGCTGGCAACAATCGCCGATCGGGTTGCGGCTTCCGCCGGAGCGGCCTGCCACGCCACGGGGGTGGATGTCTCCACTGTGCTGCAAGCGATGGGCGTGCCGCTGGAGTGCGCCATGGGGACGGTGCGGTTTTCCGTGGGAAAGATGAGCACCGCCGCGGAGGTCGATAGGGCGGTGCAGGTCGTGATTGAGACGGTACGTGCGTCGGTGGGATAACGAGTTTTGTTTTAGAAGAGGCCCCGCAGCAGCAGCAATACCCCGAGGATAATGAGCGGCACGCCTAAGATGGCCCCAATAACGGTCATGCTGAGGGGCACTCCAATAAGGATCATCACGATCCCCAGCACGATGGCCAGCAAACGTCCGGTTAATCCCAATATCCAACCCACCAGGCGCCACACGGCCACGAACGGCCACATGAACCAGGGATGTTTGCGATCTGTTTCGTTCACGGCACTTTCCTCCTGCATGTCTAGCTCCCG
>Ga0315534_1001744_pt1 | contig 14974 bp, 16 predicted proteins | sample SalMarSW160240MG_FD_203094 | JGI IMG/M metagenome (GOLD analysis project Ga0315534, IMG submission 203094) | Salt marsh sediment microbial communities from the Plum Island Ecosystem LTER, Massachusetts, United States - Salt Marsh Sediment SW1602-40 ... | reverse complement strand
CGGCGACATTCGTCAACGACCGCGGCAGGGCGCGCTTTGAATGCAAACTCACGCCGTCAACGGCCCGCTGCCACTAACTCGTTGCCCGTGAACAATTCGGAACGCGTTGAGTGTGTAGGCTGATTTGACGCGAGCAAGTATTGGGGATTGCAGGTTTCTGGGGATTGCGGGGTGGTTTCCTTGCAAAAGGGCCGGCCGCGGAAGAGCGCCAGCATCAAATGCAATGATGCCCTGATTCTGCCTCACCGTGCGATTCCGGCCGGATGGGATTTTCGGGAATGACAGCTCCAGCTTCACCAACGCCGCGAGTACCGCTTGGCAGAGTTTGTCAGGCCTTCTCCAGAATTTCTATCACCTTGTTCGCATCGTCCAGCGAGTCCACCGCCACGTAGGCGAGAAATTGTGTGCCAATCACGGAGGCAGAGAAGCCACGCAGGTTAATTCGCCCGCCGGCAAGCTTCTGAGTCAACTCCGCGGCGATGCCCGGCCGGTCACGGCCCATGACTCGAACGGAATGGAGGGTATGCGCAACATTAAAACCCACCTGCGCGGCTGCAGCGATTTCCCTGTCGCCCCGGAGTGGCGTGACGAACACTACTCCCTTGCCGGGTTCTGCGCGCCGGGCGATGATGAATTGCAGGTCTGCGCCCGCTTCCTGCAGCTCAGCCAACACGTGCGCAAGGTCGCCGGGTCTGTCTTCGATGGTCGCCGCCCACACATCGACATGTTCCACATATTCCACGAGAGGATCCACAATAGTTCTCCTTCCTCTCTACTGTTGTGCGCTAAGTGCAATCTCGGTCATGACTCGCCCAAAAGCAAGTCGCAGCGGGGACTCTTGACGGAATGCGTCTTGAGGCCACGCATACGCCACCTAATGCTCCCAGCTGCCGTGTGGCGGTTGCGCGAGCGTGATCGGCCCGCGGCAGCCTCGCTATTGTCGGCCGGGGCGCTGTAAGTCTTCCACAGATCGGTCACCCCGAAGGTGTCGCAATCCGCCATCATCATCACATGCGGCGATTGCCCGTCCGACACGATGGTCGACCGCCCCTGCGCGTCGCGTCCATATTTGGCAAATTCAAGCTGAGGGAGAAGCGGTTCACCCACGAAGAATGCCAGTTCGCACCGCATTTCGCCGCGAAAAAAGCCATGATTTTCCTTACAGGGAGTTCCGTGCGGGAGGAGAGATTAGAGATGTTTCGAACCCTTGGGGCTGTCGCGCTAGTCTCGTTCGTCGCAATCGCGTCGCCGGAACACGCCGCATCGCAGGAGACGATCGAATGCCGTGCCAGACCTGAGAGCCGCGAGTATTGGTCCTGGCGCGAGATTGAAGGCCGACGGTGCTGGTACAAGGGCCACCGGCGTATCGACAAGAAGCTCTTATCTTGGGGCCCAAAGAAGCCTGTGGAGGCCGTTAAACTCGATCCAGCAATGCTCCAAGAGGGCCCTCTCAAACCCTCCGTCAGCCCTGCCGAGCCGATCGAGGCTGAATCGGTCTATGCCGAGCGTAATGTAAGCTCCATAGGCCCGTTCGAGGCCACCTGGCGGGACTTAATGGCGGACATGAAGTTTCAGGACCGAATACAACCCGGCGAATGATGAGCTATGAAGATTTTTTCATTTGGCTAAATTAACTCGTTGCCATGAAACGCTAAGTCTTGCAGCGATCACGGCGGCGGCGCGTCAGGCTTGTTCGCGACAAGCTCAAAAATCGAGATCAGGCTGTTGATCGCGAGCTTGTCGCGGTCGTGGAGCGTGAGGACGTATTCCTCAAGCGGACGTTGCTTGTGTCGATTGATGTCGGCGATGAACGGTCCCAGCGTCTCGACCGTGGATTCGGCGATGATGTCGAGAACGCGCAGCCAGAGATCGACCTTGCCGGGGCTATCCAGGGCGAATTTGCACCCAAGCATACCGAGTGCGTAAACGAGCGCGAATATCTCGTTGCAGCGTACTTCCGCGAAGTCGTTGGCGTTTGTCGGATCGAGCGGCATGAAGGGTTGAAACCGCGCAATGGCGATGGCCTTGAGCGCGGCGATCCTGATTTTCTCGTTGGCGTGGGCCGGCGGGATCCGCCAGTCCTTGTAGGCCTTGTTCAGCAGAAAATAGCCCCGGGTCAGGATGTGAATGCGGGGTTCCCGCAGCACGATGCGGTCGGCGGGAAGCGTGCCGCTGTCGAGCAGCTCACGCGCCACGTCGCACAATAGATCGGCTCTTTCCGCGATAGCCCTTTCTGAGGCGTAAAACGAACTCAATCCTACCCCCGTCAACGCCGCATCGGACCCGAAACGGCCTGCGCGAGCGCCTTGATGCCCGCGAACAAATCGCCCTTGACGTCGTTATAGCTGTCGCGCAGCTCGGCCGCGGCGATATGGGGATTGCTGCTGTTTTCCTTGCGCCGATCGAGCGCTTCCACGGCCGGCCCGCCAATCTGAACGTACCTGATTGGCAGGTCGGGCTCGCTTGTAATCGGCATGATGCGCGCTCCGCTATCTGCGTGCGACGCTCAGCATTTCACGCCGCCCTGTCAGGCCGTCAAACGGCCCGGCAAGACCGGCGTCAGGCCGATGCCTGCGCCCGCACGGGGATGCCTTTGTCCTTGAAGAACTGCGGCAGCTCGTTCGCCTGGAACATCTCGCGCACGATGTCGCAACCGCCGACGAACTCGCCTTTCACGTAGAGCTGAGGGATACTCGGCCAGTTGGAGAATTCCTTGATGCCCTGCCGCAGGTCGTCCGACTCCAGCACATTGAGACCCTTATAGGGCACGCCGAGATAATCGAGGATTTGCACGACCTGGCCGGAGAAGCCGCACATCGGGAACTGCGGCGTTCCCTTCATGAACAGCACGACGTCGTTGGAGTTGATTTCGTTGGCGATGAACTGCTCGATACCCATTGTTGGTCCTCACGGCGCAGGCCAAATCCCACGCCTTCAGTACGGTTGAGCCTAGCCTTCCGGCGGGCCCGTCTGCAAGGCGAGCGCATGCAACTGGCCGCCCATTTCCGCCTTGAGCGCCTCGTAGACAAGCTGGTGCTGCTGCACCCGCGACTTGCCCTTGAAGGCGGCGGAAATGACGGTTGCGGCATAGTGGTCGCCGTCGCCGGCAAGATCGTGGATGGTGACCTCCGCATCCGGGATGTGACGCCGGATCAGTCGTTCGATTTCATCCGCGCTCATCGGCATGGCTCCCTCCGCGCCGCCCTCGCCTTCATTCGGTGACCCCTGACATATAGGTCGGAAACCACCGTTCGAAACGCTCCGTCAAGCCCTTTATGAGGAGCGGCCGCTCGCCGGGCAAGATCAGCGCCTCGCCGCCGGTAACGCCGATGTGGGTTGCGGGCACCCCGGCCGCCGCCGCGCGGGCAAGGACGCCATCGACGACGCTCGCCGCCACCACGATGACATAGCGGGCCTGATCTTCGCCGAACCAATAGGCATGCGGCGGTACTTCGGCGGGCGACGACTCGAGCACCGCGCCGATCCCACCGGAGGCGATCGCCATCTCGGCAAGCGCAACCACAAGGCCGCCGTCAGACACGTCGTGCACCGTCTTCGTGACTTTTTCGCGAATCAGGCCGCACACGAAGTCGCCGTTGCGCTTCTCCGCATCGAGATCGACCGGCGGCGGCGCCCCCTTCTCTTGGCTGCAGACATCGCGGAGGTAGAGCGATTGGCCGAGCCAGCCTTGGGTCGCCCCGATCAACAGGATCGCCTCGCCCTCGGACTTGAAGGCGACCGTCGCTCCGGCTGTGAAGTCGTCGAGGAGCCCGACGCCGCCAATGGTCGGGGTGGGCAGGATCGCGCGGCTAGCATCTTCGTCTGGAAGTCTGGTCTCGTTGTAGAGCGAGACATTGCCGGACACGACGGGGAAATCGAGCACGCGACAGGCCTCCGCGATGCCGCGGATGCAGCCGACCAGCTGGCCCATGATCTCCGGCTTCTCGGGATTGCCGAAATTGAGATTGTCGGTGAGCGCGAGCGGCTTAGCCCCGACAGCGGCGAGGTTGCGCCAAGCCTCGACCACGGCCTGCTTGCCGCCTTCGAACGGGTCGACCTCGCAATAGCGCGGCGTCACGTCGGTGGTGAGCGCGAGCGCCCTCGGCCCGTCGAGGATACGCACGACGGCGGCATCGCCGCCCGGCCGCTGTACGGTACCGCCGAGGATGATGTGGTCGTATTGCTCCCACACCCAGCGCTTGGAGCAGAGATCCGGCGAGCCAATCAGTTTTTCCAGGGCATCGGCGGCCGCCATCGGCGCGGCGACCGACCGAGGATCGATGACGGGCTGCTTCGGCGTGTCCACACAGGGTCGCCGGTAGACCGGGGCTTCGTCGCCCAATTCCTTGATCGGGAGATCGGCCATGACGTCGCCGCCCTGGCGCACATGGAAGCGCTTCCCCGGCGTCGTCTCTCCCACCACCGCAAAGTCGAGCCCCCATTTGCGAAAGATCGCCTCGGCCTCGGCCTCCTTGTCCGGCTTGAGCACCATGAGCATGCGCTCCTGGCTCTCCGAGAGCATCATTTCATAGGCGCTCATGCCGGTCTCGCGGCACGGCACCTTATCGAGATCGAGCGCGATGCCGAGGTCGCCCTTCGCCCCCATCTCGACCGCCGAGCACGTGAGCCCCGCGGCGCCCATGTCCTGGATCGCGATCACGCAGCCCCTGGCCATGATTTCGAGACAGGCTTCCAACAGCAGCTTCTCGGCGAAGGGATCGCCCACCTGCACGGTCGGGCGCTTTTCCTCGGCGTCGGCGCCGAATTCGGCCGACGCCATGGTCGCGCCGTGGATTCCGTCGCGCCCGGTTTTCGAGCCGAGATAGACGATCGGCATACCCACGCCCGAAGCCGCCGCGTAGAAGATCTTGTCCTTCTCCGCGAGGCCGACCGCCATCGCATTGACCAGGATGTTCCCGTCATAGCGGTTGTGGAACCGCACCGAGCCGCCCACCGTGGGAACGCCGAAGGAATTGCCGTAGCCGCCGATGCCCGCGACCACGCCTGCGACCAGACTGCGAGTTTTCGGGTGCAAAGGATCGCCGAAGGAGAGCGAGTTGAGGCAGGCGATCGGGCGCGCGCCCATGGTGAAGACGTCGCGCAAAATGCCGCCGACGCCGGTCGCCGCTCCCTGATAGGGCTCGATATAGCTCGGGTGGTTGTGGCTCTCCATCTTGAACACCACCGCGAGCCCGTCGCCGATATCGATCACACCGGCGTTTTCGCCCGGCCCCTGGATCACGCAGCGACCTGTGGTCGGCAGCGTCTTCAGGTGCACTTTGGAGGATTTATACGAGCAATGCTCGTTCCACATGGCCGAGAAAATGCCGAGCTCGGTCGGGCTCGGCTCGCGGCCAATCAGCGCGAGGATTCGCTCATATTCCTCTGGCTTGAGGCCGTGCTCGGCCACGAGCTCCGGAGTAATTTTCGGTTCGTTGGGAATCACGCGCGGGCTTCCATGGCAATGCATTGCCATCGCTTGCGGCCGCCGCCGCGTCAACGATGAATTATGGGCACCGCGTCACGCCTGCGCGCCGCGTTCGTCCAGGGGTGGCCTCAATTCAGCCGGCGCGGCCGGTCCTCGCCGTTCTCCATGGCCCGCTGCGTCGCTTCCGACGTCCGTAAATCGCGCGGCGGACCTGTTTCGTCGGCCTCTGGCCGCTCGCCGGCAGCTCCTGCCGCCGCTGCGTCAGCCTTGGCGTGGCGACGATAGGACAACCATCCAACCGGGAGAGAGCCAAGATAAAAAAGTGTACCAATTGTCATAACTTCCCAGGGGAAGCTGATAAGCAACGCGAAGAACAGCACGACGAACACGAACACCGGCAGCACCATGTCTGGCGGGACGCGCGTGCCGAGCTTCTTGCCCGAAAAGACCGGCAGCTTCGAGATCATCAGAAAGGCGATGACCAGCGTGTACACCACGCCGAGCGCAGGCGGGATTTTGGGCATGCCCAGGAAATGGGCATAGACCGGCAGAAAGACCGCGATTGCCCCGCCCGGCGCCGGCATCCCGACGAAAAATTTCGACGCCCAGGCGGGTCGGCTCGGGTCCTCGATCATGACATTGAAGCGCGCGAGCCGAAGGCCAACGCAGATCGCAAAGATGATCGCGGCGATCCAGCCGACCGCCTTCACCTCATGCAGGCCCCAAAACCACAGAATGAGAGCTGGGGCGACGCCGAAATTCACGAAATCGGCCAAGCTGTCGAGTTCCGCGCCGAAGCGCGAGGTGCCTTTGAGGATGCGCGCGAGCCGCCCGTCGATTCCGTCGAGAATAGCGGCGAATATGATGGCCGCGAGCGCAAGGTCGTAACGGCCCTCCGCCGCAATGCGGATCGCCGTCAGCCCGGCGCACAACGCGAGCAGGGTGATGACATTCGGCGCGAGCGTGCGAACGGGGATCGGCCGAAAACCGCGACGGCGCGGTTGTTCCGGCTGGTCGGGATCGAAAGGCGGAAACAGCGACATGGCGAAGATATAGCGCGTCGCCGCGCATCCGGCTACGCCGGCGGCGCCCCCTCGATGGTCCCGTTCGGGCTCATCGCATCGATCGCGTTGGGCAGATAGCCGGCCATCAACACCAGAAGCTTGTCGGCCGAGATGCCGGTGACGGCGACAAATTGTTCGATCAGGTTCTCACCGAGCGCGGCGCGAAGCTGCTCGGGGGTCACGGGCAGGTTTGGGCCGGGCCCGAGCCAGGACTCGACCTCCTGGTCGAGCCCCCCCTGCCGCAACCTCGCGATCAGGCCGGCGGCGTCGCCAACCTCAGTCTTGGCCAGATACTGCAAGACAAGACCGGGAATGGCCGCGGCGTCCACGGTCTTCGCCAGCCCCTTGACCATCCCGGACACAACCTTGTCGAACAAGCCCATCGCTGCTCCTCGGCGCCAGATAGCGTACATTCCGCGGCTGGGCACGGTGATCGTTTGGTGCCGCACGCAGCCCGCGGGCGCTCATACTTCCTAGCCTTTTCGGCGGCGAGCGGACACAAGATTCGCGCAAGCGGCGCACGGCCGCATGCCTTGCTGGATGAATTTAAGCAATCATGAACCCGATTACCGCTATCCGTGCGACCTCGCCTGCCAGACCGCAGGTTAAGTCTTGCGCTCAATCCAAACTCTCTCGGCAGAACGTCATATGCTGAACGAGGCGAATTTCCCCAGAAGGCTCGTAATCGGTACAGGTATTGTACTCGTCCTGCTGCTGACCTGGCAGCTCGTGGACTTGTTGCTCCTCGTTTTTGCGTCGGTGTTGGTTGCGATTTTCTTCCGCAGCTTGGCAAATGTCATCGCCAAACAAACCACGATATCCCCTTCGTGGTCGCTCGCCATCGCCGTGGTGCTGGTTGCGGTCTTTTTCGGTCTGATCACGACACTATTTGGCACGACGATCCGCCAAAACGTGAGCACACTCATAGAGCAACTCCCCGCCGCCTGGCAGGCGATACGGGGACGGATCGGAGAGGTGCGTTGGCTCGTAGACGCGTTCGACCGCGCCGGCCAAGCGCTTCTAACCAGCAACATGATGAGCCGAATCGGCGGCGCGCTCGGCGCGGTGATGGGCGCCTTTACCAACATTTTCCTGGTGCTGTTTGCCGGGCTCTACATCGCCGCGCAGCCCGGACTCTATCGCAGTGGCTTCCTCAAACTCGTCCCGCCGCAAGACCGCCCCCGCATTGACGCAACCCTCGTGCGGTGCGGCGTGTTTCTGCGTAACTGGCTGTTGGGACAACTTATTGCGATGGTCGTGGTGGGTACCCTCACCTGGGCGGGTCTCCAACTGCTTCAGGTTCCCTCCGCGCTCGCGCTCGGCCTGTTTGCGGGATTGGCGGAATTCGTCCCGATTCTGGGGCCGATCGCCGCCGCAATCCCTGCGCTGATCATCGCGTTTTCGCAGGACTCGCGTCTCGCGCTTTGGGTGCTCGCGCTGTTCGTGGTCATTCAGCAGCTTGAAGGCAATGTCCTGCAGCCGATCATTCAGCGCAGAATGGTCGCCCTGCCCCCCGCGGTCACTCTGTTTGCCGTCATTGCCTTCGCCATCCTGTTCGGCGCGATGGGTGCATTGCTTGCCACACCGCTTGCCGTCGTCACGCTCGTCCTGGTGCAGGACCTCTATATCGCGCCAATCGAAGAGGCGGCGACTGCACGGAGCAACGATTCAGGCTAACTGCACCGTCAATCGACATTCTCGGCGTCGCGGAACATGACCTTGTGCCGCGTTTTTGCAACCCACTCGTCGATCTCGGCTTCGGTCATGTAATGGGCGGGGTCGAACCGGTTCCAGTTCGTGATCTCGCCGAGTTCCTTCTTCCAACGCTTGTACGGCGGCTTCGCCGGCCGGCCGAAGCACATGATGTCGAGCACCGAGAGCTCGTCCGGGATGCCGAGCAGCGGTTTCATCGCCTCCTGCGCCGCTTGCTGCCCGATCGCCGTGACCCACCACACGCCATAGCCCAGCGCCGCCGCGGCGAGATGCGCGGACATGGTGGCGGCGGCGACGCTCTGGAGAAGAATCCGCTCGGCATTTTCTTTGTACATCCGGTCGAGATCGGAGCCGTCATTGAGCCCGGGGAACGCGCGGACCCAACGAAAATCGCTGGCGATCACGATCATCCCCGGAGCGGTCGCAAGCCCCCGATAGTCGGGGGTAGGAAATTTCATCTTCAGGCGTGCGCGGCGGACCTGTTCTTCGCGGAAATACTCCATGATCTTCGTCTTCAGGCCCTGATCGGTGATGACGATGAAATGCCACGGCTGGGCGTTCGCCCCCGAGGGCGAATGGCGCGCCGCCTCGAGGATCATCGCGTAGTGTTCGTGCGGGATGCCGCTTGTCGGATCGAAGGCGCGCGACGTCGTGCGGCTACGGATCACATCCATAAGGGCGTCATAACGGCTTCGGCCCGTTTCGACGGCCGCCGGCGCTGTGGTCTCGCTCATCTCGTTGCCTTCCCGTTGTTTGGAATATTGCGAGCGGCGTCGGCCCCCGCTCCGTCCACCGCGGCGGGTGCGCCGCCGCGGTGGAGGAGTTGTGGCGACCCGCGCAAATTGCGCAGCACCATGCAAGCCGCGCCCTTGGCGGAGAGATCGGCGCAGAGCCTGTTGGCCTCGGCACGCGTATCGACGCCGACGCGCACTTGATAAAAGCCGCCGGTCCCCCGGCTACGCAGGAGCGTGCGGATGATCATCGGATCGCGGTCTTCCAGCAAGGCGCGGTACTGGCGCTCGATCCGCGCATAGGCCGCGAGCGCGCGCGCGCGGGAGAACCCGGCGCTGAGTTGGACGCCCCAGGGACGCAGGGTGCCTTCCTGCACACGCCGCTCCAGTTCGCCGATGAAGAAGGTCGGCTGCTCCTTCAACAGCGCGGCGAGCTGGCGACACGAGGTCGGCTTGGCGATCCCGTCCTTTCCGCCCTCGCGCCCCAACGCCGCCCACTCGTCGACCGAGCGGCCGGTGATGGCGCGCACGTAATGCCGCGTCTCGGCGGGCATGCCGCCGCGTCCGCCGAGAAAGCCTCGCACCCGCCCCGGCCCGGCATTATAGGCGGCGGCGGCAAGCCCGAGATTGCCAAACTCGCCACGCAGCTCACTCAGGAATTCCGCAGCTTTGGGCAAGGCCGCCACCGGATTGAAGGGATCGAGCAGGCCGCGCTCATCGGCGGTGTAAGGCATGAATTGCGCGATCCCCTGCGCGCGATGCCCGCTTCGGGTCACCGGTCCGACGGCGTTCGGCTGAAATCTGCTCTCTTGCCAAATGACTCGGGCGAAGAATTCAAGGGGCAGTCCATTCGTCTCTGCGGCTGATTCGAGGATCAAGCAAATCGAGTCCATCGCGCTGCTTATTTTGGGCGTTTCCGGATTTGGCCGCGGCTTCGGCAACGCCACAACGTCATCGACCTTGGCATTGCCCCCGCTATTGGGTGGCGGCTGGGGCGGCTCGTCGGCGGCGGGCTTTTCCGCAGCCGGCGCCGTTGGCGAGGGCTCGGGGCGACCGCCGTCCCCGGTCGACATGGCGACCCAGGCGATCGCGAGAAGGACCAACAGTAAGCTGCGCATGAACGTTTCAACCCCAAACCAAGCGCCTGGTTCCGTCCAGCTCGGACCCCATACGACCACGATGGTCCGGCGTCGTGAAGGATTAAGCGCTCCCGTTTCGTCTTATCTCGGCGCTCGCGACCCGGCGCTCTCACGCCGAGAGCATTTTCCGGCGAAGTGGGAACCGGTTCGCCGCAGAAAATGCGACCATTAAAGGATAATGAGAGCGAATTCCGATTCCACCGGAACGGAATTCGCTCTAGCGACCAAGAACGAGTTCGGCCAGCAGCAAACACCCGGTTCCGGCCGCCACCCCGACCAAAATCGACTGGCGCGCAAGGAAGAACGCCAGCATGCCCGCAGCCGCGGCCGACAGGCGGACCCACAACGGGACGCCCGCAAGGGCGCCCGGAGAAAAAACGACGATCTTCGCCACCACTCCGGCCAGGATCGCGATCGCGACCGCGCGCACCCAGACGACAACCTCGGACGTCTCGTCGAGGCCGCGCGACAGCACGATGCCGACCCAGCGCCACGCCTCGTGCGGCAGAAAGCCCGCGAAAATCAGGATGAGATAAGGAGCAAGCTCGCGCAACGTCATCGCATCCCCTTCCGGAGCCGGTAGAAGAGATAGGCGGCGGTGCCGCCCAGCAGCCCCGTCCACAAGAGGTCGAGGCCGACCTTGTAGAAAACGAGCAGAGGTCCGAGCACGAGCCCGGCGACGAAGGCGACGCGATCGGACAACATCCGGCTGTTGCGCGTCACCGATGTCATGAACGACATCGGCGTCAGGAACAGGAGAGCGGCGACGAGCACTTTGGGCAGGACCGCGGCGAGGTAGTGTCCGAGGATCGTCGCCAAGATCGATGTCGCGAGGAAGCTCGCGCCGATGCCGTTGGCGAAGGCGACGCGCTCGGATCGCGGGCGCGTCGGCGCAAGTCGCAGCGTCTCGATCCACATGCTCACGGCAGTGAAATGCGCGGCGAGGATCAATCCCGGCGGCCGCGTCCGTTCGCTGCGAATGATGGGAAGCAGCGACACCACCATCGGCAAGAGCCGTACTGCGCTAAGGCTGACCGCGATCGCCACCTCGAGTGGCGGCGCGCCCGCGCCAAGCGCCGTGATCATGATCACCTGCGCGGGCGCAGCCCAGACTATTAGCGTCGATAGCACGACCCACGGCGCGGAGAAGCCGAGGTCATGGGCGAGCGAGCCGATGCTGACGAAAGTGCCGAACAGGACGAGCTGAAAGACCGAGGCAAAGCCCGCCTTAAAGCCACGGAAAAATCCATCCAACGGCCCTGCAGAGCCGGACTCGATCTTTGGCGGCGCCATGGCGGCTCTGTCCCACAGCGCGTTCGATGGCGCAACCGCCTTACGGAAAACGATAGTTCACGTGCCGCCGACGGGAGATCGCGGCTGCGGGAAAGATGCCCGAGGACTAGACGAGTTTTAATGCAGCCCTGGAGCGGCCCCGGAGATGATCGGTCCGCTTGCTCTCCGCCAAGCATCGAGCCCGCCCTCGATGTGGCACGCCGAAGAGAGTCCGGCGTCCTGCGCCGCCTGCACCGCCATGGCCGAGCGCTCGCCGAAGGCGCAGAAGAAGACGATGCGCTTCCCCGTCGCCAGCGCAAGCTCGTGCAACATGCCGCCGGGGTAAATGTTCGCGAGCAGGTCGGCATACGGCGTATGCAGCGAACCGGGAATCGCGCCGTGCCTGCTCCGCTCCTGCGCCTCGCGCAAATCGACAAGCGCCACATCGGACCGTCCGATCAGTGAGAGCGCTTCACTCGCGGTAATTGCCCAGCCGTGCCGCGCTACCTCACTCTGCGCGAAACCGATCCGCAGATTGGCGGGAACAGCGACATCCATCATCTTGGGATTGGGCAGATTGAGGTTATTCATCAGATCGACATATTCATCCACCGACTTCACTTGCAGACGCGGATTGAAGGCTTTTTCTTCGCCGATCGTACTGACCGTATCGCCTTTATAATCATGGGCGGGAAACACCAAGGTTTCGTCCGGCAATTTCAGCAGTTTCCCGAATAGCGACTCGAATTGCGCGCGGGGATCCCCATTCTGGAAATCGGTGCGCCCGGTGCCGCGGATCAGGAGCGTATCGCCGGTGAAAACCCTGTCGGCCATCACGAAACTATACGAATCATCGGTATGGCCTGGCGTATAGATCGCCTGCAGGCTTATTCCCTCAACCCGAACCCGATCGCCGTCCGCGACCCGCATCGACACGACATCCACCTTGCTCTGCTCGCCCATGACGGTGATGCAGTGGGTGTGGTCGCGGAGCGCACCGAGCCCAGTGATATGATCGGCGTGCAAGTGGGTATCGACGGCCTTGACGAGTCTGAGATCTAGCTCGCTCAACAGCTTGATATAGCGTTCGACCTTTTCAAGCACCGGATCAATGATGAGAGCCTCGCCGCCGTGGCGGCTTGCGAGGAGATAGCTGTACGTTCCCGATACGCTGTCGAACATCTGGCGGAAGATCATGCGATCCTCCTTCGAAACTTCGCTGATGGGCCGCCGGTCCGATAAAATAGCCGCCCCTTATAGAGCGGCATTTTCGCATATTTGCCCCGCAGCGTATGTGCGTCGCTGCGTCACCCGCGCGAGGTGCCCACTTACCCCCGCAATGCCATCATCGCCAACCCGGCCTGCTCGGAACGACCAAGAAGAACGGCGGGGACGAGCCCGGCCGCGCGCATGAATGCCGCAACGCGACGCCGGTCGCTATTACGCTTTGACGAGCGGCACTTTGGGCACCGACCCGCGTCCTGAGGGAGGGCCCGCGCCTTTCGGACCAGGCGGCGGCTTGCTGCGGCGCGGACCGCCGCCGCGCCGGCGTTTGATCCCCGTCCGCCGCTGCGGCAGCTTTTCGGGCTTGGGTGTGACCGGCCCGTCGAGGAACTCGAAGCCGAGCTTGTCTTCGCCCGCCTCGTCCTTGACGACGATCACGCGCACATGGCCGCCGTTCTTGAGCTTGCCGAACAGCACTTCGTCGGCGAGCGGCTTCTTGATGAACTCCTGAATCACCCGCGCCATCGGCCGCGCGCCCATCTGCTGGTCGTAGCCGCGCACAATCAGCCACTTGGTCGCCTCGTCCGACAACTCGATCGTCACGTCGCGATCGGCGAGCTGCGCCTCGAGCTGGAGCACGAACTTCTCCACCACCTTGGCGATGATGTCCTCGGCGAGGTGGTTGAAGGTGACAATAGCGTCGAGGCGGTTGCGGAATTCCGGAGCGAACAGCCGGTTGATCGCCTCGATATCGTCTCCCTCGCGCTTGGCGCGGTGGAAGCCATAGGCAGACTTGGCGAGGTCGGAGGCGCCCGCATTGGTCGTCATGATCAGGATGACATTGCGGAAATCGACCTGCTTGCCGTTGTGATCGGTAAGCTTGCCGTGATCCATGATCTGCAGGAGCACGTTGAAGAGATCGGGATGCGCCTTTTCGACCTCGTCGAGCAGCAGCACGCTGTGCGGGTGCTGGTCGATCGAGTCGGTCAACAGACCGCCCTGGTCGAAGCCGACATAGCCGGGGGGCGCGCCGATCAACCGGGAAACCGTATGGCGCTCCATGTATTCCGACATGTCGAAGCGGATGAGTTCGACCCCGAGCGTCACCGCGAGTTGCTTCGCCACCTCGGTCTTGCCGACGCCGGTGGGACCCGAGAACAGGTAGCAGCCGATCGGCTTCTCCGGCTCGCGCAAGCCCGCGCGCGCCAGCTTGATCGCGGCAGCGAGCGCCTCGATCGGCTTGTCCTGACCATACACCACGCGCTTGAGATTCTCGTCGAGATGCGCAAGCACGACCGCATCGTCCTTCGATACGGTCTTCGGCGGAATGCGCGCCATGGTCGCGATCGTGGTCTCGATCTCCTTGAGGCCGATCGTCTTCCTGCGCCGGTGCTCGGGCAGCAGCATTTGCGCCGCTCCCGACTCGTCGATCACATCGATCGCCTTGTCCGGCAGCTTGCGATCGTGGATGTAGCGCGCCGACAATTCGACCGCGGCCTTGATCGCGTCATTAGTGTATTTGAGCTTGTGGTAGTCCTCGAAATAGGGCTTGAGACCTTTGAGAATTTCAATGGAATCGGCGACCGTCGGCTCGTTCACGTCGATCTTCTGGAAGCGGCGCACAAGGGCGCGGTCCTTTTCGAAATACTGACGGTACTCCTTATAAGTCGTCGAGCCGATGCAGCGGACGGTGCCGGCCGCCAGCGCCGGCTTCAGCAGATTCGAGGCGTCCATCGCGCCGCCGGACGTGGCGCCGGCGCCGATCACCGTATGGATCTCGTCGATGAACATGATGGCGTTGGGGTAGGCCTCGATCTCTTTGATGACCTGTTTCAACCGCTCCTCGAAGTCGCCGCGATAGCGCGTGCCGGCGAGCAGCGTGCCCATGTCGAGGGCAAACACCGTCGCGCCCTTGAGCACATCGGGGACTTCGCCGTGTACGATTCGCCGGGCGAGCCCCTCGGCGATGGCGGTCTTGCCGACGCCCGGATCGCCGACGAACAGCGGATTATTTTTCTGGCGCCGGCACAAGACCTGGATGGTCCGATTGATTTCGTTGTCGCGGCCGATCAGCGGATCGATCTTGCCGTCGCGTGCCTTCTTGTTGAGGTTGACGCAATAAGCCTCGAGCGCGTCGCCTTTCTTCTTGGTCTCGTCCTGCGACTTGCCAGTATCGGCGTCCTCGTCCGCCGCGCGCGCCGGACGCGCTTCGGTCAGGCCCGGGCGCTTCGCAATGCCGTGGCTGATATAATTGACCGCGTCGTAGCGGGTCATCTCCTGCTCCTGCAGGAAATAGGCGGCGTGGCTCTCGCGCTCGGCGAAAATCGCAACGAGCACGTTGGCGCCGGTCACTTCTTCGCGCCCGGAAGACTGCACGTGGATCACCGCGCGCTGGATCACGCG
>Ga0315534_1001742_pt1 | contig 14978 bp, 10 predicted proteins | sample SalMarSW160240MG_FD_203094 | JGI IMG/M metagenome (GOLD analysis project Ga0315534, IMG submission 203094) | Salt marsh sediment microbial communities from the Plum Island Ecosystem LTER, Massachusetts, United States - Salt Marsh Sediment SW1602-40 ... | reverse complement strand
TCGTCGGTCAACAGCGATTCGTAGATTGGCGTCACTGCCGACCGGCCGTCCCTCGAAAGCGCCTGAAACCACAGCCGATCGGCGTAGTTCTGCCCGACCGCGGCGCCCCCGGGATGCTCCCGGTTTCCAACCAGGTCACGGTTGGCGGCAAAAGAGATCATCGAACCGGCAACATCCACCAGGTAGGCGAGCTCGAGATACGGACACTCCTCAAGAAGATCCTCGAGGACACCACCGACGACCTCCAGGTTTCCAGAGTTTTCGCGCAAGCGATCCGTCCAGCCTGCGAGGTGGTGTCTGAGCGAGTGCTCCGAGTCGATTCGGAAGCTCTGGGTGAGAATTTGGATCGAGAGGGCCAACTGGTTGAGGCGTTCAGCGGCGCCGGTGTACTGACCCAAGCCTTTGGCGATGCGCTGCACAACCTCGCTCACCTCGCGCAAAGTCAGGACCACCTCGTCCGACGCGATCCCCTGCTCCTGGGTGGCAAGCGAAATCTCACGCGCCGCCCCGGCGGTTTCGGCAAGAGCGCTTTGCAGCTGCACGATGGCCTCACGAGTGTTCTTGCTGCCCTCGAGAACCTGGTGTGCCGCCTTGCTCCCCTCCTCCGTGGCCACGACCACGCCCCGTATGGATCCCGCGAATTCGTCGAGGTGGGTCCGTACGGAATCCACAGACTCGCGCGAGCGTTCGGCAAGGCGGCGGACCTCGTCCGCAACCACCGCGAAACGCTCTCCGTGCTCGCCGGCTGACGAAGCCTCAATGGCCGCATTGAGGGCGAGGATATGGGTCTCCTGCGCGATTTCCGTGATCAGATCGAGGACCCGGTAGATCTCCCTCGAGCGACTCCCGAGAGTATCGGCACGACTGGCAATGGCCTCCATATGCTGGCGCACGGCCTCGACGCCGGAAACCGCCGACTCGAGGGCTGTGGCGCCCTCGTCCCCCGCGGTTTCGGAGTGCGCGGCGAGCTCTGCTTGGATCGAGGCATTGCTCGCGATCTGGCCCGCCGTGCGGGCCAGCTCCTCGGTCGTCGCTGTAATCTCGACGACCGCTGCAGCCTGCTGGCTGGAGGCCGACGCGAGCTCCGATGAGATTTTCTGGACGGTTCCGGCGGCGGTGGCCACCTCGATCGAAGATGATTGAATCTGCTGGATCAGGGCCGCGAGCGCGCGACTCGCCGCGTCCACCGCCCTGCGCATAACATCCGGAAGAGAATCGATCGCCTCGCGCGCAGCCACCAGGTCGCCGTGCCGAAGGTCGTCGAGAGATGACGCCAGCGTTTCGCATTGCTTATCGTAGTTGTTTTGAAGGGCCCGGGCGTCCCTCAACTTGCGGCGCGTAGGGAGATGAACCAACAGCGTGTAGGCGACGGTCGCGAAAAGGCCGATCACCAGAAAAGCGTGAAGAAACCAGCTCTCTCCTGTGTCGTCGACGGTCGTCTCGAGGAAGGCACCGCCCACCAACACGACCACCACCATCAGACCCGCCCCCAACCAGCCGCGGAATCCTCCCACACTCCATTTTTCAGCCATTCATCGCCCCCGGATCTTCCGTCTTCTCGCCGAGAAGTTGTCCCGTGTTCACGACCTTCACAGTTCCGCCATCGATCTCGACCGTATCAGCCACGAGGGCTGAACCAGGGCCCAGGACAATCCCTTCGGGCAGCTCCAAGACCTGCAGAACTTCATCGACGGCCAGCCCCAGAACGGATCGCCTGCGTCTCCGCCCTCTCCCCAGAATGACCATCGCCTGACGGCGAGCACTTGGGGCTCCGCCCTCGACCAAGGTATGGAGATCGAGCACAGGCAGCGGATCACCACCATACTGGGCGAGGCCGATGAAATGGGACCGTGATCCGGGCACCGCGTAGCAACGCAGGTGCCGCACCACCCGGACCACGTCCGAGGCGGGAAAAGCGCACCTCACGCTTCCCGTGCGGACGAGCACGAAGCGCCGATGTCCCTCCGCTCGAATGATTTCCCGATCCATAGCGATCAGAATATCACCCGGCGTCAGATTCCAGATGCCGAATCCCAGATCCGCTCACCCTCACGGAGCCGCGACTATCTTTTGCCCTCATCTGGTATCCGGCATCCTCCAACCCTCCGCCAACCTCCGACCATTCGAGCTGCGAACCGCGCGCGCTGTGAGGAATGAGGAATACGCTCATCATCACTACCCATCCCAGCGTCACCGCCAGCCTCGTCGGAGCCCGTCGCCACGCAAGAACTGTGGCAGGCAGCCAGGCTAGAAAAGCAATCAGGGTCTTGTTGTCCGTGAGGTCGTGGCCAAACGGCCAGCCGGTCCAATACGCCCCAAAAGCAAAACGTTGGACAGTTGGACCGAGGATCAGCCCGCCGACCACCAACAGCACCATCGAGACAAGCACCAAACCGCGGGCCGGTGGCCCTCCCGGACGGAGGACCTCAAAGAGTGCCCGCGAAGACACCAACATGCTGAGAAACATTGCCACGATGTGAGGTATCAACACACACGCCGGGACTTCGCCACGATACCGCGCAACCACGGTCTCAGTTGCCGGAATCGACTGCACCGCACCAGCGGTCTCGATCAGGATTCGATACTCGACCTTGCCGGCCGCCGGTTGTCGTGGAATCCGCGCCTCAAGCCGCCCATCGGCGTTCGCCGTCATCGCCTGTCGTCGGTAGGGCTCTTCGGTCGGAAAGCGCCGCCACTCGAGGATCGCCTGGGTTGCGGCCGCTGGCGCAGGGATGGCGACTGTCAGCGTCCCCCGGCCCTCGTCCGAGCGCGGCAGCTTATAGCGAATCGACACGCCGTTGGCGAAAGCAGCTGTTCCTCCCAGCGGGTAGCTGGGACCGGTCATGCGCTGAAAGACGGCGAGCACGACTGTGACCGCGAACGCCGCAACCCACAGTGCCACGGAGGACCCGCGAGAGCCCATCGTTCGCCCGGCTCAGCCCTTCTCAGCCCTTGTCGACAGCCTTGGCCACCATCTCTTCGATGGTCCCTGGCTCGACCTCCTCGAGGTCGTATCTGACGTTGGCGATCGGCTTGTTGACCGTAATGATCCGTTTCAAGTCGATCGGTGTGCCTTCCACCACAACGTCCGCGTCGGTCGCGTTGATGGTGTCCTCGAGATCCTTGACCTGTTGGTCACCGTAACCCATGGCCGGCAGAATCCGCGCCGCGTTGGGGTACTTTTCGTAGGTCTCCTTGATTGTGCCGACAGCGTTCGGGCGTGCATCGACGATTTCCACCGCGCCGGCCTGCTTGGCTGCAAACCATCCCGCGCCGTACGTCATACCACCATGCGTGAGCGTCGGTCCGTCTTCGACGACCAGCGCGCGCTTGCCCGCAATCAGGTCGGGTTCGTCCACGGTAATGACCGAGCGGCACTTGATGGTCCGCGCCGCGGGATTGACCTCGCGGCACGTGTCGATCACCTGCTCGACCTTGACCGGATCAGCGGTGTCCACCTTGTTGACGATCAGGAGATGCGAAATTCGCAGGTTGGTTTCACCCGGGTAGTAGGACAGCTCATGCCCGGCCCGATGCGGATCGACGAGCGTGATGTGGAGGTCCGGGTGATAGAAGGGCGTGTCGTTATTGCCGCCATCCCAGAGGATGACATCGGCTTCCTTTTCGGCCTCGCGGACGATCATCTCGTAGTCGACGCCGGCGTAGACGACAAAACCGTTGTCGATGTGAGGTTCGTACTCCTCACGCTCCTCGATCGTGCAACGATGTCGGTCGAGGTCCTCATACGTTTCGAAGCGCTGGCATGCCTGTTTGGCAAGGTCGCCGTAGGGCATCGGGTGACGGATCGCGACCACTCGCTTGCCCATCTTCTTGAGGATTCGAGACACATAGCGCGTGGTTTGCGATTTGCCGACGCCGGTGCGAACCGCAGTAATCGCGATAACCGGTTTGGTCGACTCGATCATCGTCTTGGTGGCCGAGCAGATGCCGAAATGCGGCCCCCATCCGATCACCTGGGAGCCCTTGTGCATCACGTAGGTGTGGGGAACGTCGGAGTAGCTGAACCACACCTCATCGACAGCGTTTTCCTTGATCACCTTTTCGAGATCAGCTTCGGGAAGGATCGGGATGCCGTTGGGGTAGAGCGAACCGGCGAGCGCGGTCGGGTAGGTCCGGTCCTCGATGTCCGGGATCTGAGTGGCGGTGAACGCTACCACGTCGTAGTCCTCGTTATCGCGAAACAGACAGTTGAAATTGTGGAAATCACGGCCAGCCGCACCCATGATAACGACCTTCGTCCGTGCCATGAGTTGCCTCCTTGGGGGAACCGTCGTGCCCGACGGTCGAGCCGCCGGGTAAAGCTGAACCGGCGACGGAACGCATTCTACCACCCGCCCACCCAGTAATCAGTACCGACCCGTCCGCCCAGTAACCAGTAGTCAGTCTGTGAGTCTGTGAGTCTGTGGGGTCGCGCGCGTGGGACTGGTTGACGGTCACTGCTCACTGATTACTTGCGCTTACTCCCACTCGATCGTGCCAGGAGGCTTGGACGTCACATCGTACACAACGCGATTGATCCCCGCAACCTCGTTCACCACGCGCCGCGCAATACGGTCAAGCACCTCCGGAGGGAAGCGATACCAATCGGCCGTCATGAAGTCGGTTGTGGTCACCGCGCGCAGGGCGAGCACGTTTTCATAGGTCCGCGAGTCTCCCATCACGCCAACGCTCTTGACCGGCAGGAGAACGCACAACGCCTGTGAGATCTCGTCGTAGAGTCCTGCAGACCGGATCTCTTCAATGACGATAGCGTCGGCCGCCTGCAACGTCCGGACACGACCCGGTTCGATCGCGCCCAGAATCCTCACCGCCAGCCCAGGCCCCGGGAAGGGGTGGCGCCACACGAAGTCATGCGGGAGGCCAAGCTCCTCCCCTACCCTGCGCACCTCGTCCTTGAACAGATCACGCAACGGTTCCACCAGATCGAGACCGAGCCGGTCGGGCAGCCCTCCGACGTTGTGGTGGGTCTTAATGACCGCGGCGGTTCCGCGGACTCCGGATGACTCGATAACGTCCGGATACAGGGTCCCCTGGGCGAGATACCGCGCGTCGGAAAATCGCGCGGCCTCGGCCTCGAACACTTCCACGAACTCGCGGCCGATGATCTTGCGCTTCTCCTCGGGGTCCCCGACGCCGGCAAGGGCATTGAAGAAGCGCTCGGAAGCGTCCACCCGATCGAGGTGGAAACCGAAGTCGGCAAAACTCCTTTCCACCGCATCGCCCTCATCCTTCCGTAACAGACCGGTATCGACAAAAATCGGCACCACGCGGTCGCCGATAGCCTCGCGAAGCAGAACCGCGGTCACCGATGAGTCGACGCCTCCCGAAACTCCGCAGATCACCTTGCCTTCGGCGACCTTCGTTTCGAGCTCTGCGACCAGATCGTGCCGGATCGCGGCCGGGTTCCAGTCGCGCTTGGCCCCAGCGAGGGTGATGAAATGCTCCAACATGGTCGTTCCGTGCGGAGTGTGTCGAACCTCCGGATGAAACTGAAGGCCGACGAACCTGCGCGCGCGATCGAACATTGCCGCCACCTTGGTGGTGACGGTTTGTGCGAGGACTTCGAACCCTTCCGGCATCCTTTCAACGAGATCGCCGTGACTCATCCACACCCGTTGTTGGCGCGGTGTACCATCAAAAAACGAATCCTGTTGAACGACCTCGAGCTCCGCGAGACCGTATTCGCGCCGTGCCGACGAGCGCACATCGCCCCCCAGATCGCGGGCCATGAGGTGGAGGCCGTAGCAGATACCGAGCACCGGGATTCCGAGCTCGAAGACGGCAGGGTCCACTTGCGGCGCACCTTCCTCAAAGACGCTCGCCGGTCCCCCGGAAAGGACAATCGCGATCGGCGCGGCACCTCGGATGTGTTCTCCGCTGAGATCCCCCCGTTCGATCACCGTCTTCACGCCGAGCTCGCGTAATCGACGGGCGATGAGCTGGGTGTACTGCGATCCAAAATCGAGGATGAGGATGATTTCGTGCTGCATCGAATCTCCGTCGGAGCTGGAGGATACCAGAAGCGATCAGCTATCGGCTGTCAGCGATCAGCTCCGAGAAGACCGACTTCACTCTCTGGGTTGTCGGGGTCTGCTCAGACTCCTCCGGCCTCTTTGTGCCTGCGATGAGCTGAGGGCCGAGAGCTGATTGCTGACGGCATGCGGATCAGTGATCCACATACCCTCTGGGTGCCCTGATCTCGAGGTTCTCGCCGGCCACGCCAACCCTCACCTTGTGCCAGCGCCCGTCGTTCCGCCTGTTGTTCGGGTAATAGCCCAGCACGTACTGCTCGCGAAGCTCCTTCAGGATGTCGATGAACACCGGTCGGATCTGCTCCAGAGCAGCAACCTCGAGTATCCGGCCTCCGCTCTCGTCTACCATCTGGGTCAGCAATTCGAGTTGATTACGGTACTGAGCCGCGTCCTTCCAGGCAGAGGTCATGTTGATGCCCGCATCCGCCATTTGCCTCTCGTTACCGCCCGAAATGCGGATCCAATAGACCAGCGCGTTGCTCTTGCGCGCGACGTCAAAGACCTGAGGCATACGCAACACGCTGTGTGTGTCGACACCGTCCGAGAGCAGAATCATCACCCGTCTCCCCTGGCGTTGAGCGATGAGCTCCAAGGCGACGAAGAGGTGGTCCTGAAGGGCCGTTCCTCCGCGCGCCTCTGTTCTGCCGAGCCCCGCCGTCAGGACCTCCTTGGAGTCGGTGATTGGGGTCGTGCTGAGGAGCTGGTCCGAAAAAACCATCACCTGGGCCTGATCGAGCTCTTGCATGCCATGGATGAACGACGCTGCGCCAGCAACCGCCGATTCGATTTTTTCTCCGAACATCGAAGCGCTCGCATCAATCAGGAGGACGGCGGTGAACGGAATATCACCACGGGCGAAAGTCACCAACTCCTGAGGCTCGCCCTCATCGCTCACGGTGAAGTCTTCCTGCTCGACATCCAGCACTCGTTCGCCGCCGCGAGCGACCGAAACGTAGAGTTGTTGGAGTTCGACCTCGTAATCGGCAGATATGGGCATTGGTTGCGTGTTCACGGAGTCCGTGGCGCGATTCCCTTCGACGTCCCGAGCGACCACCGAAAATCGATGCGGTTCATTTTTCTCACCCAGATCGACATGCATGCGAAAGGGCTCCATCGACAGGGTGCCGATTGGCCGTCCGTCCAGCTGGAACTCGAGCTCAGCGATGTCGGCGCGCGACACGACCTCGACAACGACATCGAGCTCGCCGATGACCGGACTCCCGTCCTTGGGTTCAACGATAGAGACCCAGATCTCCTGCGCGCCCAACGGCAACGCTGACAGCAGTACCGTGCCCAAGACCAAGAGGAAAGACCTCAATGCGCCCCCCCCTGTGTAGCCAGCGCCGCCTTGAGGGCGGGCACCGCCTCCGAGGCCCGTCGATTGAGGTGGGATTGCGACGCCCTGACGCCCAGTGCCGGCCACTCCGCGTAGCGTGCACGTGGTGACACTCCTCTGCCCGCAGGCGGAAGGTCGTTGAGCACTTTGACGGCTTCGTCGTGACGGTCCGAATTCTCGAGTATTGCGGCGAGCAGGATCCACAGCCGTTGATCGTCGGGCAGGAGATCGAGAGCTGCCCGGACTTCGCGTTCCGCCACCGGCAGGAGCTTCCTTTGGTCGGCGCTCTGCCGGACCAACTCCTCTGCAGCAACGGCTTCGACCCAGGGCTCCGCTCCCGTCCCCAGCAGGCCCCTGAGAAGCTCCTCACCCGCCTCGTCCCGCCCGGTGCGGATCAGGTTGACCGCAAGACGCAGCCGCCCCTCGTCGAAGTCCGGGTGGGTATCGACAAGGGTCTGGTAGACCGCCGCCGCTTCGAGATATGTGGAATCCCGCTCGAGGCTGAAACCGAGTGACAGTAAGGCGGGACGATACCCGCGATCGAGGCGCAGGGCACGCTCGAGCAGGTCTCGGGCTGCGCTCGACGCGCCGCTCTGCGCAAGATCAGAAGCGAAATTTACCATCAGTCCTTCCGAGAAACCGTAATACGGTTTCATGCGCCCGAGATCTTCGGCAAAGGTGATCGCCATTTTTCGAGCGTGGGCGGCGAGAAGTCCCTCGTGCCGAGCGGAATAGCCCCGATAGAGGTCCCGGTGCAGTAACGCCAACGGCATCAGGCAGGTCGGGTCGACCTTTGCCAGGTCCCGCGCCTCGGCGAGTTCCGCCTCACTCAGAGTCAACAGAGAGGTTCTCGAATTGGCGGCGATCGTGCGGAGTTCCAGTTCGGCCACCTGACGACGTGCCGCCACCGCGTCACCCTCGCCGAGAGGCCGCAGCGCCCGGCGGTAGGCGGTTTGGAGGTCCTTTTTGTCGAGCTTCTGCCTCTTTTCCGAACCTTCAACAGCGGCGCTCGCGCCCGTAACAATTGCCGGATCTCCGACGCCCGCCCATCCCCGAGTCTCCCCCTCGCCCACCACGGTCAACCGTAGAGCCCGCCGGAGCACCTCGCGGGCGTTCTCGTCCGTCAGCGTCACGACGAGGCTGTACTCGCCCGGCGGCAGATCAATGGGAGTGAGGTCGATCCGTCGGAACTGAAAATCGCCGACCGCGGGACCGGCGAAGTGGACCAGGGGCTCGGATACGGTCCGCCCGATTTGGTTGAGGATTCGAATCTCCACCACCGATTTTTCGTCCCAACCATAACCCCCGAGGTAAAGCTCGGACGGTTGGTTCTCTACCAACGCCGGCTTGGCGGCGGGCAGCACACCGGCCCCGTTTTCAACTGCAAAGGCGACCCGTTCGCCGTGCTGCCATACAACTGTCCACTCGGTCCCAGGGTCCGGAAACAAGGGCGGCAGGAGTCGCGGCGACCGGTCGTCGGCGGCGGGAACATTAACGATGTTCCACGACATGAAATATCTGCTGGTCCCGTTGTTCTGGACCATGACTCTGAGCGTGTAATCGCCCGGATCCAGCGCGAATCGGCCCACGAACTTCAAGCCCGAACCGAGGATGCGATCACGATAGGATTCGGCGTCCAATACCAAACCCTGAGCAATGTAGTCGACCACCCGTCCGTCGCCGTCGACCACATAGGCGTAGATGCCGAAAGCCATCCGGCGCGCACTGCTTCCGGTGAGCAGGCCGCCGCCATCGACCTCGATCACGAACGGCACCTCGACAGCGCCGGTTTCATCGCGACCTGAAAGCGACCAGATCAGCGCGCCATCGACGTCACCGCCCGCCTGCCCGGAGAGCAACAGGCCCCCGGTGCTCGCCTTCACAGCGCCGATATCGATCGCCTCGAGCGCTGCCAATTGGGTCTCCCGAGGTTCAGCTGCGAAAAACCCGGCTTGTCCGACGCCGGCGATCACGAGGCCGGACGCAAGCGCGCAAAGGAGCGGGCGGAGGACGCGGCCTCGGTGCGGTGACGCCTGTCGACGCGGAAGAACGACCATCAACCGCTCGTACCCGCGGTATCGCCGACCTCGACCTCGAAGAACGTCACGGATTCGGACCGTGCGACCTCATCTCTCAGCCCAACAGCAATCCTTTGCCTTCCCGGGCGCACTGCGAGGCGCAAGGTGAAGCCGGCGCTTTGGCCGAGCGCGCCGGCGAGACGATCATTTGGAACCACGATCGGATATTCGCGGTGGACCGTAGGTGAGAGGTCCCCCCGTTGATCTCGCACCGTCAGGTAGATCGAAATCCGGCCATTATGGTCATCTACTGACGGAATCAACACCAACTGTCCGATTGGCACCGTAATGATCACCGGAACAAGGAATGTCCCGTCATCTCGCTTGACGATCTCGCCGTTCGTCGCGATTGTAATTCCGAGCGGATTGTCGGCAACACCGTGTATCGCTGCGGCCAACGTCTTGTTGTTGATCCGATCGTCCAGAGGGACATCCAAATAGCCCTCACGATGCCGAAGGCTGACGCCGTCCCGGTCGACCCTGACATTGAGCCGGTGGTATTTGCCGTCGCCCAGGTGCTGCGGTTCGAAAGCCAAGGAGTAGTAGCTCGCCAGCTCTTGTGACACCTCGTTGAGCTGGCCTGCAAGAGCGGCCGAGTTGACCAACGGCCGACCGCCGGTCGTCCCGGCCACGTTCGCCATGAGGACCTCGGCGCTCATCCCCTGATCAACGGCAAGCCTATCCTCGTCCATCAGTCGCGTCTCAGCCGACATGGCGCGAGCGATCCCGGCACCCGCGCCCGACAAGGTGTAGAAGCTCACCCGGTTCCCGTTGGCAAATCGCGCGAGTTCGTCGAACTCGTTGCTGAGATCATTGCGCGAAGCCTGCAGAAAGGCGCGTTGAGCGTCGATCCTGAAGGCCGGGACGTCGCCAAAAACCTGACCCCATGCACGGTACAACGCCTCTCCGGGCCGCGCCTCCACGCCATCGGTCACGAGGAGGATCGCTTTGCGGCCGCTGAGACCGGACAACGAGCTGATGATCCGCTTTTCGTTTTCAATGCTGGTTCGCGTCCGATGAACCGTTTGTTCGGCATATGCCTCGATCGACTGCCAGATGGATCTGCCCGATTGTTCGAGGACCTCCGTCGCTTGATCGCCGCTCATCGCTCCCATCGCGGCCCCGTTCTCGATTTCGCGCAGAATCATCGTCTCGTCGATCTGGCGAGAGAGCGAGGCGGCGTCTCGCATCGCGTCGAGCGCAGCCACCACTTCATCGGTCTCCTCGGTAAACGGCTGCTCGACGATGTTCCGCCCGTCGTACCGGACCAGCATCACCCGCAAGTGGGGCGGTAGCTCGGCGGAAAGAAAAGCTCGCAAATGCTCGACTGCAGCTTGTCGCCGCCCGCGGCTGAGATTCGTGTCGTCGAAGTAGATCACCAGATACAAATCCTGGTTCGGTGCGGGTTCGACGAAACCGGCGTCCGGCGGTTCTTCTTCTGGTTCCGAAACGGTATCCGACATGCCCGGGGAGGCGTAGAAGTGCGAGATCTCCACCTTTTCCCCGTCCTCGAAAACCTCGAAGTCCCCGAGGGTCAACCCCGGCACCGGCCGCCCACTGCGGTCAAACGCGTAGACCTCGACACTGACCAGAGGCACTTCCACCGGCGCAAAGAACATCGCCTGTGGCTGATCGGTATCTTGAGCGATGGCCCACGAGGTTGCCATAACAGCAGCCATGACAACGCCCACACTCCGATGCGAAATCTTTGCCATGCGTCTCCTCGCTCTACTCCGAATGTCACCGCTCGCTCGATAACGGACATCCGATTTTACGAGGGTACTACGGTTCTCGTCTTCGATTGTTTAGTTTCAGGATTTCGAATTGAGGTCACCACAACCAGGCATCGGCTATGCGACAGCCACGCCCCGTGATACCCAGGAGGATCCCCAGCGCCCAATCGACGCTGATTTGACCTGCTCACTCTGTACGGCTACGATCCGCGTTGGTAAGACTCGCGCCGAAGGATCTAACATGGCCGATCAATTCATGCCGGTCCTCATCGCCCTGGTCGTCGCAGCGGGGTTTGCGGCGATATTGCTCGGCACCGCGGCTCTCCTCGGCCAACGGGCCCGGCAACGCACAACAGCCAAACGGCAAAGCTACGAGTCCGGCGTTCCCATCATCGACCGCGCGCACAAACGAATTTCAGTCAAGTTCTATCTCGTTGCTCTGGTCTTTGTCGTGCTCGACATTGAGGTCGCCTTTCTCTACCCCTGGGCGATCAACTACCGGTCGGTGGTGGGTCACGGTTCGCTGACGGCGCTGTGGGAGATTGTGGCTTTTCTCGCACTCCTCTTCCTTGTCTATCTCTACCTGTGGCGAAAGGGGATCTTCGACTGGGGGCGTCGCCAGCGGACCGCGCTTGACAAGGGTCGTGGCGCGTGACGGATAGCACGACCTCGCCGCTTGTTGTTGCGTCCGAGGAAGAGGTTGCCGACGTCACCTTTGATCGCTCGATGGAGGCGCAGATCAGGGGGATTCTCAAACGCTATCCGGATCAGGGTGCCGCCCTCCTGCCGGTTCTGTGGCTGTGCCAGGATCGGTGGGGTTGGATCTCACCCGGTATCATGGAGGCTGTCGCCAAGCGGCTCGATCTCGCGCCGGCCTTCGTTGAGGGCGTGGTCACTTTTTACACCATGTACCGACGTCGGCCGCCAGGGAAATACCTGCTCCAGGTTTGCACAACGCTTTCGTGCCAGCTCTGCGGCACCTCGGAGCTTGTCGAACACCTCAAACACAAGCTCGACATCGACTTTGGCGAAACGACCGCCGACGGCCTCTTCAGCCTCTCCGACGTGCAGTGTCTCGGGGCATGTGGCGAGGCGCCCGTCATCCAGATCAACAACGACTACCACACCGATCTCACCATCGAGAAGCTGGACGCACTTCTTGACCGGTTGGCTGGCCGATGACCGACCCAATCCTCCTCCGCGCGCGCGGCCTCAAGAACTCACGTTCGATTTCCACTTACCTCGGGCTGGGGGGCTACTCAGCACTCGACAAGGCGCTGTCGATGACTCCGGGAGAGGTGATCGCCGAAGTCAAGGCATCGGGGGTTCGCGGACGCGGCGGCGCCGGTTTCCCGGCCGGCGTTAAATGGAGTTTCGTCCCCAGAGACACGGCCAGACCGAAATACATGATCTGTAACGCCGACGAATCGGAGCCCGGAACATTCAAGGATCGTGAGCTGATTCTCTGCGACCCCCACATGGTCCTCGAGGGCGTCGCGATCGCGTCCTATGCCATCGGCGCGGACTCAGCCTACATCTACATCCGCGGCGAGTTCGTCGACGAGGCCCAGATACTGGCCAAGGCGATCGCCGAAGCCAGGCGGAAGGGGTACCTCGGCCAGGATATCCTCGGCCGCGGCTATGACCTCGAGGTTCATATTCACCGCGGTGCGGGCGCCTACATCTGCGGCGAAGAAACCGCTCTCATCGAGTCGATCGAGGGCAAGCGGGGTCTGCCGCGTCTCAAACCACCCTTTCCGGCAGTGGTCGGCCTCTTCGGTTGTCCGACCGTGGTCAACAACGTCGAGACCCTGGCCTGCGTGCCGCACATTATCGAGCGTGGCGGCGCCTGGTTCGCCGGTATCGGTACCGAACGCAGCACCGGACCCAAGCTATTCTGCGTTTCCGGCCACGTCGAGCGTCCGGGCGTTCACGAAGCGCCAATGGGCGTCACGTTCCGAGAGATCATCGACGACCTCTGCGGTGGCGTGCGAGGCGGCCGAAAGCTCAAGGCGTTCATTCCAGGCGGTTCGTCCGCGCCCATCATGCCCGCCGACAAAGTCGATACACCCGCCGATTTCGAGTCGGTTGCTCAGGCCGGTTCGATGCTCGGATCGGGCGGCATCATCGTGATGGACGAAACGGTCGATATGGTGTGGGCGCTCGAAAACCTGCTGGTCTTCTATGCCCACGAGTCCTGCGGACAGTGCACCCCCTGTCGTGAGGGATCGGACTGGGCGGTCGACATTGTCCGCCGCATCCGCCGTGGTTATGGCCGGCCGGGTGATATTGAAACCCTTCACCGGATCGCTCGATTCGCCAGCCAGGGAATGACGATCTGTCCGCTGGGAGATGCCTTCTGTGGTCCAATCGCCAGCTTTCTCGAGCACTTCGGCCACGAGTTTGAAGAAGCGATATCCAAGTCATCCTCGATAGCGCCGAAATCCCTGCCGATCCTGCCGGTCCGATCGGACCGTGAGCTGTTTGGAATCTGAGGCGGCGAGATGGTGACCTTGACGATTGACGGCACAGAGATAACGGTCGCCGAGGGCACCAATCTGGTGCAGGCGGCGGCAGCTGCCGGGATCGAGGTCCCGACCTATTGCTATCACCCCGGCCTCACCGTTGTGGGCCAGTGCCGCATCTGTTTCGTCGAGGTCGAGGGGATGCCGCGGCTGGTCACCGCCTGCTCGACACCCGTCCAACCCGAAATGGTGGTACATACGGCTTCGGATCGGGTACGCGAAGCACGGGCTGCAGTCATGGAATTCCTGCTTGAGAATCACCCGCTCGACTGCCCGGTCTGCGACCAGGCCGGCGAATGCGGCCTCCAGGACTACTCGGTCGAGCACGGTCTGGACTCGACCCACATGGTTGACGAGCGGCGCACCTACCCCCGCTTCGAGCGCCGAATGATCGGGCCCCACGTCGTCCAGAATCAGAATCGCTGCATCCACTGCACCCGTTGCATAAGGTTCACAACCGAAATCTCCGAGACCGCCGATCTGACCATGAAGTCGCGCGGCAATCAGTCCTACATCGACACCTTCGACGGACACCCGTTCGACAACCCGTGGTCGGCATGCGCCGCGGACGTTTGTCCAGTCGGCGCGCTGACTGTCAAGGAATTTCGCTTTCGGGCACGGGTCTGGCACCTCGAGGAGACCAGGACGATCTGTCCGGGCTGCAGCATCGGATGTAACGTTTTTCTCGGCCACCTCGACGGGGTGGTCCATCGCTTCGTGCCGCGGGAGAACACCGAGGTCAACGGCTGGTGGATGTGTGATTATGGCCGGTCTTTGGCCGATGGCCTGAACGACCGGACCATCGATGTTCCACTCGAGCGCTTCGGAGAAGGCGAACGCCGCACTTCCTGGGACGCCGCGCTGGCGGAGGTGGCGCGGTGGCTCCGTGAGGCGCCGCAACCGCTTATCATCGCCTCGGCAAATATGAGTAACGAAGCTCTGTTCGCGATCCGTCGCAACCTGGTCGAGGGGGCGCGAATGGAAGTCATCGTGCCCGTCAGCAAAGGCGAAACGCGCCGAATCAAGAACGGCCGCGGCACCTGGATTAGCAGTATCGATGCCCACCCGAACTCGGCCGGTGCCCGCCATCTCGGTCTCGCCACAACCGACGCCGCGAACCTCGAGAGCTACCTGCGCGACGGCACCGGTCCGGTGCTTTTCCTCGACGCCCACGCCCATCCATGGCTGGCGTCGGATGGCGCCGCCGCCATCATCGCTGACCGTCAGGTTGCAGTGCTCGCCCGCTATCGGAC
>Ga0315534_1001739_pt1 | contig 15000 bp, 8 predicted proteins | sample SalMarSW160240MG_FD_203094 | JGI IMG/M metagenome (GOLD analysis project Ga0315534, IMG submission 203094) | Salt marsh sediment microbial communities from the Plum Island Ecosystem LTER, Massachusetts, United States - Salt Marsh Sediment SW1602-40 ... | reverse complement strand
TGACGACGACGCTCGCTCCATCGGCTTCGGACACAACAGCTTGCTGCAGATCGGACGGCCCGCAGCTGTAAAAACCGGCACGACCACGGATTTTCGCGACAACTGGACTATCGGCTATCTGCCGGACCTCGCAGTTGGCGTGTGGGTGGGTAACGCCGACAGCAAGCCCATGTTCAACGTCACCGGCTTGAGCGGCGCGGCGCCGATCTGGCATCAATTCATGCGTACTGTTACCAGCGGCGTGACAGAAGAGGCTTTCGTCCAACCGGAGGGATTATTGCGTCAGGAAGTGTGTGCCCTCTCCGGTCTGCTGCCCGGCGAGGCTTGTCCCTACCAGCGGTTCGAATGGTTCATTCGCGGAACGGAACCTTCGGCACCAGACAACCTGTATCAAAAAGTCACCCTGGATCGCCAATCAATGTGTCTGGCCGATGAGACGACGCCCGCCGACCGCACCGTTGTGCGCCTCGTTTTAGATTTACCGATAGAAGCCCATCTCTGGGCACAGGAGCAAGGCTTACTGCTGCTGGATGATGTGACCTGTTCGCCTGCAATCGAGGAAGCCGTGGCGCAGGTGGAAGCGGAAGGGATATTTTTCATCTCCCCCGACGCAAATACGATTTTTCGACTTTCCCCCGGCCAACCGTTGGAAGCGCAACGCATTCGCATCGCCATCGGCAGTGATCGGGCACTTCTTCAAGCAACCATATGGCTGGACGGATTCACACTCGAGTCCTTCGTCGAGCCTCCGTATCAAGTCTGGTGGCCGCTCGAAATCGGAACACACGAACTCCGGGCGGAGGGGATCACACAAGCTGGCGAATCGATAGTCAGCGAAACGATTTACTTCGAAGTGCAGCCTGCGGAGCAGTGATCCCGATACCGATGTAACTTCTGTCGGCTTCTCGGAGGATCAGTCGCCCTACGTTAAATTAAAAGGAGACGTCGAATCGAGACGTCTCCTTGGATCACCGCTCACTTATTGGGTCACTTCGAACAACGCACCATCGCCCCGACCATAGACCTCCGGGAAGTAGAATTCCGCTGCCGTAGGCGGGATGACGTGATAGGTTCCCGGCATGGACGCACGCACGAGATATACGTACTCATACACACCGGCTGGTAGATAATCGGCGGAGATGACAACTTTCTCGTCGCGCAGCTCGACGTGATCGAAATACCACCAACCCCAGCCTGAATTCAGCAGGTCGTCATAATCATAGCGCGCCGGTGCACTTTGTTGCGGACTGGTGTTAAGCGATTGCGAGATCGCCTCCAAACCCGCCGGTAATGGATCTTCGATAATCACGTAATGCAGACTATCGGGGACGATAATCGTCAGCCGGGCCAGGAAATTCTCACCCTGAGAAATGGAAGTGATCGGGGTATTACGATCGTCGGGCTGATAGTAACTGCGCGATATCGTAACGCCCTGGCTGAACGATTGGACCTCTTCGACGGGCATGGACAACATCAAGTGCGATGTATAGTAGAGATTACCCGGGCCACTGTTGCGAGCGATCGACAGACGATTGACCGAGTCGGTATACAAATCGGTCACTTGTACCTGAATTTCCGTGGTCGTTCGCATGGTTTCCATGTTAGCGGCGCCTGCGCCCAGACTTTCTCCATTCAACGCAGCTTCAAAAAGGTAATCGGGCTCGAGGTCACCACTTACACTGGCCCAACGGTTGAGGGCAAGCAGTGCCCAAACCGTTTCCTGTGTTCCCCGCCAGCGGCCCTGAATACGGCTGGCCATCAGCCAGCGAACCGCTCCAGCATTCAGGCTGTTGTCCGCATCAAGGCGCAGTAAGGTGTCGAGGACAATGGCGGTCGTGCGCGTGTCTGTATTCCAGTTCCAGTAGTCCTGGTTTGATTCATCCCAATGGGTTCCGGTTGCCGAAAGCGCAGCATGATTCACGAAATCCGAGAGTATGGTATCCAGGCGCGGGTCGCCATTGTCGATCATGTACAGCGTCTGCGCCAGGTATGCGCGTGCGTAAAGATCCATGGATTGCCGCGCTTCGTACAATTTAACCGTCTGGCTTACGGCGGCTCGATCCGCAAGCGCCAGGACGTACAACAGATACGCCTGGCGGTTGAGTTTATAGGTCGCCTCAAAACTCTCAACGGGCTGGAGTTGTTCTTGAAGATAGAGAATGGCGTCCTCAACCACCTGCGTGCTGATCTCATACCCACTGGCCTCAGCCTCGATCAGTCCCTGGACGACATAGGCCGTTGATAACGGATTGCTGTCACCCAGGGGCCACCATCCCCAACCGCCATCGGCGTGCTGCTGGCTGTAAAGGCGCTGCAGGGCAGTATGAACTTGCTCGTCCAGGTTGGCCTCGAGCGCCGCATCCTTGATGCCAAACTCCTTGAGCGTGCGCATGGTAATCACGTTGGGCAAGAAGCGGGATACAGTTTGCTCCGTACACTCGTATGGGAAGTGTTCCAGATACGTCAGCCCATCCGTAAAGCTGGCTGCGAGCGACGGCGTCAGGCGAATCGTCAAACTGCCTTCGGTGATTTCGTAATCCGGAAAGACAGGCAGGCTGATGGCTTCCGTGCGAGATTCGGCCTCGGATAATTGACCTCCGGTTCCTACCGTCTCGGGAACTACGTAGTGATAGACGGGGATTCCCTGTCCGTCCAGCGTTCCCAATGTGGGGCGGCTTGCATCATAGTAATCCGTACTGCTCGCCGAAAAGACCATGTCCACGCGCTCTGCATCGTCCTCGATACGCACCTGCCATTCCACATACACCTGTTCACCGCCGCGGATATATACACTGAGATTGGGATTCGACTCGATTTGCAGTCCCTCGGCTTCGAGAGTCACTGTCGCGGCGATGTTCCGATCCGTGTTGTTGTGCACCGCCGTCCCGAGCGTCACCTCATCGCCGGCCACGAAAAAGCGAGGGGTCTGAGGGCGTACGAGCAGCGGCTTGGTGCTGACAATGTCGATCGTACTTTCGCCCACGAGGGTGTCTTTGGTAACCGCTCGCGCATCCATGCGCCACGTGGTCAGATTGTCGGGCAGCGTGACGGTGACGCTGGCTTCACCGTCTTCATCGGTGATGACCTGCGCGTTCCAGAAAGCGGTGTCCGGGAAATCCTCCCGCACCTCGATGATTCCCATGTCACCACCGCCTCCGCCGCCACCTTTGGCGTGCTCGGCGATCTCTTCGTTGTACGCATCGATGCTCATCGTAAGCGGCATGGCGGTGAGCACGGTTAAGGCGCGTGTATCGTAGAAATAGTCGATCAGGGGAGGCGCATTTGGATCGCTGAGCGCCAGTAAAGCGAGATCAACGAGCGAGAAGGAAAGCTCGGCACGTACGGGCTTGCCGGCGTAATCGCTGGCCGACACGGTGTAGGTTACGCGGTCTCCAGGTCCGGCTTCCGTTGTGTCCGGAGTGACTTCGATGTTGAGCGCCTGTTCGCGGGTATCAACGTTGATCTCGGTGAGGCCCATGCGATAATCCGGAATCGGCGACGTGTCGTCCACACCCTTGATAAGCACAACGGAGAAATAGACGTTTGGAGCCATGTCGGCGGTGATAGGTAAGCTATAGATGGTGCTGTTTTGGGTCAGCTCGATTACCTCTGCGCTGCGCACGTGCCCGCGTTCGACGCTGACCAGCGCATAAACCGAACCCTGGAAAGGAGAAGTGATCAGGATCTCGGCTGTGTCTCCGGGGACGTAGTTGTCGCGGTCGCTGACCAGCCGCAAGCTGTGATCGTTCGTGCGGCGCCAGGAAACATAGCCGCTGCCCGAAACCCACAGGTATGCCGAGGAGCTCGCCTCCGTCCCACGACTGTCGTGCCCGGCGACTTTCAAGCGGTACACGCCACCGTTGGGCGGCACGAAGGACACACTGGCGCGACCTTCGGCATCCGTGCTCGTCTCGACCGATCCCGTCACGGGAATTTCTTCTACCGACGAAGTCCAAACGGAACGGCCGAACTCATCGATTTCCTGGACGCTGCTCCAGCGGCGTTCTACGACTTCTGCCGTCAGTGTTTGATTGGCGATCGGATCTCCGTACCAATCCAACACGACGAGGTCGAAAGTCTGCTCCTCATCTGCTCGCCCGACATACTGTTGGGCTCTGGCGCCAATATAAAATTCGCTCCAATGCGCGAGGATCTGCGTGCGGCTGCTGACGGCGTTGCCGGTCAGATCCGTTACCGTAGCTTCGAGCGTCAGACGCTGGCTGGAACCCAACTCGCTCAGATCGACCGGAATCGAAATCTGCAGCTCGCCGTTTTCATCTGTTACACCTTCACCTTCGGCGATGATCTCGCCCGAACTGTATGGCGCGAAGTAAAGGTAATAGGTATCGTTTTCGTAATCGTAGAATTGATAACGACTGTATTCGCCGGACGCCTGGTAGATGTAGTCCTCGGCATACAGAACCCAGTCGACCTGAGAATTCGCAACCGCACCCCCAGAATAAAAAGCGGTCTGGACCTCGGCTTCGAGCGAATCTCCATCGAGGATGTCGCTTTCCGTCGTGGTGACATCGACTTCGAATTCCGGTTTGTGGTATTCGGCAACGCTGAAGGACCTGGATCCGATCGTGTCCTCTTCCTCAAGGAAACGCGCCCGAATTGTGTAATAGCCTAAGGCAGCTTCACCATCCAAAGTCAATTCGCCGTTAAAACTGCCGTAAGCGGAAATCGGCAGAGTCTCCTCATAGATCGTTTCATCGTAGTTGCTGATCGTCACCGCAATTTCTTCTGCCGAGGGGAGACTGTATTCGAGGTCGTCATTCATGCGGACGATGCCCTTGAAGTAAACGGCTTGGCCTGGGCGGTAGAGCGGACGATCGGTGTAGATATAGACGGATGGTTGGTCCGGCTTCAGGTAGTAATTGGTGTAGATGCCGTAATCACTCGGGTAGACATCTATGCCCATGTAGTTGTGCCCAAAAGCGAAATGCCCGTTGTCCTGCGTGAAATAAAAGCGTTCGACGTAGCTTTCCTCGGGAACCGGTAGTTCGAGCGTGGCCAGACCGTCAGCGTCGGTCGTGGCCAGGCCAATCGATCCGGGTGCTGCCTCGTAGCCGATGATGGAAACATCTTCGATCGGTTCCCCGCTTTCGAGATCAGTCAACCAGACCAGCGCGTCGGATAGGGTGGATTTAACTGTCATGTTGGCAGTGGCGACGATCAAGATGCGGGCGTCGAGCCATTGAGAATAGTATTGCATGTCCGTGCTGGTGATCCCCAGGAAGTACATCCCGGGAGACAACGGCTGGCCCTCTGCGTCTCGCAGCTCGATTTCCTCGAGATTGTATTCGTCACGCGGACCGGCAGTGCTTTCGGTCCAGGAATGGATGACGCTGCCCGGAAACGGCCTGTAATCGGTGTATGAGATGCCAGCCATCTTGAAAATGACGAAAGACTTGGGCTCCATCGGATAGAGCGAGAACTGGACCGTCTCCACATTGACGTAGCGCAGATAGATCTGATGATCGCCCTGCGCCCGGAGAAGCGTGTACTCACCCGGTGTCTGCAGGTAAGCGGATGGCTGCATCGCCGCAGTGATGAAATTGACCGTCATGCCATCATGGATGATGTTGCCGTGTGGGTCGGCCATTCCGGGCAGAATCCGCACCTGGTAGGAAGTGGACGGTTCCAATCCGAAGATTGTCATCCTGCGGTTGTAGTAACTCCAATCCAGCTCACCTGCAGGACGAGGACTCAGTATGACGCGATTCTCGAGGGTTGTCTGGTCCATCGGAGAAGCGAATTCGATCACGAAAAGATCGGAAAAATAATCCTGGACCTGCCCGTTTCCGGGCGTGACGCGCACGATGGCCGGTGAGAAAACAGTGTAGAAGTTCCATACCAGGTCATCCTTTAGTGTGCCTCCTTCGATGGCTTGCGCGCTGCTGCCCAGGTTGAGGCTGTAGCCCGTGCCCAATGCCAAAAGGCTGCTGGGCGTGAAGACCATTTCCAGGCTTTCTTCATCCCAATCAAAACGTCCAGCCACCTGACGTCCGTCGTTGGATCGCAATACAAAAGCAGCTTCCGTGCTGTCCTGTTCCATCGGCTGGCGGAACTTGATCGAGAATGTGGCGTTTAGGGGCACATCGCTGTAATTCTCTGGTGGACGCGTGATCAGATCGGGGATGGCAATGCTTTCGATGGTTGGCGCTTGTGTGGTGAAGCGCCATGAGACGTTTTGTGCCAATTGGCTTTCATCCGATCCGGACACATCGCGCAAACCAGCCGGGATGGACACCGTATAGATGGTGTTGCCAACGAGCGGTTCGTCCGGTCGGAAAACGTAGATCGAGGTGTTCAGCCATTCACCCTGCCCAGCGATCGATGGGGAAATCGTAAGCGGCTGCACCAAATCCGCCTGGTCTTCTGACGTTACCAGAGGAACCACGGGTCGATTGAACATCGCCGTGATCAAGCTGCTCGATTCGACGTCGGTCGTGCCATCCAGGGGAAAGACCTGCGTGACTTGAAGACTCGTGATCGTGCTGAAGAGGACGCTGCGCGCGTCGCTCAGCGGGACGCCCTCGGCGCTGGCGGCGCCCGTCCCCACGATCGCTTCGTAGGTTGCGTCGGGAAGCAGTTCATCCGCGGGACTGAAACGCAGCGTGCTCGCATCAGGCCAGGTAATCCGGCCGGCGACGGGCTCGCCGTCTGGGTCGATCAATGCAAATGCGGACGCCGTTGCTTCGGAGTCCATCGCTTGATCGAAAACAATTTCGAGATCGGAATCAAGCTGAGTTTCCTCTCCCAACGCAGGTTTTTGACCGATCACATTGGGAGCCAGCGGACGACCATCATCCACAAGTCCAACGGGCTCGATTTCTGGCGATGCGGGTGTCTTCTCTCCGCAAGCGCCGACGATTATCGTCAAAAAGAGCAACATGCTGACCAGTGAGAATTTTCGCGTGATGTTCATCTTCCAACTTCCTTCCCGGCTTTCTCGATATACTTCAACGTTTGCCGACAGGTTCCGGTTTCATCACACTTGCTTTCGCGGAGATGCTACAGTTTAACACGATTGCCGATCAATCGAACAGATGCAGGCCTGATCGGAAAGCCGGCAAGGGTATGAAATAGTACTCTGCGGGGGGTTGACTTCCCCATACTCCTCTGGTATGGTGGTCAGACCAGTTAACCAGTAAACTTCCGGAAGGGCGGCATAATGAAAATCCACCCTGTTAAACACCCAACCTTAGCGCAAGTCGTGGCCGGTCGTTTGGCGGCCTCCATATTGGACGGGGAATTGAAACCCGGGGACAAGCTCCCTTCGGAGCGCAGCTTGATCAAACAGCTGAACGTCAGCCGGGCAACCCTGCGCGAGGCGCTGAAATCGCTTTCCGAGACACGCTTGATCGAAGTCAAGCAAGGAGTCGGATCGTTCGTGCGGCCGCTCGACCGCAGCAATTATGCCCAGGCCACAGAATTGGCGCTCGTCCATCGTGTGCGCGGGGTGCGTCTCAGCGAGGCCGTGGCGGACTCAGACTCTGACTCAGACGGACGTACCCCTTCCGAAGATTCGACGGATAGCCCGCGGCCGATTCGCGTCAATGCAAGCACGGACACACCGCTGCGGATTCCCAACCTGCGCCAAGATCGTCTGGGAACTTTCGATTTGATCTCGTGGTGGGAGCGCGACAAAGTCAAACAAGCGAAGGTGATGATCGTCGGTGCGGGTGCCCTGGGAAATGAAGTGGCCAAGAATTTGGCCCTGATGGGAATCGGAAACATCTTCGTCCTGGACTTCGACGTCATCGAGGCGGCCAATCTTTCCCGCTCCGTACTTTTTCGCGAGCGCGACAACGACCGGCCGAAGGCGGAAATTGCAGCCGCACGCCTGCGAGAACTCAACCCCGACATACAGATACAGTATTTTAACGGCGACGTACGCACGCAAGTCGGCCTGGGCGTTTTCCGTCGTATGGACGCCGTTATTGGCTGCCTCGATAACCGCGAAGCCCGGCTGGCCGTGAATCGCTTCTGTCACTGGCTGGGAAAACCTTGGGTGGATGGCGCGATCCAGGAATTGCTCGGATTGGTGCGCGTGTTTGTGCCAGAGGAGGGGGCTTGTTTTGAATGTACCTTGACGGAGCAAGCGCGCAGGGAGATATCCATGCGCTATTCCTGTCCGCTTCTGGCTCGCGCCAACATTCTTTTGGGCAAAGTGCCTACGACGCCAACGATCGCCTCGATCATCGGCGGCATGCAAGCACAGGAAGCCTTGAAGCTGATCCATGGTATTCCCGTCGAGCCCGGTAAGGTGGTCCACTTCAACGGCATGACCAACACGATGCACACCACCAGCTACGTACGGCGTGAAGATTGTGAGAGTCACTGGACGTATGGGGAAATCGTGGAGCTGGACAAACGCGCCGAGGACACGACACTCATGGAATTGCTTCAGGTCGCACGGGGCGATCTCGGGCCCGAGGCGATCATCGAGCTCGATCAGGAATTGGTGCTCGCACTCGAGTGCCGCAAATGTGAAACGATTGAGGAAGTGATGCGCCCGATCTCGGAGGTCAGCTTCGATGCGGCACATTGCCCCGGCTGCGGTCTGGTAAGGCGCGTCGAGATGACCCACGTCATCACCGGAGACGAGCCTTTCCTTCACCGCACCCTGATTTCCCTGGGCGTTCCACCGCTGCATGTGATCCGCGCGCACAACGGACAGGAGTATCGTTTTTATGAATTAAGTGGAGATCTGCCGGACACGCTGCACTTCCGGCACTTCGAGCGGTCTGCCACCAAACCCAGCACCGATATTCCCTCGGCAGACGAGAGCAAAACGGATTCTGTAACGGAAAACGCAGCGCGCGGTCGAGTGCGTTTGCATGAATGAGGATCCCGTGAGCGCACAAACCCAAGCTATGATGTCAGGTTATCGTTCTTCCTCTCGCACTCCTTTATACAGCGGCATCGCTGTGACCGGCAGCGCGTCGATTGCAGCCGGTTTGGGATTCTCCGTCGTATACATTCTCAACAATGCGATCGAACCTGTTGTGCTCACGGTAACGAGCGATGTGGGCATGGGATTGGCAGCCGGTCTGGCCGCCCGATTTTCGCTGCCACGACGCAGCGCAGCACTGCGCTGGTTGGTGGCACTCTTCGGTCTGTGCACGGGACTGATCTTCATGGGCTGGCTCAGCCGCGGCCTCCTGGGTATGAATCTCGTCGATCGCACTTCGCTGGAACCGGATTGGAACGGCCTGCAGCGCTTTGCTTTCGGAGCGCTGGCTGCCTGGCCGGCGGTCAGTGCATGGACCAGAAAGCGTAGGGATCGGCAGATCTCATCGGGGGCGAGCAGCTATGCGCCAACGACGGGACGAGCCGCCCGCCGACGAGGCCATCAAGGCGGGAATGCAAGAGTCACTTCAAAGCGCGCCTTAGCCATGAGCCTGCCGGCGACATCCACGCAGACACACATGGGTGGGCATGCGCGAGTTCGCAAGGCACCCCCTCGATCTGCCAGCGTAAGAGGCAGCAAACGGAGGAAGCGAATTAGCGCCTCGATCCACCTGGCTTCGAAAGTGGATCACCGCTGCCCGTATTGCCTTGAGCAGGTCGATCCGAAAGATCCCCGCGGGGTCGTAGAGTGTACAACTTGTCACACACTGCATCATGCAGATTGCTGGGGCGTTACGGGTACATGCCAGGTGCCCCATCACAACAGTTGATTTCTAGGGGTAATACCAGAAAGGATATTTGATGCCAGACCTCACAGTAACGATCGTTTTGCCCAGTGGCGGCGCACGAACGGCCGAAGTTCCGGATGACGTTGCGGTGCGGGATTTATTGGCCGAATTGGTTGCACTTCTCGAGTTGCCGACGGTCGGTCCAGACGGTCGCCCGATGGGCTATCGCCTGGATAGCAAAGCGTTGGGGCGCGAACTGCGGGAAGATGAAACGCTTTCCGAGGCGAAAGTTCCGGAAGAGGATCGATTGATCGTCACCACGGACATCACGGCAGGCAAGGTCTCGCTTGATAAGAGCCCCCGCATGCGCCGTCTGCGCGGCGATTACGAACGGATGCGCGAGTTACAAGGGCGCACGTCGCTGATCAGCTTCGAAGCGCAGTCCGTTCACAAAGGTGTGCCTCCAGAGCGATACATCGTTACGTTTCGCTGCAAAAGCATTGTAACGGTCGATAAACGCGGCGAGCCGAAATTCGGCGAACATCATCAGGTGGAAGTGTATCTCCACAACCAGTATCCCCAGCGCTGGCCCGGTCTGAAATGGCTCACGCCGATATGGCATCCAAACATCAATCACATCAATGGAAGTGTGTGCATCGATGCGGCTTGGTGGACGGCGGCGCGCTCTCTGGATCGCCTGATCATCATGCTGGGCGAGATGCTGCAGTATAAAAACTTCCACGACGATCCCACAAAACCACCATTTCCCTGGGATCCGGAAGCCGCACGCTGGTGTCGAGCGTACCGCGCGAAACACCCCAACGCCTTCCCAGTCGATAAACGTGAACTGATGCGGCCGGAGCGGGTGAAGTTGAGCGATGAAAAGAAAGGCAAGAAGGCAAAGATAGACAAGAAACCGAAGGTCAAGAAAAAGCCGAAGATAAAGAAGACACGCGTAAAGTTGAAATAAGCGTTTGCAATAACGTTTTGTGTGCACTGCGATCGCATGCAAGAAAAGAAACCAAAAAAATTTGCAAGGAGGAAGTGAAATGGCAGACATTCCCGTAACCCTCGTCTTACCGGCTGGCGGTACACGAACGGCCGAGGTTCCCGATGACGTCATCGTGAGCGAATTGCTCCCCGAACTGACGACTTCGCTGGAGTTGCCCACGGTTGGCCCGGATGGTCGACCAATGGGATATCGCCTCGACAGCAAAGCGCTGGGCCGCGAGCTGCAGGAGGACGAAACCTTAGAGGCTGCGGGTGTCCCGGAGGACGATCGTTTGATGCTCACCGCGGACGTCACAGCCGGATAGGGGCACATTCCATGACCGTAACGAGCCGCGTGAAGCGAGCCAGAGAGGGAAACCATGTCCGAGTCTGAGTCAAACGTCAAGCTGTTGCCAGCCAGCGATACAACCCCATTCCGTTCAAGAGTTCCGAAAAAGCTGATGCACTGTTGGCATCCTCCCTTCGAGGATGGCATGAAGCCACTGGTTGCTGTTTTTGTCACATCGGCGGCGTTCATCCAGTTTACAGAACACAGCAGGATCGACCTCGAGAACGAAGTCGGCGGCGGTTTGGTAGGCAGTTGGCACGTGGATGCTCGGACAGAAGAACAATTTGTTCTGATCGAGGGGGTAATCCCGGCTCGCTTCACGCGGCAAGGAAGCGCTTTTCTGACCTTCACGCAGGACACCCTGGTGGCCATGAATGAAGATCTCGAAGAGCGCTTTCCAGGAAAACAACTCGTCGGCTGGTACCACACCCACCCGAAAATGGGGATTTTTCTATCGCACTACGACCTTTTCATCCACGATCACTTTTTCAGTGAGCCCTGGCAGGTCGCCCTGGTGCTTGAGCCACATACAACGATCGGTGGTTTTTTCATTCGCCAGGAGGATGGCCACATCGATCCCAATCGCTATTTTGGGTTTTGCGAAATTCTCGACGACGGTAAAGATAGCGTCGTGAATTGGCACAATATGAGTCGGGCGGACGATCAGCCGGCCGAAGATGGAGATGAAGATAATGAGTAGAATGATGAAAGCATATTATTATGCTGTCCTCGGCGCCATCGGCGGCCTTCTTGGCTGGCAGTTGAGTAACATACTGGGGCTCTCGTTTAGCCGCAGCATTTATCTCAGCGACGTGGTCGTCGGAGGGCTCCTCGGAATATGCCTCGGTGTACCGCTTGGGGCGGCCGAGGAGTTGGTTACGCTGAGCCCGCTGCGCGCCTTGCGCGCCGGCCTGTACGGCGGCGTCGTCGGCTTGATCGCCGGCGGGATTGGACTCCCGATCGCTGAAGCAATCTTCCAAATCGTCGGCGCCGGTGGGATCGGGCGCGGGATCGGATGGGGATTCTTCGGCATGCTGATCGGCCTGGCCGAAGGGGTCACCGGGGGTTCACAAATGTGGAAAGGCGCATTGGGCGGTGCCCTGGGAGGCTTCATCGGCGGAACGCTGCTCGAAACGGTCAACTTCTGGGGAGAAGACCTTACCTCCGGCAAAGCCACCGGCCTCGTACTGCTGGGCGCTTTTATCGGAGCGCTGATTGCCCTGATCGTGGTTCTGCTCTCGCGAGCGTGGTTAGAAGTGACCAGTGGAAAGCTTAAAGGAAACACGTTCATTCTCGATAAGTTCCTCCCCGAAGGGGGACCGACGGCGATCATCGGCAGCAGTCCCCTCAAATCGGAAATTGCCCTGCCGGACCCGGACGTCGATCCGCAGCATGCAATGTTGCTCGGCGGTGGTTCCCATTTCACGCTGAAAGACATGAGCTTGAGCGGAACGTACGTCAACAACCGCAAGATCGAGCGGGCACAATTGGGTAACGGGCAATCGATCCGCATGGGCAACACGTCACTCAAGTATCACGAGCGGAGGTGAGATGATGACATCCAGAAAAGAGAACCTTTCGATCGGAGTCGTGACGGTGCTGCTGGCGGCGATGCTCTTCTCACCGGCATGGGCGCAAGACGCCGACCCAGGGGAACCGCATGTGATCATCACCCAGATCGATACGTCTCAGTTTCCCTCTGTTACGCTATACATTTCCGTCACCGATGATGCCGGCGAGCCGGTAGGCATCGACCCCAGCCGTCTGGTGATCCAGGAGAACGGCGTGACGATCCAACCGGATCAGATGCAGGGAAACGCGGCGGTAATCGATTCACTCACCACGATGCTGGTCATGGACGTGAGCGGCAGCATGTACAGCGCAGACAAGCTGGACACGGCGAAAGACGCCGCCAAGGCGTACGTGGATCAAATGCGCGGAGGCGATCAGACGGGTCTGATGAGTTTCAACACCGAAATCACCTACGCGCAGGAAATCACTGCAGATGTCGATCGCTTGAAAGCGGCCATCGATAGTTTGATCGCCGAGAAGGATACAGCGATGTACGATGCGCTGGTCGAGGCGGCAGATCTATTGGATCCGATCCCCGGGCGGAAAGCGATAATCGTCTTGACGGACGGCATGGATAACGTGAGCCAAAATGATCTCGGAAACGTGATCGCGCGCATCGGCCCATCCGGCCTTTCGATATCCACCGTCGGTTTGGGGAATCCGGAAGACCAGAATGCCAGCCTGGCCGGCATCGATGAGCCGGCACTGATTGAGCTTGCCAATCGAGCGGGGGGTGAATATGCCTACGCCAATGATGCGGCAGGATTGACCAGCTTGTACCAACGCTATGCACGTGTGATGCAAAGTGAGTACGTCATCACCTACACCTCACCCGGAGAACTACGTGACGGTATAACCCGACAACTTACCGTTTCATTGGCAGAAACGGGCAGTGCAGCGGAAGCTGCGGCATACAACCCGGGTGGATTGGTGCCGGAAGTTGGCGAGCCAGCCAGTTGGAGTGTCTTTCTGACCGCCCTTGCGGTTCTGCTGGCAATGCTGTTCGTGCCAGTAGTCGTCGGACGCCTGATTTCCCGGGCGTCCTCGGCGAAACTTCCTGCGCGAAGGAAACAAAAACCCAGAATCAAATTCAAAGACAAACAGATCTGAGGGGGCGACGACCGGTGTATCCGCGGCAGGGTGCACCGGTCTTTTACTATCAAGCCCAGATTCAACGCCAGATGGCTTATCCATCCCAACTTTCATGTCTCGAGAGCAAAGCAAGAACAAATCCTTCCTAACACTTGTAGCGCCCATGACGGGATAATGGTATCTTGTCACAAAAGGAACACCTGCATCGTTACAGTTGCCAGAAACCGATATTCGGAGTTCTATGATCACGATCGGTTGCACGATCGAATTATTGGTTCGATATAAAGGTTTAAGGAAGGAAAATCATGAAATCTAAATCGTTTTTTCCATTCATTGTGCTCTTTGGGATTTTATTCGTGGCACTCGCGCTGCAGGGCTGCTCCCCTCCACCTGTGTGTGGCGTGACGGATTATATCGTCACCAAGTCCGATGACACCAACGATGGAGTCTGCGACGCCGATTGCTCCTTGCGTGAAGCGGTAATTAACGCCAATGCCTGCGCGGGACATCAAACCATTCACCTCCCCGCAGATGGCTACACCCTGACTCTGGTTGGCGATGGTGAAGACGCGGCAGCCACCGGCGATCTGGACATCACCGACGACGTGACCATTATCGGCACCGGGGTTCCTTCTGTCCACGGCTTGCACTCAGATCGGGTATTTGAGATCTTCAGTCCGGCGGTGGCAGTGATAGATCACATCATCGTGATCGATGGAGTGGAACAGCTTGGAGCGGGAATCTACAACCACAGCGAGTTGACCCTGATTGGTTTGTCTATACATCACAATGAAGCCATCGTTCCTCCGGGAGGCGTAGGGACCTCGGCCGGAGGTGGTATTTTCAACGAAGCCGGTACCCTGACCCTTGACAACACACAGGTGTTTTCGAATGTGGCCGACCACGGAGGTGGGATTCATAATTTTGCGACCGCCAATCTGGTTATGAATGGGGGGATCATCAGTCACAATACTGCCAATCAAAACGCTGGAGGGTTGTGGGTCAACGCGGCCAGTATGGCCGATCTGCATGATGTGACGATCCAAGCCAACACAGCCGCTGTCAGTGGGGGTGGAATCTATAACGCCGGCACTCTTGCCTTACGGGAAGTCGAAATCCTCGAGAATATCTCCGATGGGATTCCCGGTGGCGGCGGCATTTACAACATCTCACCGTCTGATCCTGTCCTTGGAGATGCCGTGATCAACATGCAAGACTGTCTTATTGCAGAGAACGACGGTGGCGGCATACTCAATTTGGGCATCGTGAGCATGACGACTTCGACCTTGCGCGACAACATATCCAGCGCTTCGCTTCATCCCGGCATCGAGAACGGCGGCGAGATGA
>Ga0315534_1001733_pt1 | contig 15011 bp, 17 predicted proteins | sample SalMarSW160240MG_FD_203094 | JGI IMG/M metagenome (GOLD analysis project Ga0315534, IMG submission 203094) | Salt marsh sediment microbial communities from the Plum Island Ecosystem LTER, Massachusetts, United States - Salt Marsh Sediment SW1602-40 ... | reverse complement strand
AAAATCGGACATATGCGCGAACTGGTTCTATACCAGCATAGGAGAGCAAAAGGATGCAATATCACAATATCTGGATAAGAAATTCGGAAGATGGAAATATGACATTAGTTATGTCACTTGACTTATTAGACTTGACAATATTATAATATTACAAGAAACCAATCTAGCTCAGGCTAAAAAATATCACAAAGGTAAACAAGTAAAAATAAAATTGTATTTAAATGCTTGGATGATTAATAAAATAACAAGTAAAAATTGTGAGATAATACTAAAATTATGAGATCTGAAGAAAGAAATTTCCTAAAAAGAATATCTAAAAAATTAGTAAAAGAACTCAATGATATTATTTATGTAGGAATATTGGATATCGATAAAAAATTAATAGTTGGAAATTTAAAAGCTGGATATAATAGAAACTGGATAGACGATAACGTAGGAAGTAACAATAATAATATCAAATACATAGATGCTTTAGGTGAACCTCGTGTTTTTTATTATCTATTTTTAAATATAGAAAACCAATTCTATAATCTCGATTCTAATGAATACGATTATTTTTCCATTAGTAACGAATTAGAAGACAAATTCAAATTAATTATACTTCCTATATATTTGTATGATGATAAATTATATTATGTATGTTTATATTTATTTTCGGATCAATTGATAAATAATATTATGAAATATGTATTTAATATTCTTTAAATTTATACTTAATTGATATTATAATACCAATTGTTAAAAATAAATAAGTTGCATAGCTTCTTTAGATTTATCAGAGTTATATACTAGGATCACAATCTAGCAAATCTGAGAAGCTAAAGTATTAACATTAAAAATTAACCAAATTAATATTTATTAATAATAAAATTAAATTTTATGGACAATTAAGTAAATTTATAAAATTTTCAAATATTGTTTATATTATATTAATTTATAACTATTCAATTTAACTAATTATTCTATTACCAGATTTTTTCTGTTATACATAATAATAATTACAACTAGTCTATTTATTATTATATTTTAAATCAGTATACATAAAAAAAAATTGATTCACAATTATAAAATCATATTCATCATTATCCTACATATACACCATTCATTCTACGTCTTTTGGTTTGACAATTTGATCTATATATGATAAAATATCATTCATAAAAATATAGAATGTTTTATTTGCAAAAGAATAATTTGCATTTATGTCTTCCTGAAATATTAGTAACGATTTTAGTAATGGTAACAAAAGGATGGGATCTTCAATTCTATTTTTTAATAATAAAAGGCGGTTTGAATACCACTCTGTAAGGATCTTAAACTCATTAACCTTATTATTTTCTAACAAATAGTTATAAGTAGAAATATATTATTTACAAAGGCATTCATTAGAAGATGTATTTGCATGTGTAATCAATTTATAGCTTATAATTGTTAAAGTAACGACAATAACTTCTTAAATTTTCAATTCCCTAGGGTTTATTATTATTATCCTTTCCTTATTATTTTTTTCATTAGAATTACTACTGCTCGTTTCTCTTTTATTTTTTTGTCCTGTTTCTAATTGTTTTGTTAGATTTTTTGTCATGGAATTATTTTTTATAGATTTTATTTGTCGTAATTTTTGAAATTTTGGTTCCTTTGAAGAGACGGTGAATGGTAATCCTAGTTTATCTTCAGAAGTATATCCAAATATAAGAATACGAAATAGACCAATTATTAACGAATTAACTACGTCATAATCTCTTAAATTATTGGATTTAATCGCCATCTCTCCCAGTAAGTTGATACCTAAATTAGGATCTTCTACCAGACTACTGTCTTTTGCAATATTTATAGCGTTTCTTATACTATCGATGACAGAAATATCATTATATTTCTGATTCTTATTATCGAACTTTATATGTTTACTATTACTCGATTGATAATCTCTGTCGTTGTTATTATTATTGTTATTTATTACTGTTTCAGAGTTGAATTTATTTGAGTTTTCCTGAGATATATTTCCATTTTTATCATATCTATAGATAACAGCGAAAAGTTCGCCCTCACCTATCCAATCTCCGATATTTTTATAACATTCCAACCATAAATTTTCATTAACGTCAAACTTGATTAAACTTTCTTGTATTTTCTTCCAAGTAACATAAGTTATTATTCCAGATTTAGCTGATTTTATTCTAGTAATCTCTCCTGCGAATGGTTTTTTATAAAAAAGAAGTTTTTTGTCTGTTTTACGCTTTTCATATTTTTTGAATGATGAAATAATATTGTTTACAAGGTGAGATATTAAGATATTTGGTCTAAGATATTTGCTTATGTTATGTATGTAAATAACGAAGATCAATAACCTCATAATAGCGATTGCAATTGCAATATTTGTTCCTAATATAGGAATGGAAATACTATCTGATTCTTCTGTTCTAACTGTCTTTAATACAAGCAGTGAATATGAAGATATAAATATGAACCAACCTAGTGTAAGTTGGTTAATTTTATCATACTCAAATTCTCTAATTAGTCTTGAGATATATTTTGATGACGAAAGTTGTAATGTAATGAGTGTGACAGAAAATGCAACTCCCAAAATAGTAGTCCATCCAGTAGCAATTGCAGATAATATACTCCTAGCCGCATCTGAACTTCCTGTGAATATCAGAGGTTTCAGTAATTGGAATTGGATATCTGAAGGGATTCGAGGATCGATAGTTGCTGTTATAAGAAACAAGGAAAGAGAAGATATTAAAAATAAGAGAGGATAATACAGGATGGATTGTGTAAATTCGTACCATTTGCTTTTGATTTTTAAAGAAATATGTTGAAACATATAATTAAATAATTAATTGATATATCACTCGAAGATGGATTAATGTCCTTCATTACTTATCTGCCAGATATAATTGGAAAATTTTCTATCTATCAAGTCTATTGTATTATTCATTCCATTTAAAATTGTAGTTACATGTTCTGCTTGAGTATAATTATTTGGCTCCAGAATTAATATTGAATTAGCTACATCCTGATTCAACATTGTAATGAGATTTTCAACCTCATAGGCGCTGGTTGGAGGTGGTAAATAAATATCTGTTCTTTCTTTAGATGGTAAAATTTCTGTAGAGTTTTGAGCATAAACAACATAAGTTAATGTAAATAACCTACTTAAAATTATAAAATTTATTAACCAAAGTAAACAATTAACCATAATTACTCTAAATTTTAAAATCAAATATATTATATAACAGTTTAATATATTCTAATCATCATAAAGACTATATTGAAAAATTAACATCCAACTAGGTTAATTCAAAATAATTATAATTATTATTAATATTTACTAGTATATTAAGTACATAAAAAGGACTAATTGTATCTATTTGTGGGATTTGGATAAATAATTTTTATTTAACTTATCATCATACTATCGAGCTTTTCTGAGATAATGAGTTTAAAATACGATTCAAATCAATCATATTGTCTGAGAAAAAATCTGTTATCCTAGCTAATAAATGTAATATTTTGACAGAATTTAGATTCAAATATTCGATAGAGCCAATCTTTTACAATATTTTTATAACTCAATAATTTATTTTTAAAATTGTCTGCATATACCACATTTATTGTATACTAATTTTATTCTACATAATTAATTTCAAATCACTGGATAAATCCAACTTCTAATTGTTTAAAATTAAATATGTAATTTTAGATTTAGCTGCAGTTTTTTGATATAGGAATTTATACAAAAAATCAATTAACTCATTATATCACGAACAAGATGATTAGAGGGCTGTATTTTTGGTGAATGTATCATTTATTTTATTAGAATTATCTTGATTCTATCAATTAGTCCATTTTTCTTTGAGATTTAATTACCTTGCGTTTTAAATTATCCGTTATTTCATCCATAATTTGGGACAATTCCCAACCTGTTTGCGTATAGCTGTAATTTTTTGCAGTAGATATGATATTTACTTTTATTTCATACCTATGTCTTTTTCCTGTAGTATTTTTAATTTTTATAACACATCGTGATTCCTCAATTTCAGGGAAAATTTTTCTTAAAATTTTAACTAAATTAATGAACTTTGATTTTGTAATTTCTGCTTGAACTGGATCTTCTGGCAAACCAATAATATAACAAGGCAAATCATATTCTACTTTTTCTTGCAATAAACTAATAATATCTGTAAACGTGACTATACCATGTATCTCATTAACACTTTGTAAAACTGCATAGGTTGAATCAGTATTTAAAATTAAGTTTATAACTTGGATGATATTATCGTCTATGTTTGAGACCACAACATTCTTGTCCATGATACTCTTCACAGGAAAATTAATTCGAGTGATTTTTTCGTTTATACCTACAGAATCTTTCCCAATTTTCTCAGATGGTAATAAAGATTTGATTATATGAGTTGAAGTTATCATTCCAACAAGAGAATTATTATTATTTTTATCTATGATCGGAATGTGATCAATTCTATTTTTTATCATAAGATTTCTAGCTGATGCTATGTTATCATTCTGGTCCAACACAAGAGGTTTTGATGTCATAATATCTTTACCTAAAATTTCCTTACTAAGTTTGAAAAATGAATCTTGCATATCTTGTGGTTTTGTTGATCCTATTTCATGGATTTTTTTAATAATAGATCTCCAATTTAATTGACCATCTATTTTATTATTGTCAGCTATTGGAAGTGATCTTAATCTGTAATATTTGAAAAGTTGAACTGCATTACCGATATTGTGATTTTGATGCAATGAAGGAATAATTTTACCTATATTTGAAGCTCTTCTGGAAGTAATATTTTTTATATTCAATAAATCTCTAATATTAATTACATATGTTTTTTTATCATAATTCATAAAACATTCATAACAATCATTTTGAAGTAATATTCCCAAGATTTTTGATATTGATGAATCATTATCAACGATTATAGGTGATTCTATAAAGTTATTTACATTTTGTTTCCTTAGGGAATCTAAACTTGAATACAATTTGTTAGATAAATTCTTTACCATATTTTATTATCTTGCATAATCTTATATAATAATTAAATACTTTTTTCCCTTTAAGAATAACCAATAATAGTTAGCCATTTTTGAAATTAACCATCACTAATAAATTAAAATTAGATTTATTAGTATTAAAGTTTTATTAAGTATCTTTTCTATATATTTTTTTAATTTTAAATTTATTTCATTTATTGAAGAACATTTTTGCAAATCTTTCAAAAATTAATATAAAGTTATTTATGCAGATACATTAATTTTTATTATTTCCTTTATATACTTTAAAGTACATATATAAATAATATGAGTGAAAAAACAGGTTTAGACAACTCAACGTATAACATATTGTCTGCTTTAGGAAAAAATGCTGATTTCTTGTATGATACAATAGATAAATATAACAAAGATGCAGAAAATGCTAATAAATCCGAATTAGTAGGAATTTGGAAAGAAATTAAAAATGATCATCATAAACATGTAGATTTATTAAAAAATGTCTTAGACAAGGAATTTCACAAATAGAATTAAAATATTAATTCTAATGCGGGAACAACTCTAAATCCTAGTAAATTTAGTATTGATGTTGCGAAAGGATCACAATATTTCCATAGAGTATAACAATATTAAAATTTTTATTCTAATAATTTAAACTCTCGTTCATTTTAATTTGTTGTTATTTAAAAATCTTAATTTTTATAATTCTTAATTTTAAACTTCTGGTTTGGTTACAAGTATCTTCTAGCTTAATAGAAACATATTAAACTTTGCAGTTAGATAAGAATCTTGGTAATATACAAAGCAATGAGAATAATTCCTATTGCTAATAATGCAGATGCAATAATCGCAATAATTCGAATTGGAAGAGGGGTAGAAATCTTTCTTGGAATTAAATAAAGTACAAGGCCTATTACAATTAGAGATATGCCAAGTTCTAACGATACCATTTTCGTACTAATATAGACTGGCACATTAAAAAGTTTTGGTGTCCATTATTTTTTATTGAAAACTTTAATAAATTATAAAAAATTTAATTCTAATTACTTAAATTTTAATTTATTTAAATTAAACCTTTTTGCAAATCACTATTTTCTTAACTAAAAAATCAAACTAAATAATCGAAATTAAGATTTAGATATTTCCTTTGGTACAAATCAAATTTCTTTGATATAATATTAAATTTGAGGACAAAAAAATAATAGTTGAACGGTTACTTTAATCCTAAAACTTCACCGATCTTTTCAAACATGCTCTGGTTTTGAGTTTGATTTCCTTGTTCAGCTTGTGATTGATTAGATTGGCCACCTTGTTCTGCTTGTGGTTGACTAGATTGGTCACCTTGTTCTGCTTGTGGTTGACTAGATTGGTCACCTTGTTCTGCTTGTGGTTGACTAGATTGGTCACCTTGTTCTGCTTGTGGTTGACTAGATTGATTATTCAACATTCCTCCTTCGAAGTTAACGCCTTGTTCTCCAGGCACTGCTTCACCAAGCTGTGATTTTTCCATACCTCCTAATAATCCAGTACTTTGATCAGTGGTATTCAGTGGAGCAGTTAAATTCTCTAACTCTTCTATAGTTCCAATACCTTGGTTTTGTTCTTGTCCTGATTGGTTATCTGCTTGTGAAAAACTTTCCAAAGTAGGCACACCAGTTACAAAGATAGCTAGTCCTACCAATAATAAATAAAGACTTGTTTTTTTTTCAAAAAAATTTTTCCTTGAAGTCATATCCTATACATTGATTTATTCTAATAATATTTAAGCGTTACAGACTGATAAAAAATATACTTTTATCTATTATATTTTATAATTAGCCATACAAATGATAAAAACATAATATAAGTTATAAAACATCTAAGTTATAAAACATCTTAGAGTTGATTTCAAAGGATGGTTATGTAACTATTTCTTAGTTAATTCTTAGTTTAAATAAAAAAATATTAAAAATAATAAATTTTTTAAAATTAGATTATTTACAATGGCTAATTATTTTGTGAAAAGTTATTTAGTAATGATTAAACTATTATTTCAATTCATTCTTTCGTAATTTAAAAATACACGAATATAGATAAAATAAGTTTATTAATCAAAGCAATTGAGATAAAAGACAATAGAAACAGTAATTTCCTTAATTTTGATTTCTCGACTTCTATTATACTCTAGTCCTGTATATGTTTAGTATTCTTACTATCCAACTCAGCATCATGTTTTTCTTCCATATAACCTTTTATTATGGAGACATAGCTGGGAAATATTAATTCCAGAGACCAATCGCTTATAACTCTAAACTTTTTCTTTAAACTTGGAAGTTTGAATAAATAAAAACTTCGCCACAAGAACCAAGCTTGAAATCCACGAATTTTAATTTTAAATATTTTCGCTACTCCAGTTTTTTTTTACCAATGGTAGCCATTGTTCCCTTTGTATTATAATTAATCTTTTTTTTCCTTTTAGACTCTATGGTATTTATGATGTTGGTAGCAGCCAATTTACCTTGTTTTATAGCATGCTGAGCAGTTGGAGGATAAGGATTTCCATCTTCTGGATTTGTAGTTGACGCACAATCACCTATGGCATAAATATTCGTATAATTTTCTATTTCAAGGGTATCGGTAGTTTTAACAAGTCCAGATTTATCATGTTTACAATCTAAAGATTTAACTAACTCGGATGGAGTAACACCTGCAGTCCAAATTATAGTATAGGTAGGAATTGTTTCGTTATCTTTTAAGATTAGGCTATTGGAAGTTGCACTTGTAGCCAATGTATTTATTTTAAATTCTATTCCTTCTTTTTTTTTCTAGTATGTTTTTGGCATATTCACCTAGATCTTTATATACATCGGTAAGGATCATATCTTCGGCAGTTAAAATAACAATTCTGATGTAATGTGGATTAATATGTTTATAATAATTTTTGATAGAATCTTTTACAAATCTACTTAATTCTCCAACAGTTTCGATACCGCTAAATCCTCCACCAATCACAACAAAGGTCAAAAGGGATTTTATCAACTCTAAATTGTTATTATTGGAGTATTCAAGATTGACCTATTCAAGCACATTTATAATATGATTTCTAAGAACAAAAGCATCATTTATAGTCTTCATACCGAAACAATTTTTTTCTATCTCTTGATTTCCAAAGAAGTTCGTTTCATTTCCTAATGCGAGGATTAGATAATCAAATTCGAAATTTTTTTCTTCATATTCAAAGGGTTCATAGTATTTTCCTATGGTATATTTGAAACTAACTATTTTTTTCCAAAATCAATAGCATGTATATGACCATTGTAGAATTGTTCATCTTTGTCACAAAAAGATCTGACAGGAGTTATTATATGTCTAGGTTCTATCATACCACTAAAAACTTCTGGTAGCATAGGAGAAAATAAAAAGAAATTATTCTTACTTATTATTTTTATGTCTATTCTATCATTTTTTTTGAATTTTTTTTGTAGCTTTTCTAATGCCTCAATTGCCCCAAAGCCACTACCAAGGATTATGATACGAATAGACGATTCTACCTTATCCAATTTGATCTTTCAGTTTTGGTTACCTAATCTATTTAACATAATTGCTAGACACTAATTCATCATATAATCGTACTGATTTAATATTAACAAATTCTAATAAACCGTATCTTGATAATTCTCTTCCAAATCCGCTCTTTTTTATACCACCGAAAGGAACTCTAGGATCAGAAACAACAACATTGTTTACTGTCACAATTCCTGTATCTATCAATTCTGGAATTTTTTCTGCTTTATCAATATCGCTTGTCCAGATGCTGGCACCAAGTCCAAATTCAGATTCATTTGCAAATTTTATAGCTTCCTTTTCATTTTCAAATACTGTGATTGGAGCTACTGCGCCAAATGTTTCTTCATTTTGGATTCTCATTTCATTAGAAATATTTTTTAGTATTGTAGGTTTATAAAAAAATCCTTTGTCCATTATTTTTTCACCACCAGTTAGTAATTCAGCTCCTTTGGACACAGCATCATCTACTATTTCTTTTATATTTTGAAGCCCTTCTGCACTTGCTAAAGGTCCTATATCAGTAGGATCAGACAACGGATCTCCTACCTTTAATTTCTATACTTTATCTAGAAAATTTTCAATAAATTCATCTGCTATCTCCTTAACAAGAAAAAATCGTTTAGACGCTATGCAACTTTGACCACAACTTATAAATCTTCCTTTGACTGCTCCACTTGTTGCCTTTTCTATGTCGGCATCTTTTAAAACAATAAAAGGATCACTACCTCCTAGTTCTAGGACACATTTTTTTATTTTAGCGCCCGCTTTTTGCGCAACTTGAGATCCTGCGCTAACACTTCCAGTGAACGTAACACCTTTTATATCGTCTGAATCCAACATTTTCTCTGTAGTACTGGAATCGGCAACTATTGTTTGAAAAACCCCTCAGGAATTCCTGCTTTCTCTAACATTTCTTGGATTTTCAATCCGCAGTTGATGGTTTTACTAGATGGTTTTAGTATAGATGTATTCCCAATCATTAGCGAAGGAGATGCAAATCTTAATGCTTGCCAATATGGGAAATTCCAAGGCATAATACTTGCAATAACTCCTAATGGACTAAATGAAATAATGCTTTTTCTTGCATCAGAATTTACAACTTCATCTTTACACAAGATCTTTGCGTTATCAGAATAATATTTTATTACCCAAGAACGTTTTTCTTCTTCTGCTCGCGCTTCTTTAATCACCTTTCCCATCTCAATCGAGCAGATTTTCGCTAATTCTTCTTTATTTTTGCTAAATACTTCAGCTAAATTTACAAAATACGAAGATCTTGAATCGATATCTTTTTTCCATGTCTTAAATACATTTTTATATTTTTTTATTTTACCCCTAATCTCTTAGTCAGAGATAATATCGTATTCTTTTATAATCTCTTCTGTTGTAGGATTTATGGTTTGGATTTTATCTGGTGATTTCATAAATTTGTAATCAACCTTTCGTTTATGTATCTTTGAGGTGCTTTAAGTTAAGAAAGAGCTTTAGCTGTGAATGTTCTATTCTAACAACATATGTTGTTGAAATTTGAAAGAAACAGAACATTCACATGCATAGTAATGTATTCTTTGTATTTGTACTTTCTTGGTCTGTCTACGAAATACGTCTAAAGCACTGGAACCGTTTAAGGATCAGAATAGAAGTTATGTTGCAATTTGGGAGTAGATTCAACGTTTTGGAGCATTACAGATTTTCAGGAGAAAAAGAGTAACTGCATTCATAATAGATGAAACTACAATTCAGATTGGTAATCAGCATTTTTGGTTATGGACCTGTATTGAACCAGTTAAGAGATCTGTGCTTGGAATCCATATATCAGAAGAGAGAAACACGTTTGTAGCAGAGAATTTTATCAGATCTCTTGTATCTAAATATGGTAGGCATACAGCTTACACGGATGGAGGTACATGGTATCCTCAAGCATGTAACTTTTTACATCTAAAACATAGATTACATTCACATTTTGAGAAAAGTCTGATTGAAAGAGTGATGCAGTACGTTAAGGCCAGAACAGAATGTTTTGATGATTACTATCCATGTATAAAAAAGAATAGCATAAAATGTGATCTTCAACATGTATACAATTGGATGAAATTATTTGTTTATCTCTATAATTCGAAAGTTAGAAATATTATTTTATTCAAAATTAGAGGTGAAATACTCTTAACTTAACAGCACCGATACTATCTGTAACCTATAAACTTTTTTGTAGTTTTAAAAATGTACAAAATAGAATTAAGAACCCTATTTACATATTAGCAATTTGTAAATCTTATTATTTCCTTTCTTTTATATCTAGGTTATATAGTTATTTGCCCATATTATTAGATATATATGAGTGAAAACAAAGGGGAAAAAACAGCTGAAATTGTAGCTGATTCATTACTAGATTGGAATATTAATGTAATTTTTGGATTACCAGGTGATGGAATAAATGGATTTATAGAAGCATTACGTACTAGAAAAGATAGAATAAAGTTTGTACTAGTAAGACACGAAGAATCAGCTGCATTTATGGCATGTGCATATGCAAAATATACTGGAAAATTAGGAGCTTCTGTTGCGACTTCTGGTCCTGGGACAATCCATCTGTTAAATGGTCTTTATGATGCAAAATTGGACAATACTCCAGTTATTGCGATCACTGGATCAACTTATTCGGATCTTATGAATTCCAATTATCAGCAAGATGTTAACCTAATGCAACTTTTTTCTGATGTTTCTGTCTATAATAACTTAATAAATAAACCAGAGCATGCGGAAATGGCTGTAGATATAGCATGCAGAAAGGCGTTATCTCAACGAGGAGTAAGTCATTTGACTATTCCAATAGACATACAAGAAGAAAGACTAAAAGGAGACTATTCCAAACACAAGGTTGGAGGACACACTTCGGATTTTTATTCTCATTTGACTGTTCCCGATAAAAGATTGATAGAAAAAGCGGCAAAAATTCTTAACAATGGAGAAAAAATTGTGATCTTGGTAGGTCAGGGTGCACATAATGCTTCTAATGAATTATTAGCTCTTGCCAAAAGGCTACACGCGCCAATAATAAAGGCATTGTTAGGGAAAGATGTTATTCCTGATAATAACCCCTATAGTATTGGTGACCTGGGTCTATTAGGAACAGAACCTGCAACTGATGCTATGAATGAAGCAGATACTTTATTGATGGTTGTTACTTCCTTTCCTTATATCGAATATCTCCCAAAACCAGGGCAAGCTAAAGGTATCCAAATAGATATAAAAAGTGATAATATTGGACTAAGATACCCAGTAGAGGTTGACTTAACAGGAGATTCTAAACTAGTGTTATCTGCTTTGTTACCATTAGTAAATCAAAAAAATTCTTCGGTATTTTTATTAAAAAAACAAGAAGGAATGAATGATTGGAGAAATTTATTAAAAGAACGAGGTACTAGAAGAGATAAACCTATAAAACCACAATTTGTGGCAGCAACTATATCCGAAGAATTAGATAAGAATTCTATAATTTCTGTAGATTGTGGAGCAAATACAATATGGGCAGTAAGATATATAGACATAAAAGAAGGTATGAGATTTTCCTTATCCGTGACACTTGCTACTATGGCTTGCGGATTGCCATATGCTATTGCGGCCAAGATTGCATTTCCTGGGAGAGAATCAATTGCTTTTGTAGGTGATGGAGGTTTAACAATGCTTATGGGAGAATTTGCTACCGCAGTACAATATAACTTACCAATAAAGCTCATAGTAATAAAAAATAATTCATTGGAATGATACGTTGGGAGCAAATGGCTTTTCTTGGCAATCCTGAATACGGGATAGAATTTACCCCTATCGATTATGCTAAATTCGCTGAAGCTTGTGGTGGCATAGGATACCATGTAGATGATCCAGAGAATTTACAATCGATTATTCATTCTGCATTTAAAAAAGAAGTGAAAAAACCTGTAATAATAGAAATTGATGTAGACCCATTTGAACCTCCAATGCCTCCTAAGATAGATTCTGAATTTGTAACTAATTTAGCTAAATCTTTTGCTAAAGGACAACCATATTCTGGAAGAATAGGACTAACCTTGTTTAGAAATAAAGTTCAAGATGCTTTAAAGGAGATACATTCGCATGAATAAATTTGAAAAATACATGTTCTAAGAATAAGACAAAATTGTTTATATTGATACTTTTAAGAAAAAAGTTCTGGTAGATGAACTAAAAGTTGACTTACTATTTGTGATTTGATAACTATATAATACATATTTTTGTAGTATGATGAAGATACATAATTGTGTATATTACTTTAATATAATATATTAAATCATCATCATATATAAAGGTTATAACAATAGGAATGAATGTTAAAGGATATATCTTTAAATATAATGCCTCTGTATTATAGGTTATAATACAAAATTGGATGATTCAGATAAAGAACCTTCCGAAGATTCTTCAAATGAAAATAAAAATATTAAATCTTCAAAGCAAACATCAAATGAGACAGAGAATGTATTAATGAAAGATCGAGATTCTCTTACATATTCCTCAAATCTTGTTAATGAGGGAATTAATGCGGGTAAAAGAATTGCGAAAATATCTGTAATAACATTATTAGGCATAGGATTTGTTGAAATATTAACTGGGTATTTTAGTGGCAGTATAGTTGCATTTGCCGATGGAATTGACTCGATTTCTGATGCAATGATATCTTTTATTGTATTACTAGGACTTAGGATTGCTCACAAACCTGCAGATAAAAGATTCCATTTTGGTTACCACAAAGTTGAAAGCTTGACAGCATTAATGGCTGCGATAGGAATGATTGTAATAGGAATAATTATCTTTTATAGTTCATATCAATCATTAATTCAACCTCATGAGATAAAAGAACCAATTTTGGTAATGATCGTTTTAGCAGGTGCTAGTGCATTATCATTGCATAGAGCATTTCAGATGAGAAAAATCGCAAATAAGTATAATTTGCTCTCTCTTAAAACTGATGCTAGAAATTCAATAAAGGACGGATCTGCCTCGGTCATAGGTTTCTTTAGTATATTAGTAGCCACCCAGTTTGGAATTATACAAATGGATGCAATAGGAGGCATGATAATTGCTGGATATATATTTTCAGTTTCCTATATCACTTTAAAAAGATCCTCACTTGTACTAGTGGACTCTTGGCAAAATCCGCAAATAACCGAAAAGATAAAAGAGATTATCTCGAATGATTTTAAAAACGACGATGTGGATGTCAAACATGTTTTGCTACGTTCTTCAGGAATGGTCGACCAAGCAGAGATCCACATAGAGGCAAGCGGGGATGAACGTTTGTCAGATATAGAATTACTATCACTTCGAATAGAAATGGCTATCCGATCAAAATATCCATCTCTAGAGAAAGTATCAATTATTCCTCATTCATCTTCTGATACAGCAGACAAATCCAAACTAACTAGAATCAATACTCTTCGTAGTTTAAAATGGAAACCCTCAGTCTTCAGAACGGATAAAAAATCAAAAGTATTAAAATGAGATAATGAACGATGAACAATACTAAGTATATTTACATTATAAATGTAGTAAAAATGGCAATTTCATATCTGAATAATAGTTAAATTGATACTAGAAATGGCAAATATTTAATTGTATTTATACAAAATGAGCTAAAACTATGAACCTAGGCCAAACTAGATACATGTATATATATCTCACCTTTAGACATAATTAATATTTTATAGGTCTCACCTAGATTAATAAGGCAATCATAGAGAACGAGAATAAAATGTATTATGAAAGGAGAGATGGTATCCAATCAGATGTTATGCAAAACACAAAAAGAAGCTTTTAAGATTAATATTTTGTTTCCTATCTGAAGAGATAATAAGAATATTAAATTTAATATAAGAAAAAATATCAAATACTTGACTAGTTATTAATTATATTATTCCTGATACCAATGGAAGGATTACAAGAATAATTCCTATAACTAATATTATTGAACCTATAACATACATTATTTTTCTTGGTAATGATGGAAGCAAACGGTTTATGAAAAGTAATATAACACCAATTATTATCAAGGCGATTCCACCCTATAATGATACCATACTGTTAGTAATAAAGATCTAAACAGTATTAAAGTTTGTTAGCCAGATATTATGAACAACATATACAAGTTTAACCAAATCCAATGAGAATAACTATATTCGAAATTATTTTAATAGCAAAAAAAAATAGATATATATTACCTTTATCTTTTCTCAAAATATTCAGAATCAGAAAAAAAAGATTATAGTTATACAAATTATAATACTATGCTTTAGTTATTCTAACCCTAATCTATACCAATTAATATAAATATGCTTACTCATCTCTAAGAAGATAATGCCTCATATCAAGATTGAATCTTTTTGTGCTGAAATATGATGATATTTTCTTTTTAAAATCTGTAAATGATGAATAATGTT
>Ga0315534_1001730_pt1 | contig 15020 bp, 11 predicted proteins | sample SalMarSW160240MG_FD_203094 | JGI IMG/M metagenome (GOLD analysis project Ga0315534, IMG submission 203094) | Salt marsh sediment microbial communities from the Plum Island Ecosystem LTER, Massachusetts, United States - Salt Marsh Sediment SW1602-40 ... | reverse complement strand
CGTTACCATCTGCGCCCAGAATCGTGAATGTTTGTTTGGAAATATTGTGAATGGGTGCATGGTGTTAAATGATGACGGAAAAATTACCGATCATTGTTGGTTGGAAATACCAATACATTACCCGTATGTCAAATTGGATGAATTCGTTATTATGCCAAATCATGTCCATGGTATCATTATAATCAATGATAATTCGAACGTAGGGGCGATTCATGAATCGCCCCTACAATCGCCCCAACAATGGAAATCATCCAAAATGGATAAATACAAAAGACAACGGCGTTTAATGACATTACCCAAGATTATCGGTCGATTTAAAATGATTTCTGCAAAACAAATCAACCAATTGCGTCAAACACCGGGGATTAACGTATGGCAACGAAATTATTACGAACATATCGTCCGTGATGAAAATGATTTGAACCGGATACGGCAATATATTGCAAACAATCCCGCCAATTGGGAAAATGATGAAAATAATGTTTGAATCCTTAATCTGCAAAAAAGCAAAATCCGATGACCAATGCTTCTATGTGCACAGAGTCTATGGAATCGTCTTGATGTCAGGATAAGTTCGATTATTGCTTTTCACTACACGGATTTGTAAAAATCAAGTCTCACTAACCTGTAACTTTTAATTTCCCCCCATATGATCAACCTCTTCTCCCTCAAGCGTCAGGTATCCCTTCATCAGGTTTGCAGTCAGGCATGAATGGACAGGAATAATTCCAATCAGATCTCCGATCTTTGTCCGGTTCATCAATTGCCTGCCGGCATGGATGATCCCATGTTCCTGTGATAAACCAGACACATAACCATCTTCTTCAATATCATTCCATCCCGTTTCATTGAGTTGAACAATACTCCCAAAGGAACGTTTTCCCGACGAAAGGGTAATGTATTCTTTTGAGAGGTGCACAGCGCCTCCGTATACTGCGATTTCATTTCTCTCCGGATACCTGGCAACTACCGGCACAGCAAGAACAACAGCGATCTGACCGGGTGTACAGGAACCCAGATGGTATTGCATCAGGTCATAGAAAACAAAGTTACCCGGCCGTATTTCGTCAATTTTTTCAAACCGGTGAACCAGGCTGCACGAGGGTGTATCACCAATGGAGAGGATCATTCTCTCCCTGTGAGTGTGTATATTTTCTTTCAGCTTTACCAGCTTGTCCACTGTATCCTGGTAAAGTTTCAGTACTTCCTGAGATGATGACGATTTGTACGTTTGTCCCGTATGGGTCAGGAAGCCGGAGAATTTAAACAGGGGATTCCTGTCAAGCCGGTCAATGATCTCCTGAATGGATTTGTGATCGGTAGCATCTACACCGGTCCGGTGATATCCGGTATCGATTTTAATGAATATTCCCACCGGATGACGAAGGTTTTGTTCCATGAAGGGAAGGACCTCCTTATTTACGATCAGGACATTCAGTTTTATTTTTCCGGCAAGGTGGTTTATTTCCTCCATCTCCCTGACATTCAGCGGAAAAGCAATGGTAATGTCTTCCCATCCATCGTTAGCGAAATAGTCAGCCATCCGGACCGATGAAACGGTGATCGCCTCGGTCCCTGCCTCCCTGAACCATTGACCCACCTCCAGCGATTGATGCGTTTTAAAATGAGGCCGGAAAATCACTCCTGATCGTTGCGCCTTCTCAACCATTGCATGGATGTTACCGATGCATCGTTTTTTATCAAGAAGCAGGGTAGGAGAGGTTATCCTGGATAGTATCCTGTTCATCAGGTCAGATTATTTTATTACTTCATACAGCGTGTTTTCTGAGAATGACGGAATTCGCAAAGATCTCTTCCGCTCTAAGCACAAAATCAAAAATACCGATCTGTGTACAGAGAAAAAAATCATTTGGCGGGGAATGGTTGATATTCTGCGGGTCAAAGAAGCGTTTGCCCGATCCCTCTTTCAGTTCCACAATCGCATCTTCCATATCCTGCTTGTTCTCCATCAGTCGATCCTGTATATATTTTGCACATAGCCGGTCCTCATCAGCAGGGAGTCTCCCGTTATAGCCCATGGCAATCAGTGATGCGGTGGATGGATAATTTTGTTTGATGTATGCAACAACAGCATCTGCATTCACTAAGCTGCCCGTTATGATTTCATCAGCTCCTGTTGCTTCTATAAGCCCCCTGGTACCTGCACTGGTAGTCTGAACCACGGTTTTACCGGTAAAATCAACATGCTCGATATGGGTAGGAGAATTACCATAATCGAAACCTGCGACTTTTCGTTCACTGCGTTCACCCATCAGGATATACCCCGGATTTTCCCGTTTGAGATGGAAAGCCGTATCCACTTCATCAACTGCGATAATCTCTTTTGCCCCGTTATTCACGACATAACAACCCACCGTGAAAGCCCGGAATACATCGATAACAACGGTTAAGCCTGTTGCTTTCCTTGCTCCCTCTATGTATTCCAGAATCCGTATTTCCATATGATTCAATTAAGTAAAGCAGTAAGCCTTACGCAGGATCAGCACCTATCAAAGATATTGTTTTTCTTTAATTCATTATATTTGTAATGTTATGGCACGATTTGGAGTAATCATAAAAGAACTGATCAATTTCATTACAGTGGATATTTGGCGGATCCCTCTCCGGGAACTCCCCAAAACGAAATCCTTTTTTATCAAACAATTGAGAATTATTCTCGTGGCATTGCGCGGATTCTCTGAGAACCAGGTTCAGCTCAGGGCTTCGGCACTTACTTTCTATTCACTTCTATCCATTGTTCCGGTGATCGCCATGATTTTTGGTATCGCGAAAGGATTTGGTTTCCAGGACAAATTACAACGGGAACTGATCTCAACTTTTGAGGGAAATCAGGAAGTTCTTGAATACATCCTTGATTTTTCACAACGATTACTTGAGAGAACCAAAGGCGGATTTATAGCCGGTGCCGGGTTGTTGCTTCTCTTCTGGTCGGTGATGAAGCTACTTGGAAACATTGAAAGCTCATTCAACTCCATCTGGGAAATAAAAAAGTCACGGGCTTTTATACGGAAATTCAGTGATTATCTGACCATGATGTTAATTGCACCGGTCTTTATTCTTTTATCAAGCAGTGTAACCGTTTTCATAACAACACAGTTTGATAAATTCTCGCAGGATTATGCCTTTCTTGAACATTTCCAGTTCCTTCTTTCACTGATTCCTTATCTTCTAATCTGGTTTCTGTTTACCTCGATCTATATGGTAATGCCCAACACCAAGGTAACGTTCAGGTCAGCTTTCATCGGCGGGATAATTGCCGGATCCATTTTTCAGATTACTCAATGGATATATATTCATTTTCAGATTGGTATAAATAAATACGGTACTATTTATGGTGGATTTGCTGCCATACCACTGTTTATTATCTGGCTGCAATTAAGCTGGCTGATCGTTCTCCTGGGTGCAGAAATATCGTTTGCCAACCAGAATGTTGACCGGTATGAGTTTGAATCCGATGCCAGGCATATCAGTTCCCGTTTCAAACAACTGGTATCATTGATGGTTACCAACCTGGTCGTGAAGAACTTTGCCATCGGAAAGAAACCCCTTACTGCTACTGATATATCGCAGGAGTTAAAAGTACCCATTCGTATTGTCCGGGATATTATCTACGAGCTGGTAGAGGTGAGTATCTTTTCCGAAGCCTTAGGTGACAATCCGAAGGAGAGGGCCTACCAGCCTGCCATGGATATTAACATGATCACCATTGATATGGTAATGAAACGTCTTGAAGAGAGAGGCAGCCAGCACATTACGGTATCCAAAAACAAAGAATACCAGAAACTTTCCGAGATCCTTGAATCGTTTGATGAATCGATAAACAAATCTCCCTCAAACATGCTCTTAAGGGACATTTAATCTACCGGTATCCGATAGCGGCATAGCCAACCCAATGATGGGAATTGGCCACAGCAGTTCTTCCCATCATCAAATCATCCACAAAGATGTGTTCATGGTCAATGCTGCTGGAGTAACCAACCTGAATCCCCTCAAGCGGTTCCCGACTGGTAAAATGATCCTGAAGATAATAAGCGGTTAGCAGTCCAAGGGGAACCGAATACCTGCCACACCAGGTCCATTTGTATTCCCTGTAGTCACTTTCCTGAACGGTGAGCTCGCTGAACTTCCGGATTCTTTCCTTGCTCACTATCCCTTCAAGTGATGTTTTTATGATTTCAAATTCATGCTCTACTGCTCTGGCATTACCAGCAGAATCGCAGCCAAAAGGGGCATAATTCTTTCCACCCCACTCTTCATCACCATAATGGACAGCATCGGTAGTGATGACAATAGCGAAATCCGAACCCCAGTGAAGATTATGATCCGATAGAATTGAAAATAATACATCTGATAATGGCTCTGCAATGCTTTCCATTCGGTTGATGGACATATAGGGTACCAGTACCGGAATAATCTCTACCTGGTGGTTAAAATATTGCAGAAAAGGAATCAGTGCTTCCAGCGAGTGTTCTATCCCGTGCATGCTGTCATTCACCTCATAGATTGAAGCATCCAGGTTCTGTAGAATTTCTTCGCGCATTTCTGAGACCGGAACATTCCCGTAGGGCCCTTTCCAGTAAGCATGGCTATCGAAAATGATCCTGTCTTCGAGGTTCAATGCTCCTGCCTTATGCGCCACCCCGATCAGCAAGAGCGTTTTCCCATGGATATGCTGAAGAACCTCAGGATAAAGAGATCCGACATAGGTGTAATCATCATGTGGTGAAATACAAGCCTTCCATGGTTGATGATCCTGATTTTCACGATATTGCTCATTTGGAGAAAGCCGTTCGATCCTGGCCATCACACTATCCATCTGCCAGGCATATTGTGCAAAGCCAATAGTATCAACGAGAGGTCGCACAGAAGCCTGGTCAAACCCTCTGTTGTTGCAGGAACCAAAGATCAGGCTGCTTAGAATAAGCAGGCAGGAAATGTTGTTTTTAAACATGTAAAGATATTGAATATCAGTTTATTCAAACAGTGTAAAGGTCTCTTTTATAATCCCCATGGCTTCATTTAACTCCTCTTCCGTAATCACCAGTGGTGGGGCAAACCGAATAATGTGTTCATGAGTAGGTTTGGCAATCAAGCCGTTATCTTTCATCGCCACACAAACATCCCAGGCGGTTTTGCCCCCTTTCGGGCGGATAACAACTGCATTTAGCAATCCTTTTCCCCTGACCTGTTCAATCATTTCTGACTGGATGCTTCTTAATTCTTCCCTGAAGATATGACCCAGTTTTTCGGCATTGTCTGCCAGCTTTTCATCTTTTACCACCTTCAGAGCTGCCATGGCGACCTTTGCAGCGATGGGGTTACCCCCGAAGGTTGATCCATGTTCACCGGGTTTGATGGTTAACATGATTTCGTCATCAGCCAATACAGCTGATATAGGAAATACGCCGCCTGAAAGCGCTTTTCCGAGGATTAACACATCGGGGTGAACATTTTCGTAATCGCAGGCAAGCAGCTTACCGGTACGGGCAATCCCGGTTTGTATCTCGTCAGCGATAAACAGGACATTGCTTTTCCTGCACAGTTCATAAGCACCTTTGATGTACCCTTCATCCGGGACCATTACTCCGGCTTCCCCCTGGATAGGTTCCACAAGGAAACCGGCAACATTCGGATCTTCCAGTGCTTTCTCAAGGGCTGAAATATCATTATACGGGATCGTGATAAATCCCGGAGTGTAGGGGCCGTATTCCTTGCGTGCTTCCGGATCAGTGGACATCGAGATGATGGTTATGGTCCTCCCATGAAAATTATTTGCACACACGATGATCTTTGCCTGGTTGTCCGGAACACCTTTTACCTTGTATGCCCATTTCCGGCAAAGCTTTATGGCGGTTTCATCCGCTTCTGCACCGGTGTTCATCGGTAGAATCTTGTCATACCCAAAATAGCGGGTGATGAATTCCTCATACTCGCCCAGTGCACTGTTATAGAAAGCCCTGGATGTCAGGGTAAGAACCTGAGCCTGGTCGGTCAGTGCTTTCACAATGGCTGGATGGCAGTGTCCCTGGTTCACTGCAGAATAGGCTGAAAGAAAATCAAAATACCTTTTCCCTTCAACATCCCAGACATATACCCCTTTTCCTTTTTCAAGAACAACCGGTAATGGATGGTAGTTATGAGCACCATATCGTTCTTCCCGGTCCATAAAATCTTGTGCATTCATTTTTTTGTATTATCCGTTAACTCTGGTTAGGTTTGTTCCCGATAAATATAGTAAAATTAAACAATAAGTGGAGAGAGATTATGGAAAGCAATAACGTGCACGAAAAAGTTCATGAATCGATAGCTTCACGGTACAGTCCGCTTGCGTTTTCTCATAAACCGGTTGAACCGGAAAAGATCAGCGCCCTGTTTGAAGCTGCCCGATGGGCACCTTCCAGCTTCAATGAGCAACCCTGGCGATTCATTTATGCTATCCGTGAGAACCGCCCTGAATTTGAGGCCATGCTTGATTGTCTTGTTAAAGAAAACCGGATCTGGGCAAGAAATGCACCCATGCTGGTTTTAAGTGTTACAAGGATGAATTTTTCCCGTACTGATAAACCCAATAAATACGCTTTCCATGATGTTGGTCTGGCAACGAGCAGTCTGCTCATCCAGGCTACGTTCATGGGATTGATAGCACATCCAATGGGTGGTTTTTCGGTCGAAAAAGCAAGACAAAATTTGTTGATCCCGGTGGGGTTTGAACCAGTTGCTATGATTGCCATAGGATATCATGGAAATGTTAACGATCTTCCGGAAGACCTCAAATCAAGAGAACTCAGAATCAGGACCAGGAAACCACTGCAGGATATCGTTTATCCCGGAAAAATGAGCTGATAGAAGATGTTAAAAGGGTTTCGACAGTTAAAAGTTGATGTTTATCGTAAGGTTGAGTCTCCGGGAGGTTAGGTAGTTGGGTACGGCATATTGTTGAGATACATGCGACAGGTTATTTACAGTAGTGACCCACAAATAGGAGATGGTGTTATTTATATCAAACAGGTTAAACACCTCCAGGCCAATCCAGATGCTTTCATAGGCTTTGAGAAATTTTCTGCTATTTCCCGAATAACCCGTATTTGAAATGACCTTCGAAAATCCAAGATCAACCCTTCGGTAAGAAGGCATTCTGAAGGTTTCGTCATACCTGTCTGAATAGGGCGATGAAGCAGGCAGACCGGATCCAAACAGGAGAGAAAGGTGTACTTTATAGGTTGGATTATTTGGGAAGTAATCCTGAAAAAAGAGGCTGAAATTAACCAGCTGGTCGGTGGGGCGTGGATAGTATCCTGGTTCAACTCTCTCTCCCTCTTCGTTGAAATAAAAGTCACCGGCGATATTTTCCCTGGTTTGCATGAATGACAGACTGGCCCATGATTCAACTCCGGCGACAAATTCACCGTTGATCTTCATATCAATACCAGCTGCATAACCATCCGCCATGTTTGCCCCGGCATAGTCGATCCGGACATTATCTATTTCATATGGAATCAGGTCTTTCATTCGTTTGTAAAAGATGTCGGTTGTGAATTTAAACGGACGCTCCCATGCCGTGAAGTTCAGTTCTCCGCCGAGCAGCAGGTGAATCGATTTTTGGGCTTTGATATCCCGGTTAAGGTCACCCTGCGGATTACGGATCTCTTTATAGAAAGGTGGCTGGTAATAATAACCTGCTGAGAAATGAAGTGTAATATCCCGCTTCCATGCCGGCCAATAGGTAATGATTAACCGGGGACTTATCAGTAGCTGCCGGTTAAAATCCCAGTAATTGATCCTGATCCCACCCGTCACACTCATGTCAAGTGAATCAAAAGGCAGTTTGTATCGATCCTGGATGTATGCTGTGATCCTGTTGGATTGTAAATTGTTCTGGCTCCATTTGCTGTCAGCAAGCATCACCCGGCTATCAGAGTAAGGAATTGAAAATCCCGCCGAATCGACAAACGTCCATTCATTCAAGCGGTCATTGATCTTCTCGTGCCGGTAACCTGCTCCCCATTTTAGCTGATGGTTGTCGTTACTAATGCTTCCCTTATGGGTTCCTGAAATGACGGTTGCATCCAGAAAATTCCTGGCATGATCGATAAACCTTCCGATACCGATGTTCATGATACTATCCCCCAGGTTTTCCGAGCCAATCTCCTTATCCAGTGCATTGAGAGAATACCGGCCCTGGATATCCAGGGTCTCCTCTTCACTGGTATTGAAGGTGGATGCAATAAACGATAACCGAACGTTTTCAGACGGCCGGTATTTTGCTGTAAAAGCAGCTTGCCAGGTAATAAATTTATCCACTTCCTGTCCGTCATATAAAACGAAAAGCTGGATGGCATCGGTGATTGTCCCGAATGAAGTTCGCCGGTCCTGGGGAATGAATTCGTATTTGTTGTTGGCATAATTACCAAGGAAACTGATCTCCCATTTTTTTGACAAATCGTAGGTCAGGTAGGTCTGAAAATCGGTAAAAACAGGATTGTAATCACCCTCCGTATCGAATGAATTAAGGAGATAGCGTGTTGATTTATAGCGAATTCCTGTAGCGTGGGTAAAACGGTTGTTTTTTGAAATGCCTTCTATGTGGAGTGAGCCCCCCAGCAGGCTCGCAGAAACATTCCCCCCGAAAGCCTGCGGTTGTCGATAGGTAATATCCAGAACGGAGGACATTTTGTCTCCGTAGGTTGCATCAAAACCCCCGGCAGAAAATTGAAGTGCTGCCACCATATCCGAATTGATGAAACTGAGCCCTTCCTGCTGTCCCGACCGAACAAGAAACGGCCTGTAAATTTCAATCTCATTAACATACACAAGATTCTCATCGTAATTGCCTCCCCTGACTGAGTATTGTGAGCTTAATTCTGTATTGGACGAGACACCCGGCAATGTTTTCAATGCCGATTCAATATCTCCTGAAACGGAGGGAAGCATTTCAAGATCTTTAAGATCCAGCTGCATGAAATTTTCTATTCTTTCCCGCTCACCGGTTACCTGGACCTCCTGGAGCTCTTCAACGGAAACCGTCAGGGAAATGTTCAATACCCTGACTTCATCGGGATTCAGGGTAATGAATACTTCGTGGGACTCATAACCCAACATGGAAAACAGGATAGAGTAACTTCGGTTGGGAAGCAACTCAAGGGTATAAACTCCTTCCTCATCTGATGAGATCCCTGTTGTTGTGCCCAAAACAGATATGTTGACTGAAACGAGGGGATGCTGATCCGGGTCGGTTATTTTACCTGTTAGAGTAGCATTTTCCTGAGCAATCCCCTGGATAAAAATCAGTGAAAGGCTAAAAGAGAGGAGTATCTTCCATTTTTTTCCCATCAGGAAACCGCAAAAGTAACACTTGATAAACTCAAAATTTAATACAAAATTGTATGGTAAGATTAAATAAGAGAAGCAGAATTCTCAGTTTTAGTACACAATTAACATTTAACATTTAACAATTAACATTTCCCGAAGGTGGCTTAGCCATGCCCATGGCAGATGCCTGTGGCATAACAACTAACTTTCCATATTTGAGGCATCCGGGACATTTACCAATTTGAGGCATTTGCTAATGTAAGGCACTTAAGGCATTTATTAATTTGAGGCACTTCCTCATTTATCCTTGTCTTTTTTCTCGGGTCTCTGTATCTTGAGCTTCCCCCTCTTGAGGGCGTCAAAGAACCTGGCCCAGGCTAACGGATTCAGCAGGTTGTTAATTGGGTATTGCCCGTAAGTGTAGTTTTGCAAAAGTTGCTTCTGCATCACCTGTTTGTATGCTACTCCGGGTGAGGGTATTTCATTCCCTTCGATCTGGGCCTGGATGATCGCCAGGTTTCTTATGGCAAAATCATAATCATTCTCCGGTAATTCAAGACTCAAAAAAGCCTCTTTAAACTCCTCATAAGTAGGCCAGGGGAATACGATTACCTCCTCCAGTAAAATGGTATCCCGTTCCATGATGACATCATGGGTGTAATGATAATCGAGGATCAGTGCAGGAAGTTCAAAATAAGTCAATTTGTATCCAACCGATGAAAAGATAATGGTATCCTGTGGTTCGGTTATGATAGAAAAAATCCCGTTCCGGTCACTGATGGTTCCCCGCCTGGTTTGCATGGAAATAATGTGAACATAGGGCAGGGGTTCCGATTCTTCATTCATGACAAATCCGGAAAACTGGATGTATTGCCTTTCCTGACCAATAACATTGCCAGCCGTAAAAATCCAAAAGCATAGAAACAGAATACCAGTTTTTATCAGATTGTATCTAATCATAACTACGTTTGCCGAAATTCGGGATCAGAAGGAAAAAAACGTTGGACTCCTTTCACAGGAGTGCGCAATTTACCTTATTTTTGTCTCATCACATCAAATTTTATGCATTTTTAACATTCCCATATCTTTAAAAAACTTGCTATTTTTAAACAGTATAAAAGGGATAACGTTTACTTGAAATGAAAAAATTGATGCTTTTGGGGGATGAGGCCATAGCACAGGGGGGACTTGATGCAGGAATTTCCGGCATTTATGCTTACCCTGGAACGCCCTCCACAGAGATTATGGAATATGTCCAATCTTCGAAAGAGGCAGCGGAAAGGGATGTTCACCGGGAATGGTCAGCCAATGAAAAGACAGCTATGGAAGCCTCATTGGGGATGTCCTATGCGGGGAAGCGGGCCATGGTATGTATGAAACATGTCGGGCTCAATGTTGCTGCAGATCCGTTTATTAATTCTGCGATAACCGGCGTAAACGGAGGACTGCTTGTGGTTGTAGCCGATGATCCGTCGATGCACTCATCACAAAATGAACAGGATTCCCGTTTTTTTGGAAAGTTTGCATTGATCCCAATCCTGGAACCGGCGAATCAGCAGGAGGCGTATGATATGACTCACGTGGGCTACGAATTATCAGAGAAGTATAAGGTCCCGGTGTTGCTGCGCATCACTACCCGGTTATCCCATTCAAGAGCAGGAGTTACCCTGAAATCGCCAAGAGCGGAGAACAACCTGACCCTGCCCGGAGATCCAACACAATTCGTCCTTTTGCCAGCCATTGCCAGGGTTCGTTACAGAGGGCTGCTTTCCATGCAATCCAGTATCGGGGAGGAGGCTGAGAATTCATCCTTTAACATATTCCGGGAAGGAAAAGAGAAAGGTATGGGAATTATTGCCTGCGGAATTGCCTATAACTACCTGATGGAAAATTTCCCCGGACGCGATATTCCCTATCCGGTATTGAAGTTATCACACTACCCGGCACCTGGAAAGTTGATTCGGAAAATGATTGATTCCTGTTCGACCATCCTTGTTCTCGAGGAGGGATATCCGTTTATTGAGGAGATGCTAATTGGATTACAGGCCAAAGGAATTCCGGTGAAAGGAAGACTGGATGGGACCATCCCCAGAGATGGTGAGCTTACCCCAAACCTTGTTGCTGCCGCACTCGGAATAGAACAGGAGGCAGTGACGCCTGTTCCAGACCTGGTGATGAAACGACCCCCATCTCTCTGTAAGGGATGCAGCCATGCGGATGTTTATCACGCCCTTAATGAAGCCCTGGAAAAGTACGGAAAAGGTAAGGTCTTTTCAGACATTGGATGTTATACACTGGGGGCTTTGCCACCATTCAATGCAATCAACTCATGCGTGGATATGGGAGCTTCGGTTACCATGGCCGTGGGAGCAACAGATGCAGGATTAACACCAGGTGTTGCAGTGATCGGAGATTCAACCTTTACCCATTCCGGTATGACCGGGTTGCTGGATGCGGTGAATAAAAATTCGGCGGTTACCATCATTGTTTCCGACAATTCAACAACCGGTATGACAGGAGGACAGAAATCATCAGCTACAGGCCGGCTTGAAAGCATATGCAAAGGCATCGGGGTTGAACCGGATCATGTCAGGGTAATTTACCCCCTGAAAAAGGAACATGAAAAGAATGTAGACATTATAAAGGAAGAACTCGAATATCAGGGTGTCTCGGTTATCCTTGCCCAACGGGAGTGCATACAAACTGCTTCCCGTAAAAAACGGGAAGCAAGGAAAAAGTTATAAGTTATAAGTTAAAAGTTAAAGGTTGACAGTCATCCTCCTTTGCCACAAAAAGAGTGGCTACGGCGGACAAAGGAGTACAGAGTTTAACTGAGAACCAGGAACCAGGAACCAGGAACTGAGAACCAGGAACCATACAATTCATCATATGAAGAATGATATAATACTTGCCGGAGTGGGTGGCCAGGGTATCCTGACCATAGCAGCATCCATTGGACTGGCTGCCCTGTCCGAGAAGCTGATACTGAAACAGGCTGAAGTTCATGGCATGAGTCAGCGTGGAGGAGCGGTTCAGTCCCATCTGCGGCTTTCAGACAGGGCGATCGACAGCGACCTTATCCCTTTGGGGAAAGCTGATCTGATCCTTTCCGTCGAACCCATGGAGTCATTGAGGTATCTGCCCTACCTCTCTAAAAACGGGTCGCTTGTTACCAACTCAACTCCCTATATCAATATCCCCGATTATCCGGATATGGGGAAAATCATTCAGGAGATTGAAAAGTTGCCAAACCATCTTATCATCAATGCTGATCAACTGGCAAAAGACATCGGATCCGTCCGGTCATCCAACATGGTGATGCTGGGAGCCGCATCTCCGTTCATCGATCTCCAGCCAGAGAGCTTTGAAAAAGGAATTGACCAGATATTCAGGCGGAAAGGGGAGGAGGTGGTCAGGATCAATGTTGAAGCGTTTCATGCCGGCAGGGATTATGCTGCGAAGATCTTAAAAAAATAGGTGAATCGTAACCTGTGAAAGCCGGATAAATTGAATAAAAAAAAACCCATGTTCTCAGAAAAAGACAGATCCCAGTTTGCAGAAAAAGGCATTGAATTGACTGAAATAGAGGGACAATTAAACAGCTTCAGGAAAGGATTTCCCCCCCTCTCTATCTATAAACCCGCTCTTTTACAGGATGGGATAACGGCTGTAAGTGATTCAGATCTGAATTCCTTTGCTGACCGCTACAAGGAGGCATTATCCGGTGTAAGGGTAGTAAAGTTTGTGCCTGCTTCGGGTGCTGCCACCCGGATGTTTAAATCGCTTTACGAATGTTACCAGTACCTGAAATCAAACCCGGATAACATTGAGAAGTGTTTGGATAAGAAAGAGTTACAACCGGTCAAGCAATTCTTCGATCGGTTGAAATACTTTGCTTTTTACCAGGACCTTGAAGAACTATACAGGACACGGAATGAAGAGCTGGAAGATGAACCCTCCGGCAAAACGAAGATTGATGTTTTGGAAGATGTTCTTTTTGATAAAGGCCTGGCAATCGGCTCACTGCCGAAAGGCCTGATAAAGTTCCATAATTACCCGGATGGTGCCAGAACCTCCCTTGAGGAGCACATGGTTGAAGGTGCTGGTTATGCCAGAAACAGGGATGACTCGGTCTCTATCCACCTTACCGTATCCCCGGAACACATGGATGGATTCAGAGCCAGGGTGGAAGCAACACGTCATCGTTATGAAAAAGAGTTTGGAGTGTCCTTTAACATGGAGTACTCCGTTCAGAAGCCGGCTACCGATACCATTGCGGTGGATTTGAACAATCAACCCTTTCGTGACAACGAAGGTTCCATCCTTTTTCGGCCCGGGGGACACGGCGCCCTGCTGGAGAACCTGAATGAGATTGATGCCGATATTATTTTCATTAAGAACATTGACAATGTAGTGCCTGACTGGTTAAAAGATGCCACCATCCTCTATAAAAAAGTCCTCGCCGGTATCCTGATCGAATACCAGCAGAGAATTTTTTCCTACCTGGAACACCTCAATAAGCAGGAATTTGATGATGAGAACGTTATGGATGAGATTGGCAGCTTTCTTGAACGGGAATTGTGTGTCATGCCACCCATTGGTATGGAGCATTTAAGCAGTATTGAAAAGAAGGAATATTTTCACAATAAACTGAACCGCCCCCTGCGTGTGTGTGGAATGGTCAGGAATGAAGGAGAGCCCGGAGGAGGTCCGTTCTGGGCAAGAAATGCCGATGGGACCGTATCCCTGCAGATCGTTGAAAGCTCCCAGATCAACTTCAGCGCTCCGGATCAGAAAAAAAAGTTTGAGCAGGCAACCCATTTCAACCCGGTCGACCTGGTTTGTGGAGTCAGGGATCACCGGGGAGAAAAATTCAACCTGTTGCATTTCAGGGATCCCAAAACCGGATTCATTTCAAAAAAATCAAAGGATGGACGCGATCTGAAAGCGCTGGAACTGCCCGGTTTGTGGAATGGGGCCATGTCCGACTGGAATACCCTGTTTGTCGAAGTGCCGATAGAGACATTTAACCCGGTGAAAACCATCAATGACCTGCTGAGACCGCAACATCAGCAAGAGCTGTAAGAAAACCCGGAATCGATCATTCAATAATCAATTTTCCCCTCCTCATACAGCAAGGTCCAGCCCAGGATCCAGTTCTGGTCTTGAAAAGCACCCTTGAACGATACAGGGTCAAACCAGTTATCAGGATAGGCTGCAAGAGGCCCGAAATCAAGGGAATCAGTTGAGACCTTAAACCGGCTATCGATGCGACCAATACCATAATTAACGATCTCGCTCTGCGATAAGGTAAAGTAGGTCTCTAAGAATTCAGCGGGTTCAGTGACATCCAGACCCTGCTCGGCACGGATCTGGAAAATGGACAGTGAATCATTCTCCTGGACATTCCAGAAACAATTGTTTTCGATTGCCAGGTTTCCCCGTTCGATCTGTTTGAAAGCATCCTGTTCCACGGTCGTTTTTTCTATGAAAATCCCGAGGTCCTGGTCTGTAAAAATGGAATTGCAGATCATTCCCGCACCATTGGCAGATACATTTACCAGATCCCGCCCGGAGTTAAACCCCCTGCCAATTCCCGTGAAGTTATAAATGTGCGGAAGAGAATAGGGCAGGCCGTATCCGGGGGGTAACCCTCCGGTTACCTCAATGAGATGATCCCCGGTTTCTTC
>Ga0315534_1001728_pt1 | contig 15026 bp, 13 predicted proteins | sample SalMarSW160240MG_FD_203094 | JGI IMG/M metagenome (GOLD analysis project Ga0315534, IMG submission 203094) | Salt marsh sediment microbial communities from the Plum Island Ecosystem LTER, Massachusetts, United States - Salt Marsh Sediment SW1602-40 ... | reverse complement strand
ATGAAGAGCCGCTATTTACTAAGACTGATTCTGTTTGTAACCGTTTTAATTATTATTAATGCCTGCAAGCCCGGGGTCAGGGATATTGAACCGGCCGCATGGCTGGAAGAGATGACAATCAAGGAACTTCAACAGGGCTATAAAGAAGGTCAATTCACTGTAAAGGAGGTTGTTACAGCATACCTCGATCGTATATCGGCTATCGATATGAACGGACCCGGTCTAAATTCTATTATTATTGTCAATCCCGATGCTCTTCAGATTGCTGAAGAGCTTGACAGGGAATTGGCCGGGGGGAAATCAGCAAGAATTTTGTATGGTATCCCGGTTATTTTGAAAGATAATATAGATACGAAGGATAATATGCCTACTACTGCCGGTTCGAATGCATTAAGGAACTCATTTGCCGGATCTGACAGCTATATCGCACAGAAACTCAGGGAGGCAGGTGCAGTGATAATCGCAAAAGCAAACCTCAGCGAATGGGCCAATTTTCGTGCCATGGTTTCATCAAGCGGATGGAGTGCTGTTGGCGGCCAGACAAAAAATCCATATGTACTCGACCGGAATCCGTGCGGCTCAAGCTCAGGGTCAGGAGTGGCAGTGTCGGCAAACCTGTGCATGGTGGCAATAGGAACTGAAACTGACGGCTCAATTGTTTGTCCGTCAAACAACAATGGTATTGTGGGGATCAAGCCGACTGTAGGTTTGTTAAGCCGTTCCGGTATAATACCAATTTCATTTACCCAGGATACGCCGGGACCAATGGCCAGGACAGTTGAAGATGCAGTGCTATGTCTTGGTGCAATGACAGGTGTGGACACAAATGATGAAAAGACTCTTGATTCGGAAGGGAAATATTTCACCGATTACACCAAATTTCTGAAAGTGGACGGACTTAAAGGAAAAAGAATAGGAATATTAAAAAATTCGGGAGGTTATTCCGACAGGGTCGATACCTTAATAATAAAGGCAGTCAGACAAATGGAAACACTGGGGGCTGTTGTCATAGAAGTTGAATATCCGCCGCGCAGGGAATATGCAGATGTGGAATTTCAGGTTCTGCTGTATGAATTCAAGGATGGTCTGAATAAATATTTTGCAGGACTGGAAGAAAACATACCCGTAAAAAACATAAAGGATCTGATTGAATTCAATATAAAAGACGGTGTTGAACTGAAATATTTCGATCAGAAGATCCTAATAGAAGCCGAAAAGAAAGGGGATCTCAATTCTCATGAATACCTCGAGGCCCTTGAAAAAATGCATAAGGCTACAAGGGAAAATGGCATTGATACACTCCTGAAATCCAAAAATCTGGATGCATTGATCGCACCGACAGGATCGCCTGCATGGAAAACCGACCTTCTTCTCGGCGACCATTTTATTGGAGGAAATTCTTCACTGCCGGCTATAGCCGGATATCCTAATATAACAGTTCCAATGGGATTTGTTGATAATCTCCCTATTGGCATTTCGTTTTTCGGTACAGCATGGAGCGAACCGGTACTAATTGAAATTGCCTACAGCTATGAACAGGCAACAAAACACAGAAGAGTTCCAAAATACCTGGCAACAGACTGATCCCTGTCACCGGATTACCTTATTATTCTTTTGTGTCCTCCGTCTCTTCAGCATCTTTTTTGCCAGGTTCATCCTCAACCTTTGAGGCATTTTTAAATTCCTTCACACCCTGGCCTATACCTTTCATCAATTCAGGAATTTTACGTGCACCGAATAGCAATACAACTACAAGAAGTATCAGGATGATCTCAGTAGCTCCAAAATTTCCCATCTTTTCAAAATTTTAAATATCATATAAAGTTATGCATACTGTTCATTAATTACAAATCTTTGCTTTGCTAGTGTTGTGCTGGTATGGATTAAAAAGTGATTAGTAAAATTTCCATCATTATTCCTATATTGCGTTGAATTTGAAAATCAACAATGCGCAGGTCAATAATATTACTTTCCATAATTATTTTTTCAGGAAGCACTATTCTCCAGGGTCAGTCAAAAGGTGTTAACCGTGACAAATACCGGATCAATATCACACAGACCACTGAAAACATTAATGTCGATGGTCTCCTCGATGAAGAAGTCTGGGAAACAGCTGATAAAGCTGATCAGCTCAGAAGAGTATTACCGACTGATACAGGATTTGCCATTGCTCAGACAGAGATCAAGCTTACCTACACACAATCAACACTTTACCTTGGTATAGTATGTTTTGATCCTACTCCTGGTAAGCGTCCTGTGGAATCATTGCGCCGTGATTTCAGCTTTATGAAGAACGACAATTTCATTGTCTTTATCGACACATATAACGACCAGACCAACGGTTTTGCCTTCGGCATCTCTCCTGCGGGTGCACAATGGGACGGAGTACAGGCTGATGGCGGTACTGTAAACCTGAACTGGGACATTAAATGGAGATCGGCTGTTAAAGACTATGACGACAGGTGGGTTGCTGAATTTGCGATACCATTCCGGAGCATGCGTTATCACGGAGGTGCCCCTGAGTGGGGTATCAACTTCAGCAGGCAGGATCTGAAAACCAACGAGAAATCAAGCTGGGCTCCTATGCCGCGGCAATTTGCCACTGCAACACTTGCATATACAGGTTCGCTGGTATGGGACAAACCGCTGCCTTCATCAGGACTCAGGTTTTCGCTTATACCTTATGTGTCGCTAAAAGCGAGCCAGCAAAAGATAAATAATGAAGATATAAATCTTACACCGGCTGCCGGGATAGATGCGAAGATCATGCTGGCTACTTCCCTGAACCTCGACCTCACAGTAAATCCTGATTACTCACAGGTTGAAGTTGACAGGCAGCAGACCAATCTTGACCGATACGAACTCTTCTTCCCGGAAAAAAGGCAATTCTACCTCGAAAACAGTGATCTTTTTGCCAGTCTTGGCAGCTCAACCATCAGGCCATTCTTTTCACGGAGAATAGGTTTGGACAATCCTGTCAGAGGAGGAGCACGGCTGAGCGGAAAGATTGGAAATAACTGGAGAATAGGATTGATGGATATCCAGACAGGTAAAAAAGACAGTATCAAAGCGGCTAATTACCTGGTTACTACAATCCAACGGCGTGTCTTCGGCAGTTCAAATATCTCTGCTTTCCTGGTAAACAAACAGGTAACTGATGTAAAGGATGATACTCTGTTCACAGGTAATAAGTTCAATACTATCGCAGGCGTTGAATATAATCTCTACAGTCTTGATAACAGATTAACCGGAAAAGCCTTTTATCATCAGCAGATCCATGAAGGCGCCGGACTTGATGATGCCGTAATGGCAGCTAACATCAAGTATTCAACTCAGTATATTACGCTTTCGCTTAACCAGGCTCTTGCAGGCGCCGGATATATTGCTGAGACAGGATATGTAAGAAGAACCGGCTATTACGAAATAAATCCTGTATTTCAGTATAAATTTTTTCCTCACTCAAGCTCTATAGTCAACCATGGTCCCGGTGTGAAGATGGATCTGTTCTTTAATCCCTCTTCCTCTTTTTCACTTACCGACAGGGAGACCCAGCTCCTGTACAGCATAGAATGGATGAGCAGGAATATGTTATCGGTCGATTTTAAAAACACCTTTATCAGGCTGAGGGCCCCCTTTGATCCGACAAATACAGGAGGACTTCAACTCGCATATGATGAGAAATTCACCTGGAATGAAGCAGGTGTCACATTTGCCTCCGATGTGCGTAAGCTGTTCAATGTGACTATAACGGGCAGATATGGAGGTTATTACAATGGTACAAGGCTGACCCTGAATGGCGAGTTAAATTATCGTGTTCAACCATACGGCAGTCTGGCTATGGTAACTACATATAATAATATTTCCCTTCCAGACCCCTATAACAGTGCGGCACTTTTATTGATCGGCCCGAGACTCGACTTCACATTTACTGATAAACTCTTCTTTACCAGCTTTATACAGTATAATAACCAGATCGATAACCTGAATCTCAATTTAAGGTTTCAGTGGCGCTTTGCACCTGTATCCGATCTGTTTATCGTATATACTGAAAACTCCTTCCCTGCTGACTACAGAGTAAAGAACCGGGGATTGGTAGTAAAATTATCCTACTGGTTTAATTAACTTAAAATACAAACATACATTTTTAACTAAAATATTTAACCACAGAGAACACAGATTAACACGGATTTACACAGATATTATTCTGTGAATATCTACGTGATCTCTGTGAAATCCGTGGTTAATTTTTTATTCTATTTTATTTTATCTTTACCAGCCTGAACCTGATCTTAATATGAAGTCAAACGTTGCAAACAACTATACAAACAATACGAGGAAACAATATATGGTCTGGTTTTTCGCAGGTGGTGAAGCCAGGAATAACAGGTTCAACACTTTTACAGGGTCCTTCATAAAACTAATGAAGGAAATCATGGAAAATGAATTCGATTTTATTCGGGACATTTATTTTAATCTCGATGCGATAAATGTAATGTGGACACTTAATAATTGCCAGCGGCCTTTGAAAAATCCACAAAATAAAAGGATAATAAAGACTGCCAGCCGACAGATTTTCTCCAACGGATATAATCCCGACATACAGATGGTTCTTGTTTCCTCGAGCACAGGCAGCGTTGTAGCCGCACAAACTGCATGTTATTTGGCTGAGCAGAACAGGGAGAGGGCTCATTTCAGGAAACCTATACACCTGGGACTCGGATCAAGTATCATCTCAAAAGAATCGGAACTATATAAGAAGCTTATTGATTATCAGGAAGAAGGCATTATAGGCAACATTGTATTTGACGATCTTCTTGATAAGGATGATAATTCTCGCGGGACCGGAGGCAGAAACAGACGGGAGGCCTGGTCCAATGCTTTCGGACTAATGTTCCCGTTCTTCTCAAGGAAATTCTCAGGTCCCTCATTCCTTAATACCCATCCTGAAAAAGGGCATGTTCACAGGAAAAGATCAAAGACGGTACGGAAAGCTCTTGATTTTATAGATGTACTGCTTATCAAACACAAGCTGGCGGGAGACAACTACGCTGAAAAAGCAGAAGCTGTTATCAGGAAAGGATTGAAGTAATTATTTAATATTGAAATCCAGTACAACCTCATCACCCAGATAAGCAACAAGATTGTCATTCTTCTTCAATGGCCCTACACCGGATGGTGTTCCGGTAAAAATAAGATCTCCGGTCTTAAGGGTGAAATACTTTGACACATAAGCAATTATTTCATTAAAATCGAAGATCATATCAGAAGTATTACCTTTCTGGACGACTTTTTTATTAATCTCGAGCCTGAATTCGAGATTCTTCATGTCGCTCATTGAACTTACAGGGACAAACTTTCCGATCGGTGCTGCTCCGTCAAAGCACTTTGACAATTCCCAGGGAAGTCCGGCAGCAGAATGGCGGTTTTGAATATCGCGGGCAGTTATATCAATACCAAGGGTAAGTTCATCAAAATATCTGTGAGCATATTTTGCAGAGATTCCCTTGCCAAGCTTGCTGATCTTTATAACTATTTCCGCCTCATATTGAATCATGGAAGAGAATCCCGGGAGAAAAAAAGGTTTGTTATTCTTCAGAATAGAGGAATCGGGTTTAAGAAAAACAACCGGTTCTTCGGGAAGCTGTCTTCCCATCTCCATGGCATGCTTCCTGTAGTTTAGCCCTATACAAATGATTTTCATACTAAAGAGAATTTTTACCGAAAGCCCTCAATTTGATCTCTGTGAGGACTCTCTTCGTATAGAGAGGGAAATCGCCGTTCATCATCCACGAATAATAAGATGGCTCTTCTTCAAGAACCTTTGCGACAGGTTTGCCTTTGTGCTTCCCAAAATTAAAGATCTCGACGCCGTTCTCATCAAGGATTATACGTCCGGCGAAATCGACATAATCATTATAAGAGCTGAAATCAGCCAGTTTTTCAATATCGTTATCAAGATCCTCATACCTGTCCAGCTGAGCCTTCAGCACTTCAAAAGTGGCTGATGTATCAGCCTTTGAACTATGTGCATCTTTAAGCTGCTTGTTGCAGTAAAATTGATAAGCAGCTATGAGTGTCCTCTGCTCTTTCTTATGAAAAATAATCTGGACATCAACATAATTCCTCTTCCTGAAATTGAAATCAGTATCTGTTCGCAGGAACTCCTCAGCCAGCAGAGGGATGTCAAACTTTATTGAATTATACCCTGCCAGATCACATCCTTCGAGGAAGAGTGCCAGGTTTTTTGCCACTTCCCTGAAAGTCGGGGCACCGGCAACATCCTCATCGCTAATGCCGTGGATTGCTGTGGTTTTTGGAGGGATTGGCATTTCAGGATTGATCCTGGTGGTCATCCACTGTTCTTTTCCATTGGGACTGATTTTCAGGAGAGATATTTCCACAATCCGGTCGCTCGAGACATTTATACCTGTTGTTTCGAGGTCGAAAAAGACAATAGGACGTTTAAGCTTAAGTTCCAATTATCAGGCATTTATCATCATTGGCATCAGGAGCATGAGAAGGTCCTCTGCATCATTTTCCGCTTCTGCCGGCAGGAATAGTCCTGCCCGGGTCGGATCAGCCAGTTCAATCATAACATCCTGGGAGACGATATTTGCAAGTATCTCGAGAAGGAATACCGATTTAAAACCAATCTCTATCTCATCACCTTCATACTGGCATTTGATCCTTTCATAAGCTGAGATCGAAAAATCTATATCCTGTGCAGATACTGTCACCTGGTTTCCCTTAAGCTGCAGCTTTACCAGGTTGCTTGCCTGATTAGAAAATACCGATACTCTCTTTAGCGTATTGTAAAACTCAACCCGGTCAATAGTTATCTTGCGGGGATTGTTTTTCGGAATAACTGAATTATAATTCGGATAATTGCCTTCAACAAGCCTGCAAACCACTTTATAGTCATTCAGGTTGAAGAATGCATTCTTGTCGTCAAATTCAACGGTAAAAGGTCCCTCCTCCCTGGGAAGAATATTCTTCAGGAGAGAGGCAGGTTTCTTGGGCAGGATGAATGAAGCGTTATCATCAGCATGAGCGTCAGTTCTCTGGTACCTGACCAGTTTATGTGCATCAGAGGCAACAAAAGTTATCCTGTCAGTAGATGCCTCAATAAATATCCCTCCCATAACCGGGCGCAGTTCATCATCAGCGGTTGCAAACAGCGTTTTGCTTATCCCGGCCAGCATAGTCTCGGCATCTATAGTGAATGTAAATTGCTTGTCCTTTTTAATTGCTGGTAATGCCGGGAAATCGACACCATTTTGTCCTACAATATTGAACTTACCGTTCTCCGAACTTATGACAACAGCGAGAGTGTCAGGATTTATATCGAAGGTCAGCGGTTGTGCAGAAAACTCTCTAAGTGTGTCAAGTAAAATTCGTGCAGGCAACGCTATTGTGCCTTCACCCTGTGTATTCTCAAGCTTCATCCTCGTTATGAGTGTTGACTCCAGGTCGGAGGCAGTTATCTCAAGGTCGTTACCTGCAAGATTGAACAGGAAATTATCAAGAATCGGAAGAGTATTCTTCGTACTTATTACCCTGCTGATGGCCTGAAGATGACCAAGAAGTTCAGTGCTGGACACTACAAATTTCATAATGATACCGGTTTAAATTGACTTATAAGAATTCAAATTTAACTATTTAACTCAAAATGAATGAATTGAGATAACATATTAGCTCAATTCCCATTTACCAATATTACGAAAAAAAATTCTTCCTTCAAATATAATTATTCCTTACAGAAATAGGATACCTTCTTTAAAAGGGGATCGATGTCAAAATACCTTACTATGAAGAATTCATCCCTTTCATCTGTCTTTCCCCAGAGCCTGTCACTGTCTTTCTCTCCAGTGTTAACATTATACATCTCCCAGAGTGTAAGAGTGATCTCCCCTCCATCTGTTTTTCTGACAATAATCCTGAAAAGAGGATCATATTTTATAATTTCCTCTTTTCTGTCATCATTAAGATCTGATGCCCAATTTTCAAAGGGTACCCAGGTGAAGTATGAGATATATCGTTTTACCCTTGCAGTATCCCATCCTGATAAACACTCCATGGAATCAGCAAGTGTATATATTCCATTGCTTCCTGTTACTGTGAAGGAAGAAGCCGGTTCTGAATGATTTTCAAGTGTTACTGATGATATCTCCGAAGGAAGAAGGTTAAATATATTGTAAGGTTGCCAGTAATATTCATCGATAGTAAACTGAGAACCTATATCTCCCTCATATCCCGGCACATAGACAATAAACGGCTTCGTTCTTTCTTTCTTCTTCATAATATTACCGTAAATATTTGATACGGTTGTGTATACGAGGAATGAACTCAGCTGCCTGTTATTTTCAAATACCCTTACTTTTACAGGTCGAATCCGATTTTCAGTGATCTCTTTTTCAAATAAATCGGGCGACACAGGTGATTTAATCTCCATCTCAGTTAGTATTCTGATAAGGAAAAGGATCTCATTTTTCCTCGTTTCCATTGTACCATTTACCTTCCAGCCCTCTACTGTTTTCGACAGGTTCAGTTTCTTTTCTCCTTCCGTTAACTCTATAGATGTTATCTCCTCTTTCGGCACCGCTGCAAAGTAACTCTGTCTCTTCCCATAGGGAGACCTGTCCCTCACCAGGATAACAATAATCAGCAGCACTACCAATACGGCTGAAATGATAGAATTTCTGAGTACTATATTACTCATTATCAATATTTTGCATATACATATCTCCTGATTGCCCCATAAATGAGTCCTGCAAGGATCACAATCAGAACAGGTCCCGCAATGTTGATGAGCTGCCACAATATTTTCTCATTCCTGATCCTCTGTTTATCCAGCAGCCTCAGTTTCATTTCGCGTGATCTGAGTTCCATCAGTCCGTTATCATCAACAAGGTAATTCATGCAGTTGATCAGAAAATCCCTGTTTCCGTATATTTCGCCTGTGTACCTGTCCTGTCCCAGCGTACGTGGTGACGCTGAATTTCCTGCTCTGCTTACTTCATTCCTGATCACATCACCATCTGCGACCACTATCATCTTTGTTTCCATGCTTTCATTCCTGACCCTGAAATTTTTATCCACCAGCATATTGGAAATCATGCGGTTCCTGAAGGCTGAAGGGAATACTCCTTCAAGCAAAACAGCAACCGGAAGGTTTGATTTATTGAAATCATTCTCATCGGGCAGCTCCTCAGCTTCCTTAAGTCTTATCAGTAGAGGAGGTGAAAGAGTCCTGGTAAACTCCGATGTTGAAAGAAGAATGGTTTTCCTGATCGCAGGATCGCGGCCGACCGTATCAATTGTATTAACGAATTCTCCCCTTACCCTGTTAAGGTTACGTGTTACCGGGTGGTCCGGATCAGGAAACAGCTTGGGGTAATAAACCCATGGCGCTGGTACTATCTGTTTCTGTTCGGATCCTGTTGCCACGGATAACCTGATCACGATACAATCCAAATCCTGCACTATCTCGGGGTTTATCCTGGCTCCATACCTGAAAAGCTGATCCTCTATGTTGAGTGGATTGTAGAGTCCAACTGTTTCCCCATACACCAGCGAATCGGAGTTAACTGCCACCTCTTCAAGAAGCCAGAGCACCTTGCCGCCGTTCATTATATACTGGTCGAGCACCAGCTTGTCGGGTTCGCTGAATTCCTTAACAGGGCCGGCAACAATTACGGCAGCATACTCATCGAGGATCCCCGGCTGGCCTCCTACTGAACCCCTGTCAACTGTGAAGAATTTTGCGAGGTTTATAGTAATATCTGCCACCTTTATCTCTTCCAGCTCACCCTGGCCTTCAAGGAAAGCTATCTTATAAATAGTATCCGAACTTACTGTTGCTATTGTCTGGATCATCTCATATTCAAGGCCTTCCATTGAATGGAGAATATTTTGTTCATATGAGACTGACAGGTTATTCTTCAGAAAATTTACCGGAACTTCAATACCATTATAATTTACTATCATACCCGGGAATATAAGCTTCTGAGTTTTGCCTCCCTCCTCATCTGCTGCCCTTATATCTACCGGATTCAATCCTTTATTGTAAAGGGTTGTGAACATGGCATCCCTCTGTTCTGTATCTTTCGTTGCTGCAGGATTGATAAAGGTATAACGGATGTGTCGGCCGGAAGCTATCTTGAATTCATCGAGCATCTCCTTTACTGATCTCTTAAGCCGTTTCAGGGGTATAGGCATTTCTCCATCGAGAAAAACCTCTATGTATATGTCCTTATCTATGTTTTCCAGCACTCCCAGAGTGGGTTGTGAGAGTGTGTACCTTTTATCCTCGGTCAGATCGATACGCAGCCTGATCAGTGAGCATAACAATGCAACCAGGACTATCCCTGCAACTGCGGTAATGAGCTGCAACCAGCTTTTCAGCCTTAAATTCCTGTTATCGCTGTTCTCTGCCATTTAATTCTTTTTCTTCCATTTACGTGATAACAGTACCATTCTTGTTGCCTCGTTGAAAATAAAGGCAACAGCAATGAAATAAACAGCATCCCTGATATCGATCACACCCCTGCTCATTGATTTATAGTGTTCGTTGATACCCAGGCCGATAATAAATTCATCAATTTTTTTAAGTCCCGGAAGGTATGCCAGAGAATCGAATCCCATCAATAGTACAAAACAGATAAGCACAGCAATTATAAATGCAATTACCTGGTTATCAGTTAATGACGAAGCAAATATTCCTACTGAAGCATATACTGCGGCAAGAAAGAAAAGTCCGATTAGAGCGCCCCATGTGCCTCCTTTATCAAGGTTCCCGGGTGTCTCGCCGAGGATACAGACCGAAATATAGAATATCAGACATGGAAGAAGGGCAAGAAGTACCAGCGCCACTGATGCAAGGTATTTTCCCCAGATTATACCTCTTTCGCTTACAGGTTTTATATACAGGAGCTCAATAGTACCCAGACGTTTCTCTTCGGCTATCATTCTCATCGTAACAGCTGGCACCAGGAAAAGAAAAACCCATGGTGACAGGAAAAAGACCGTATCGAGGCCGGCATAGCCGCTGTCGAGGATATTCCATTCACCCGGCAATACCCACATGAAAAGAGAATTAACAAAAAGAAAGACAATTATGACAATGTAACCGGTAAGGCTGCTGAAGAATCCGTTTATCTCTTTCCTGAAGATCGCAAACATAACACAGGTTAATTGGCAAAAATAAGAAAATATATTGTTAACCTCATTCCTCCTCCACCACTGCATTCTTTATATCGGTTATAACCACCCCGGTATAGTAAAAATTTATTATCTGCTTATAATCAAAGCCTTTCATTGCCATCCCCATGGCACCCTCCTGGCAGAGCCCGACACCATGGCCATAGCCTCTGCCGTTAAGAATAACGGAATCGCCTTCGACCGAAAGAGAAAAAAATGTCGATCTCAGGTTCAGGTCTTTTCTTATCTGCCTCAGGGGCAGTAAAAAATTACCTGCTTTGTATTCCTTTTGCCTGGTCTTCTGTGAAAAATTTAATAATGAAGCATCTCCCGTCTCTTCATCATATCCCATTTTCTTAAGATAACCAGTCCACTCCTCCATGCTCATTTTTTGCTGCCATCTGGCATTTCGTGAAGCAGTACAAAAGGGGTCTGTGACCCTTTTCAGGTAAGGCTGGGAAGTAAGCCATACATCTTCTGCCGGGGTGGTTTCTCCGCCACAGTTACTATGAAAAGCTGCAATTATGATTATGCTGTCGGGCCCCAGTATCACCTGACCCCGGGTTTCATCTGCTGCACGAATTATGACAGTATCATCCGAGATTCCGTTAAAAGCCTGGCAATGAGTATCGTCGCATAAATTATACCCGTCAAGGATATGTTTTTCAAAATATTTGTACATATATGTCCTGGCAATCACAGCCTGCGTTTTGAAATACTCATTATGTTTGCCCGGTCCGCCTTCGGCACTTACAACCCCGGCAATATACGATTCTATTTCACAGGTGTTTATGAAAAGTAAAGTTCCCATATCGCGATAACAATGCAGGTTACCGGAATAATAATGTCTGACTCCGTCAATACGAAGGGAGAACAGGTCATTGCCTGTTTTTCCTGAAATAAAAAGCGAATCACAGGTAATCCCCGGTCTGTTTCTGGTTTTCACAACAAGACGGTCGTTAAAACCTGTTATTATAATAATGTCCCCTGCTGTTATCCCCACAGGATCATTGTTGAAAAGGTTGAGTTCATATTTTCCTTCCACAACCGAAAAAACAGCAGAACCGGAATCATGTCCTGTGAAAAGTCTTATCCTGACATAATCCTGTGCGGACACCGGAATATATGTAAGTAAAATAAGGGATATGATCAGGATTCTGGGCATTATATTATTGTCTTACAGTCTTGCGGTCTTGGGGTCGATATGATTTTGAAACGTTAAACTTCTATGAATAAACCCACCCCTAACCTCCCGCTGCGCTACGATCTTCCAGGAGGGGATCTAATTGGTTTTCAACTCTCTTCAACTCTTTTACCATATTCTCTGCCACTCTGCGGGATGCTCCTGCAGGACCGAGTTTCTCCCTCAGTTGATTATAATTTTCGAGTATCTGCTCTCTTCTTTCTCCTCCGGGAATAATTTCTTTGAATGCTTTTATAAGCTTTCTTTTATTCAGCGAATAACCTAAAAGTTCCTTAATCAACTCAGAATCCATAATGAGGTTAACAAGCGAGATATATTTAACTTTTACAAGCATCCAGGCGATCAGCATGGACAGGAAGTCGCCTTTATAGCAGACCACCTGGGGAACATTGAATAGGGCGGCTTCGAGTGTTGCTGTTCCTGAAGCTACAAGTGCGGCATCCGAAATATTGAGGATTTCGCTGGTTTTATCTTTCACCAGCTTAACAGGTTCCCTTTTAAGTATTTTCAGATAGAGCTCATCTGGCAGGTTATTCACACCTGCCAGAACAAACTGATATTGAGGAAAATAACGTATAACCTTAACCATTTGAGGCAGTATGGACTCCACCTCATGACGGCGGCTCCCGGCCAGCAGTCCGATCACCGGTCTGTGATCAAGCTCCAGTATTTTCAGAAGCTCTGCCCTGTCCGGCATTTCCGAAATTCTTTTTTCTGTTTCGTCAACAAGCGGATTCCCGCGGTATTCAACATCTATCCCATGTTTCCTGTAAAATTCCACTTCAAACGGGAAAATGATATACATGCGGTCAATGTATTTTCTTACTTTTTCTACTCTTTTTTCATTCCATGCCCAGAACTTGGGAGAGATATAATAGAAAACCTTCAATCCTGATGCTTTGGCATATTCGGCTATCCGAAGATTAAAACCCGGATAGTCAATAAGGATAACAGCATCAGGACTGAAATCAGTAATATGCTGTTTACAAAGTGACAGGTTACGTGAAATTATTTTCAGATTTTTCAAAATCACCATAAAGCCCATGAAGGCTGTTTTACTGTAATGCATAAGGAGTGTTGCGCCTGCCGATTCCATAAGGTCACCGCCCCAGCAAAATATTTCAGCTTCCCTGTCAGCTGCAATCAGCTCCCTGATAAGGTTGGATCCATGAAGGTCGCCTGACTGTTCTCCGGCAATAATGAAGTATCTCATATCAGGATCTTTACTCCGAAAACAATAATAGCCCACACAATAGTAATCCCCAGCACACCCCTGGATGCCTTCAGCATGTCGTAGTGGTTGAAAAGAAAGAATATCAGTAAATTCGGTAATACACACAGGGTAATAATATGAGTACTTACATTCGCTGTTGCTATTCTTTCAAACCATTCACGCAGGCCAGGATTACCTTTTGCGAATAAAAAGATTATCACAGCTGTTATAAAAGGTAATATCAGACCTGATATTAACCCGGTCATTATTTTATTATATTTCTCCGGCAGTGTCATTCTCAGAACTTCTCTTTAAGCTTATCGATATACCAGTGAGCTGTCAAATCAACACAAACGGGTACAACAGATACATAATTATTTGCCAGGGCCCATTCATCGGTATCTTCAGCTTCGGGTTCATGATTCTGGAAACAACCGGTAAGCCAGTAATATGTCTTGCCCATCGGGTCTTTTCTCTTTTCAAATTCCTCCTTCCAGTTTCCTTTCGACTGCCTGCAAATCTTTATACCTTTTATGTCCTTCTTTTCTGCGGCTGGTATATTAACGTTCAGACAAATGCCTTCAGGCAAAGGTTCTGCAGCAATCTTATCCATAATAAAACGGATATATGTCTTACAGGCATTGAAATCAGCTGTTGGTGAAAAATTATTTAGTGAAAATCCAACCGAGCTGATACCGTACAGACATCCTTCAATAGCAGCTGCCATAGTACCTGAATAGAGTACGCTTACCGATGCATTTGCTCCATGATTGATACCTGCAACTACAAAATCCGGAGTGCGTTCAAGTAATTGGTTTATAGCTATTTTAATACTGTCTGTAGGAGTTCCGTTGCAAGCATAGATCCTGTGCTTCTCATTTTCATCAAGAAGTTTTACACGGAGCGGCGTTTTGACTGTTAGAGCCTGTGACATTCCCGATTGGCTCTCCATGGTAGAAATCATAACCACCTTCCCAAACTCCTCCATAACTTCAAGAAGAGTCCTTAATCCGGCTGCATACAGGCCATCATCGTTTGTTAAAAGGATAAGCCTGTCATCTTTATTAATGACCATAAAAAAATGTTTATTTACAAAGATAGATAATTACAATTTCTGTGGAACCTGGTTGTTCGGTTCTTTATTAAGATATTATGAACTATAAGTTTGCCTGCTATGGAACCGCTTATCTTACTTTTACCACAGAGGACACGGATTTGCACGGAATTAACCCGTGAATCTCCGTGAAATCCGTGGTTAAGAAAAATTATTTATATTTTTACCTTCGATTAACTCAACAAAAAATGAAAATCTCTTATAACTGGCTGAAGGATTACCTTGACATCGATATTGAACCGCGAAAGCTGGCAGTGATACTGACCGGATTAGGCCTGGAGATTGAGGCCATGGAG
>Ga0315534_1001726_pt1 | contig 15030 bp, 16 predicted proteins | sample SalMarSW160240MG_FD_203094 | JGI IMG/M metagenome (GOLD analysis project Ga0315534, IMG submission 203094) | Salt marsh sediment microbial communities from the Plum Island Ecosystem LTER, Massachusetts, United States - Salt Marsh Sediment SW1602-40 ... | reverse complement strand
TGGTGGATGAAACAGCGAAACAGTCAGGGCTCGGACTGGCCATGCAGCGTGTCGAGCCCGAAGGGCAGGACAAGGTGCGCATCCAGCTGGATAACGCCCTGTTTAACGATATGTCACAATGGCTGGAGAAGTTGGAGCTGACATATAACATCCATGTAGATCGCATATCCATCGACAAACAGGATCGCTCCGGGTTCGTTAACGCTCGCGTGACACTTGCAGGTGCCGCAGAATGAAGGCATCGGTTCGTTACATAATCCTGATATTAATACTATATACAGTGTTTATGCTGGTATTGCTGCCAGCCGATCGAGTCTACGCCGTACTGAAGGAAAGGATACCTCTGCCGGTGAGCCTGTATCAGGTCGACGGCAGTGTCTGGGACGGCACCGCCGCCGTTGCCATTGTGGGGACCCAGCGCTTTGAGTCGATTGGCTGGCGTTTCAGGCCGTTGTCGTTACTCCTCGGACGTCTCGAGGTCGCACTGGACTTTGACAGGAATGGCAGGGGTCTAAGCGTCGTGGCGGGTCGTTCCGTAACGGGTGATTATTTCATGCGTGACCTGAACGCCGATCTTCCAGCTGCCGAACTCGAGTCCCTGTATACTCCCGTCAAGCTGGGATTGTCGGGTGATGTCATTGCGGATATCGGTCGCATTGTGGTCGATGGAAATCATTTGGCTACGATCAAGGGCACAATATTGTGGAAAAATGCCGGTCTAACGATGTCGTCGGGAAATCCCGTCGGCAATTTCGAGATCGAATTTGAAACTACCAACGAGGGTGTCAAGGGTTTGGTAAAAGATACCGGCGGCCCGTTACAGGTGGACGGTTTATTATTGCTCAAGCCCGATGGCACTTACCAGTTTACCGGCTCGTTCAACCTGCGTGATGCCGGGCGTAATGATATCAGGCAGGCCTTGAGAATATTTGGCAATCCCGATGCCACCGGCAAGGTTACTGTGTCGCAATCCGGCAACATACAGCTGGAAAAATATATTCCGTTTATCAAGCATTCTTGAACGGCGGAATGTATAAATAACAATGTCAATTCCATTACCCGGGAACATGCACCGGGCTGAGTAAGTTTGCGTCATGATTCCTAAATGAAGAACATATTCGGAGTATGTGTTCGCTTGGCCGACTTTATCGAAGTGCTCAGCGAGTGGAGCGGGCGCGTGACGGCGTGGCTGGTGCTGGGGATGATGTTGTTGATCAGTTACGACGTCACCATGCGCTATGTCTTTCACAGCGGTTCGGTGGCCCTGCAGGAACTGGAATGGCATCTGTTCGCGATCGTATTCCTGATCGGTGCTGCCTACACCCTGAAACACGATGATCACGTCCGAGTAGACGTGTTGTACCAGGGTAGCTGGATGAATGATCGCCGTCGTGCGTGGGTCAATCTGCTGGGCGGCCTGCTGTTTTTATTGCCGTTTTGTCTACTGGTTATTATCAGCTCCATTCCTTTTGTACATAACGCATATCAGATCGGTGAAACTTCGCCGGATCCCGGCGGGCTCGGTCACCGTTACCTGATAAAGGCTGCCATTCCTCTCGGTTTTTTGCTGCTGATGCTGCAAGGTCTGGCCGCGATGATTCGCAGCGCCCGGGTTATCTTCTGTCCCCGCCGGCAGGTTGGTGGTGATTCCATCAAGCAAGAACAGGCCTGAATTCGATGGCGATGGAATACTGGGCATTGATCATGTTCGGTGTCGCCGTGGTCTTGTTGTTGCTGGGTTATCCAGTGGCACTGACGCTGGGCGCAACAGCCATGATCTTCGGTACCGGATTTCTTGGGCTGGATTTCTTCGACCTGTTACCCCTACGCATCTGGGGTGTAATGACCAACTTTACCCTGCTCGCCGTGCCGCTGTTTGTCTTGATGGGGGTAATCCTGGAAAAGTCCGGACTTGCCGAGGACCTGCTGGAGACCATGGGGATGTTGTTCGGCCGTGTCAGGGGCGGGCTCGCGGTTTCCATCATCGTTGTCGGCGCATTACTCGCCGCCACAACGGGTGTGGTGGGCGCCACGGTAGTGACGATGGGTATCATCGCTCTCCCCGCACTGTTGAAACACGGTTATCGGCCCGAGCTTGCGACAGGGACCATTGCAGCCTCCGGCACACTGGGCCAGTTGATCCCGCCGAGCATCGTACTTATCCTGCTGGGTGATGTGATCGGCGTGCCGGTGGGCAGCCTGTTCGTCGGCGCTGTAACTCCCGGACTGCTGCTGATCGGTTTGTTCATCCTGTTTGTATTGTTGCTTGCCTGGTGGCGGCCGCATATTGCTCCGGCGGTTGATGTAACGTTAATACAGGGCGATGAGGATCACGGACTGGGCAGGCGGGTGATAATCAACCTGGTACCGCCACTGTTGTTGGTAACGGCTGTACTGGGATCGATATTCTTCGGTATCGCATCACCCACGGAATCCGCGGCGGTGGGTGCGCTGGGTGCAATGATCCTGGCGTTTATCCATCGTCGTCTCGATCTCGCCAAGCTGCAGGATGCCTTGCGTCAAACGACACGACTGACCAGCATGGTGTTTCTGGTGCTGATCGGTGCCACGGCGTTTGGCCTCGTGTTCCGCGGTATGGGAGGCGACATCCTGGTAGAAGATATCATGACCGGCCTGCCCGGCGGTGAGTGGGGATTTCTCGCAGTCAGTATGTTGCTGATATTTGTCCTGGGATTTTTTCTGGATTTTCTGGAGATCTGCTTTATTGTTGTCCCGATACTCGCACCGATTGCAGAGACCATGGGTATCGACCTGTTATGGTTCGGGGTGATGATTGCGATGAACCTGCAGACCTCGTTCCTGACACCACCGTTCGGTTTCTCATTGTTCTATCTCAAGGCGGTCGCGCCGTCGGACATCAATATCATGCATATATACCGCGGTATCATCCCATTCGTCATATTGCAGCTTATTACGCTGGGGCTCATGATAGCCTATCCCCAGATCGCGTTGTGGTTGCCCGAGACAATGGACAGGCTGCAGGGATTATGAGAGGAGGATTGAAGTTACAGCTTGAGTGCCCTGGCATAGGCTGCCTCGGAGATGGCGTTCCAGGCATCGTTGTTCTTGCTGAACGTTGTATAGGCGGTATATACCTTTTTAAATGTTTCGTCCTTTGCCGCCTCCTCTTCGAGGGTTTCGATGGTGAATTTGTGCAATTCCTTGAGCACATCCGCCGGAAATTCATGCACCTTCACATTGTGTTCATTCGTAAGGGTATGCAGTGCATCGAGATTGTTCGCTTCGAATTCTGATAGCATCTGCAGATTGCTCGCTTGGGCGGCGTTTTGAACCATGAGCTGTAATTCCCGCGGCAGTTCATCCCAGGCGTTTTGGTTGATGATCAGTTCCAGCGCCGGCCCCGGTTCCTGCCAGCCGGGGTAATAATAGTATTTCGCCGCCCGGTACAGTCCGAGACGCAGGTCGTGATAAGGTCCCACCCATTCCGTGGCATCGATGGTGCCACGGTCGAGAGCCGTATAGATCTCCCCGCCGGCCATCAGCACCGGATTGACGCCAGCCTTGGCCATGACCTTGCCCCCCAGTCCCGGGATGCGCATCTTCAGTCCCTTTAGATCCTTGAGCGAATTGATCGGCTTGCGAAACCAGCCACCCATCTGGACACCGGTGTTGCCCATCGGAAACGGGACGAGCTTGTGCGGTGCATAGGTTTCATGCCACAGGTCGAGCCCATCGCCGCCGTAAAACCAGGCGTTCATGCCCTGGGCGTTCATGCCGAAGGGCACTGCAGTAAAAAATTGCGCAGCGGGAATCTTTCCCGCCCAGTAATAGGCGGCGCCGTGACCCATCTCGACCGTTCCCTGGGAAACAGCCTCGAAGGTCTGCAGGGCCGGTATCAACTCACCACCTGCAAATACCTGGATGTTGAGTTGATTGTTGCTCATGCGTTTTACATCCCTGGCGAAGCGCTTGACACCATCCTGAAAGATGGGGAAGTTCGGTGGCCAAGTGGTGACAAGTTTCCAGTTGTAGCGTTTTGCGGCACGCACCGGGACGGTGTGTGCGGCCAGCCCTCCGGCAAGCAATGAACCGGCACCCATATTTCTTACAAATTCACGGCGTTTCACGTCTCTGTCCTTATCCTTGTTTTAAGCTAGAGGGTTTGAAGATTGGCATAGGCCACCACCAGCCATTTACTGCCGGCGTTTTTGAAATTCACCTGCACGCGTGCATGACCGCCCTGACCTTCATAATTCAATATAACGCCTTCACCGAACTTGGCGTGTGACACCTGCTGGCCGAGACTCAGGCCCGACGGGGCGTCATCCATGGGTCTGGCGACGTGTCTGGGCATTGCTCTGGGCGTTGGTACGGCTGTGACACTGCGTGTTGCAGGACGAACCTCCTGGATCAGTTCTGCAGGAATCTCACGGATAAAACGGGATGGTGGCTGGTAGCTGTCGGAACCGTAGAGGCGCCGGCACTCGGCATAGGACAGATAAAGCTGTTGTCTGGCGCGCGTGATACCGACGTAACACAGGCGGCGTTCCTCTTCAAGGCGGCCGGGCTCCTCGATCGACAACTGATGCGGGAACAATCCTTCTTCCATGCCGCACAAAAACACCAGGGGAAATTCAAGCCCCTTGGCCGAATGCAGGGTCATGAGTTGTACGCATTCCTGTTCCATGTCGCCCTGTCCTTCGCCCGCCTCCAGCGCCGCATGGCTGAGAAATGCAGACATGGCATCCATCTCGAGTTCCTCGGCATTGTATTCGAACTGGCGCGCGGCACTGACCAGTTCCTCGAGGTTTTCGATCCTGGCGCGGCCCTTTTCGCCCTTTTCCTTTTTGTAATGATCGATCAGACCACTGCTGTTGACGACATGCTCGGTCTGTTCCTCCAGTTCAAGATCCTGCGTATCCTGATCGAGTTGCTCGATCAGATGAAAAAATCCACCGAGCGCCATGACGCCGCGCGCATTGGATTGCTGTGTCTCACACAATGCCGTTCCCGCCTGCCATAACGAGGCACCCGTTTGCCGGGCATGATCACGGACCAGTTCCAGTGTACGATTGCCGATGCCGCGCACCGGGGTATTGACCACGCGTTCAAACGAGGCATCGTCATTGCGGTTCCTGACAAGGCGCAGGTAGGCCAGCGCATCCTTGATCTCGGCACGTTCAAAAAAGCGCAATCCACCATAAACCCGATAAGGTATGCCGGCCATGATCAGCGCCTCTTCGATGACGCGCGACTGGGCGTTGGAACGATAGAGGACGGCGCACTCACTGCGTCGTTGGCCTTCCTCCAGCCGGTGTTTGATGCGTCCGACGATAAAATTCGCCTCGTCTGTCTCGTTGAATGCGGCATACAACTGGATGGGGTCACCCTGCACGCCATCGGTCCAGAGTTTTTTACCCAGACGCCCGTTGTTGTAGGCAATCAATGCATTGGCCGCGGACAGGATGGTCGCCGTGGAGCGGTAATTCTGTTCGAGGCGCAAAACCTGCGTACCGGGAAAATCATTGCTGAAGCGCTGGATATTTTCGATACGGGCACCACGCCATCCATAGATGGACTGGTCATCATCGCCCACCACGAACAGTTTGTTCTGTTGTCCGACTAGCAGACGCAGCCAGGCATATTGAATGGCGTTGGTGTCCTGGAACTCATCGACCAGCACATGGCCGAAGCGTTGCTGGTAATGACGGAGAATCTCGGGTCGATTGCGCCACAATTCGTGGGCGCGCAGCAGGAGTTCGGCAAAATCGACCAGGCCGGCCCGCTGACAGGTTTCCTCGTAGGTCTGATAGATGCGGAGCATCTGTGCGAGATAGGGGTCTCCGCGGTTGTCGATATGCTGTGGTCGCAGTCCCTCGTCCTTGCGCCCGTTGATGAACCACTGTACCTGTTTGGGTTGCCATTTGTCTTCATCGAGCGCCATGGCCTTGAGGATTCTGCGGATGACACGGTATTGGTCGTCGCTGTCTATGATCTGAAAGGTCTGCGGCAGATTGGCGTCCTTCCAGTGGGCGCGCAGCAGGCGATGCGCAAGGCCGTGAAAGGTGCCTACCCACATACCGCCGGCCGGCATGCCCAGTAGCTCCTCGATCCGCCCGCGCATTTCGGCAGCGGCCTTGTTGGTAAATGTTACCGCCAGTATCCCGTAGGGTGATGCCCCTTCCGCCTGTATCAACCAGGCGATACGGTGGACCAGGACCCGGGTTTTGCCGCTGCCCGCGCCGGCCAGGACCAGGGCGTTTGTTGCCGGTGCGGTGACCGCCTCGCGCTGGGCGTCGTTCAGGGGATCCAGGATATAGGTAACGTCCATCAGATGATTTTAACAGATTTGGGGCGCCAGCATTTTACATGATGTCGACAGCCGATATATCAAGGCAAGAACCGCAGATACTTGTGTCACAGACTATTTCTTGTCGTTTCGTGCATGCAGCTTGACCACTTCGAGCTCCCCGTTGTCCAGGTTTGCGGTCGCAAGGGTTGTCAACGGAATATAGGTACCGTCAACGATCGTCGCCGTCATGTTGGCACCTGTCAGGTTGACGCCATCCAGATTGGCACCGGACAGATCGCAATTTGAAAGATTGGAAAATGACAGATCAGCGCCACTCAGATTCGCGAGACGCAAATCGGCGTTGGCCAGGTTGGCATTGCTCAGATCGGCATTGCTCAGATCGACCTGGATCAGATTCGCCTCAGCGAGGTTGGTATTCGAGAGATCCGCTCCGGTGAGCGTATACCCGTCCAGTGAATAGAGTTTTACGAAACCCTTTTTGTCGTAGATATGTATCATCGAACAGATGGAATCATAAATATAGTCGTATTGAATGGCTGTCAGGGCGGTCTGTTCAACGGACGCATGACCGACAGTGGCATCGACATGACGCTGATGAAATCGAGCGACAGCCAGATAAGAACAAGGTAGAGAATCGGCATATAACTCTCCCTGTAAAAGGCGATGGTCACAAACGACACCACGGCCCATGTATATATAAAGTAGGCGAACGCCAGCAGCCAGGGTTGTGCGCACAGTCGAGCGCCGCAGGAATTACAATATATCACCTGCCACAGACTGGCTCGGTACTTGTCCTTGAAGCTGATCCCGTTCTGCTTACACTTGGGACAGGTAAATCTCTTCATAGAAAGGATGTTTTTTGATTGCTCTCCCCAGTTTGTATCATAACCAGTGACCCGGGCACATACCAGAGTCGCTGATTCCATGACCGTGATCGTCAATAATTCTATCTTATATTCAATAAGTTAACATGGATTTGTGCCCGGACATCGCTGTCCCCTGGGTTGAGTCCCGTGTGTACTGTTGTCGGTAGGGCCCGCGGTGACCTGGTAGTTTTTGCTAGAATGTCAGATTGAGACTGAATTGATACAGGGAATCGATACAGGATGAATATGCCGCTGAAATATATTGTCTGTTATCTGCTGGCCGCTGTGCTGATCACTGGTTGTGACGGCAACACCCCGCTGATGAAAAAGGTCCTCAAGGAAGACGTGCAGGGGACACAGGAACTGTTGTCACAAGGGGCGGATATCAACGCCAGAAATAATTACGGCTGGACAGCCTTGATGCATGCGGCGCGGCTAGGCAACCCCGAACTGACACGAATTCTGCTGGAGCACGGCGCTGCTGTCAATGCGCAGAACGAGGACGGCTGGACGGCATTGATGCGGGCGGCACTAAAAGGCAACACCGAGACAGTCAAGGTCCTGATAAATCACGGTGCCGATGTCAACATACTGGAAAGTTCCGATTCCAATGCCCTGTTCTGGGCGGCACTGCGTGGGCATCCCGAGGTCGTGAAGATTCTGCTGGAAGCAGGTGCGGATTATACGCATATCAATTCCAGCGGCTGGACACCGATGATGGCGGCCTCTTCCGGTGGACATAACGATATCGTGCAGATTTTGCACCAGGCGGGTGCCCGTCAGTGAGTGGGCTGCGAGGCTCTAAAGGTAGGATGAGGTCGGTCGATAATGCTGTCAGGGGAACAGCGCGCTGCAAGGGAGACCGCTGTCATCACGGGCCAGACGGGAAATTTGTATGCGTACCAGAGTTGCAAAACGCAAATTCGCTCAAAAGCATCAGGAACGCCGCAAGAGTGAACGTCGTGGAATGGCCGAACGTCGTGAAATGGTCCGTTGGGAACCTGACAAGCCAGAACGCCGCAAAAAACGGGATCGTCGTAAATCAGCCACCGCATCGTGGGATGATGCCTATACCCGGCGGCGCTAGAATTCCCGCTGTATTTCCGTAGCATAACGATCGATTGTAATATTCCATATTCTTTCCTTGAAGCTGCATTCGGCTCTTGAGGACATTCCTGCAGGCATGCCGCACAGTTACTGTGAACGATCGTAAACCAATGTTGAAAACGCGTCCATTGCATTCATGGAATGTCAGCAACGAGGAGGCCAGAGCCATCCAGCAACGGTTATCCGCAAGGGTTGACACAGAGGACCGGCTAGGTGAGGTGGACTATGTGGCGGGGGTTGATGTCGGATTTGAGCAAGCTAACACCGTGACCCGTGCGGCCGTTACCGTGTTGGGTTTTCCCGGACTTGAACCTGTAGATCAGGCATTGGCCAGACGGCCCACCAGGTTCCCCTATATCCCTGGGCTGTTATCATTCCGCGAGATACCCGCGGTGCTTGACGCCATTGCCAAACTGCAGACGGAGCCTGATCTCATTTTATGTGATGGCCAGGGTATTGCACATCCAAGACGTTTTGGTATTGCCTGTCACCTCGGTGTATGGCTGGATATTCCTGCCATCGGGGTGGCGAAGAGCAGACTGATCGGCACACACGATGAGGTACCGAACCGCAGGGGAGGTTATACCCAGCTGTATGACAGGGGAGAATGTATCGGGGCGGTGCTGCGCACACGCGTCAATGTGAGGCCCCTGTACATCTCCACAGGCCATCGTGTCAGTCTCGAGACCGCTGTTGAATACGTGATGGGCTGCACGACCCGCTACCGGCTTCCCGAAACCACCCGTTCTGCGCACAGGCTGGCCTCCGACCACACCTGATTCATTCAGGGTGTAATATGAATTATGAGTTTTCTGTGTCCCTCGCCGTGGCGGTGTTCCCAGAGAAATATTCCTTGCCAGATACCCAGAGCGAGTTTGCCATTGATGACCGGTACGGTAACTGATGCGGATGTGAGCATGGACTTGATATGCGAAGGCATGTCATCAGGTCCTTCGTTGACGTGGGTGTACATCGGGTCATCCACCTTTACCAGGCGATTCATCCACTTTTCCAGATCATGACGTGCTGCATGATCGGCATTTTCCTGGACCAGCAGACTTGCGGATGTATGCTGTATAAATATCGTGCAGATCCCGTTGTCTGCTCGCGCATCCTTGACCACGCCCTGGATCTGTTGCGTGATCTCGTGTAATCCCTGATCTGGTGTTGTGATTGTGAGTTGTTTAATCATGCTATGATGCATTGTCTATGATCGAACGATATATCGATTATGCAGGTGATCATTTTAACTGCCAGGACATGATGACTGCCAGCCAAATATTCCAGAGCCAACACAGATGAGGCAAAATTGCATACTGATAGTGATTACCCTTATGGCGGGATTGATCCCTGTTCTGTCATATGGAACGGAACAACCGGTCGTTGGTAATGCCACGGTAATTGATCTGTTCAACGAAGATGAAATGGTAATGATCCCCGCAGGCACCTTTGTGATGGGCAGTGATGAAGTCGATACCAGCGGCAAGTCAGAGGAATTCGGATTTAACAAGCCCCTCTATGAGGATGAGCATCCGCGCAGAATAGAAAATCTCGATGCCTATATGATCGATAAGTATGAGGTTACCAACCAACAGTACAAGGATTTCGTCATCGACCGGAACTACTGGATACCCGAACAATGGAAACAAAACGGATATCTTCTTACCCATGATATTTTAGGCATCGCAGATCTTGCAACCTTGCGGCGCCTGGCAAGCGATACCTTCCGGCTCGATATGGATACGAGGGTGATGACGCAACAACAGTTGCTCGATGCGATCGACAGAAAAAATCAGTCACTCGATAAGCTGCCGGTTACGGGTGTAAGCTGGCATGATGCTCAGGCCTATTGCGCATGGCGCGGGAAACGGCTGCCGACCGAGGCTGAATGGGAAAAGGCCGCGAGAGGCCGTTCGGGCTTTGAATATCCATGGGGTAACGAGTGGCATGAGGGATGGTCCAACTCCGGGGGTGACAGCGACTGGGAATACGGGGTCGCACCGGTTGGGTCGTATCCGCAAGGGCGGTCTCCCTATGGCGTGTACGACATGGCGGGTAACGTGATGGAATGGGTCAGTGATTGGTATCAGGCGTATCCCGGCAACACGATTACATCCGACGATTACGGTGAAAAATACAAGGTTATCAGGGGCGGTGGCTGGGGCGGAGTCGGGCACTACACAATCAGCCACTTCTCACGCTCGCCCTACAGGTTTTATATGAAACCGGAATCGAGATTCAATGATCTCGGTTTTCGCTGTGCGGCAGATGTAATGGATTAACGATAACCGCTATCCGGATGACATGCGCATCACCGGCCTGTGCCGGCGTCACCTCTCTCGGTGGGCAGAGAATGCATGCGCCAGGCTTTCATGTCACCCTGCAGATGCAGCACCCTGCTAAATCCCGCCCGTGCCAGGATATCCTGTGCGATGGCGGCGCGCCGCCCGCTCTCACAATAAACCACGATCTCCTGATCATGATCAGCATGCAATTCATCCAGGCGATTTTCCAGTTCGATGTGCGGAATATTGGCGGCGGTTGGAACATGGCCGACAGCGTATTCATCCGGCCTGCGAACATCGAGAATCAGCGGTGTATTGTTGCTGTCGAGGCGTTGCAGCAATTGCTGCGCGCTGATGTCGGCAGCGATGACACGGCTGCATAACAGCAACGGTAGCAGTATTGCACATGTATACATGAAAGACCTTGTAACACTGCTATGAGACGAGTGCATAGGTAATCCTTCTCCTGTAGTTACGTAGGTCCGGTTCAGGGCTTGCGGGAGTCGCTGCCCGGAGTATAGACAGGTGTGGGAAATGCGGCGATATTGTTGCCTTTTTCAGCCAGTGACGTGATCTTTGCAACACCCTCATTTTCGACCTCATCGATCCTGACGATAGTGTGCATCGGTATGTAGGTGCGGCAGACGCCATCAAACTCGGCCTTCAAGCGCTCCTCGGATGGGTCGACCACGACCGATGACTTTTCACCGAACAGTAACTGCTCGACCTCGACGAAGCCGTAGAGGTTGCCCTGAAATACCTCCTGGGCATAGATCTCAAACAGCTTGCCCTCGCTATAGAAAATGACCTTGTAGATTCGTTTCTTTTTGCTCATGGATTTTTGTCCGGATTGCTCCTAGCATAACATAATGTGGCTTGAGCGGCGTATTTCAATGGCGTGTAGATGCGTTTCCCCCGGACACCGAAAGACAGTGATAACGGTTTTTCATCCGGGGAGGTAATCCAGCGGCCCGGCGGGGCCCAGTTCAGCCCCTGTCAACATCCATCCGATCAACAGTATCGTCCAGAGGGCGGCGAATGTCAGCGTATACGGCAACATGATCGAAACCAGGCTGCCGATACCCGTATTGCGGGCATATTTTTGCATCATTGCCAGTACGATTACGATATAGGGATTGAGTGGTGCGATGACATTGCTCGCCGAATCACCGATGCGGTAGGCAGCCTGGGTCAGCTCCGGACTGATGCCGACCTGCATGAACATCGGTACGAACACGGGTGCGAAGAAGGCATACTTAGCGGATGCCGAGCCGATAAAGAGATTCCCGATGAGGACGACGATAATAAACGCCGTGATCAACAGCGAAGGGGCAAGGGATGCCTGCGCCAGGGCCTGGCCGCCGACGATCGCGATCATCACTCCCAGATTAGAATGGTTAAAATATTCAATAAACTGTGCGGCAAAGAACGCCAGCACGATATACGGCCCCAGACTCGAGATGGTATCGCCAAGCATGCGGGCAACGTCCCTGTTGTCCTTGATGCTGCCCGCCACCAGCCCATAGACTAGACCAGGAACAAAGAAGATTACAAACAGCAGGGGTACAGAGGCTTCAATCCAGCGTGAAAAATGATCACCCCGGCCGTTAAGGGGCGCACCCGGATACAAGATCAGGCCGAGAACGATAACGAGAATGAAGGTGAAAGCGAGACCGGCAACGACAAGACCGCGACGTTCATCCGCCTCACCTGATACGGAGGTCTTCCTGCTATCTGTGTCATGTTCGTGCTCGTCTACATTGTGTTCGGCCCATGCATATCGCAGTCGCGGTTCGACCAGCCAGGCGCTGACCATCCATCCGCTGATGGTAATCAATAGGGTGGATGCGATCATAAACCACCAGTTGCAGGTTACCGCTACACGGTAGCCTGGATCCAGAACGGTCGCACCCGCCTGGGTCAGCCCCGACAACAACGGATCAACCGCAGTGATAAACAGGTTGGCGCTGAATCCAGCCGAGACACCGGCGAACACGGCGGCGATACCGGCGAGTGGCGGACGGCCCGCCGCAAAATAGATGGCTGCTGCCAGCGGCGGCAGTACTATATAACCGGCGTCCAGTGCCAGTGATGACATCACACCGACAAAGATCATCGTCGGCGTCAGCATCCTGTCAGGCATCAGCGTCATTCCGCGCGACAACAGCGCGGACAACAGGCCGCTACGTTCCGCGATGCCAATACCCAGCATACCGACGAGTACCAGACCCAGCGGGGGAAAGTTGATGAAATTCTCGACCATGTGGCTGACAGCCCACCACAGGCCGTCTGATGTCAGTAAGCCGATCGCATTGACCTCGACAGTATTGATGACGGAGCCTGTGACGGATGACGGGGCGATGGGTTTGTCGACTGACCAGTCGGCCAGATAGGCAATCTGCGACAGCACCATAATCAGAGCAGTGCCGAACATAAACAACACGGCCGGTTGCGGCAGGCGATTTCCGATCCGTTCTATCCGGTCCAGCACGGGTGAAAAACGTTCTCCTTGTTGATATCTAGCACCCATGGGGTTGCATCCGCCTGTAGTTAAGGTTGCTGTCAGTGGTTGCGGCCACCGGCATGATGTTGAGTGTCCGGTTTCCGGCAGACGTTTCAGTGATGCCGACATCTGTGTCACAAGAACCCAGTGATCGATACGGCATGGTGGGCATGAACACACGCGTGATGATACTAATCACCTGTAGGCGTTATATAAAATTCGATGGCACGGTCCATGGTATTGAGGGATTCGGCGAGTCTTTTGAAATCTACCGGATTCTGGGCCCTGATCGTCATCTGGTAGACGAAGGTCTTGCCCTCGTTTTCCAGGCTGTAACTGATTCCGGCACTGTCCATGCCGTGATCCCTGATTAATTGTTGCAATTCTTCTTCCGGCATATAGTCATGTCTGATGAAGCGTACGGTGAGCCGGGCGTTCAGCAACGAGGGAATGATACCCTCAATCCATCTGAACACGATCAGGATACCAAGGGCGAGTACGATTGCCAGAGAGGCTGCGAAATACAAGCCCATTCCGATGACGATGCCGATCGAGGCCGTCAACCACAGCGAGGCGGCCGTGGTTAGACCGCGTATCTTCAGACGTTCCTTCATGATGACGCCTGCACCTAGAAACCCGATACCCGTCATGATGCCCTGTGCCATGCGGGTCGGATCAACCCTGACGGTGTCCATGGGGGCGCCAGCAATAAGCTGCCATTGAAATATGGAGAGCAGCATCAACAGGCTGGAAGCCGTACATACCAGGGTATGGGTACGGAATCCCGCGGGTCTGCCGTGGTAGGTCCTTTCCAGTCCAATCAGGGCGCCTGCCGCGACGGCCAGCAGCAGGCGTAAGACCGTGGTGAGATATTCATGTTCCATATCGGATCCATTCTATATTTTTTATTGTAATATTTTTAGCTATTTATAGAACCACCGGAGGTGGTCGTATGTCGAGTCCAGATCGTATCTTGTTGATAATACGCAGCCATGTAGCTGTTTCCATGATATGAGATAGGTTGAACTCGACGCCTGGTTGATTAATCGGCATGGAACGACGCCATGCAGCGATTCAATGCAATCCTGTCTGTGGCTATATACGATGATGTGGGATTCCGTCTACGGCTCGCATGGCCTGCTGGATGCATTGCAACAAGGGTCATCCGCCCTCTAGCAGTGCGATGAACCTCACACTGCGGCAATCCTCTCGTTCAGGCAATCTTGGAAAGTCGATGGACGGCATGCGTGACGCCGGTAACGGGCGTTATACCTTGACGGCTTCCAGCTCCGTATCGATGACGGTATCCGTGTTCAGAAAATTCAGGATCTCGTCTTTTGATGCCATCGCATCCTTGTAACCCAGCGTTATCAAGTCGCGGCAATAGGGTTTTTCGAAAATCAGATAACTCAACAACGTCGAACCGTGATCACCCACGGCGCCGATACCGCGCAGCAGGAAACGCAGGGTACGTGGCATCAGGCGTGCGTGGCGCTGAGCAATCTCGCCGATGTCTTCGCTGGGCGAGATGGTCAATACATTGATGTGTCTCAGCGTAACGCCGCCCTGTTCAAGGCGGCGATTGGGTATCAGGCTGATGGTCCTGTTGATTCGCTCCAGGCGTTCCAGATCCGGATCAAGGTTATCAAGAAAGATGCTGTTTAGTACATGACTGGCAATTTCGGCTATCGATGGATATGAAACCACCTTGTCATGCTGGGTAATATGATTGCCGGCCTTGCGTATGCCCACGACGAACAGGCGGTCTGCGCCCAGATGCAGAGCGGGACTAAGAGGTGAAATCTGACGCATCGAACCGTCGCCGAAGTAGTGATTATTTATCCGCGTGGCGGAAAACACCATCGGTATCGCCGACGATCCCAGTAGGTGATCGATGGTAATCGCGCTGCGAAAACCAGTGCGATTACCCTTGTCCCAGGGTTCAATGGAATCATTACCTTGAAAGAATACGAC
>Ga0315534_1001725_pt1 | contig 15031 bp, 14 predicted proteins | sample SalMarSW160240MG_FD_203094 | JGI IMG/M metagenome (GOLD analysis project Ga0315534, IMG submission 203094) | Salt marsh sediment microbial communities from the Plum Island Ecosystem LTER, Massachusetts, United States - Salt Marsh Sediment SW1602-40 ... | reverse complement strand
CGCCTCGACGTCGGCGAGCTCTGCGGCCGCCTCGTCGGCGGTCGTCGGCGCGTCGAGCCGCCCCACGGGGATCGGCGCGCCGGGAGCGAGGGTCTCGGTCGTGGGCCCACCCTGCTCGGCGAGCTGACCGCCGCCACCGCCCGAGCACGCGCCGAGCATCAGCCCCGCGGCGGCGGTGAAGGCTGCGCAGCTGCGGCGAACCCCCATGCGACGCACGGTCGAAGCCTACGATCGCCCGCCTACGATCGGGCGATGGGGCGCCTCGCGATCATCGGCGGGCACTCGATCCTCAGGGACGATCTCGCCGGCGTCGTCTTCCCCGACGGCGCCCGGCGACGCCCGGCGCACGGCGCGCGGGGCGCGGTCACGGCGCTCGACGCAGGCCAGTTCCTCGTGCTGTCGCGCCACGGGCTCGATCGCTACACGCCGGCCCATCTCGTGGACCACGCGCGCAACCTGCTCGCGCTCCAGGCCGCGGGCTGCGATCGCGTCCTGGCGATCAGCTCCGTCGGATCGCTCCGGACCGACTACGGCGTGGGCACGCTTGTGGCCCCCGATGACTTCGTCGCGGTGGACCGCCCGGCCGTCAGCGTGTACGACGACGCCCGCAGCCACGTGGTGCCGGGATTCACCGAGGCGTGGCGGGCTCGCGTGCTCGCGGCATGGTCGTCACGCACCGGCGAGTCCGTCGTCGACGGCGGCGTCTACTGGCAGTCGAACGGGCCTCGGTTCGAGACGCCGGCAGAGATCCGATTCATCGCCCAGCATGCCGACGTCGTCGGCATGACGGTCGCGTCGGAGTGCGTCGTGGCCAACGAGATCGGCCTCGAGTACGCCGCACTGTGCGTCGTCGACAACGTGGCCAACGGGGTCGGCGGCGCGACGCTCACCCGAGAGGAGTTCGAGGCCGGCAAGGCTGCGAACCAGCAGCGCGTCGTCGCCGCCCTGGCGGCAGTGGCCCCCGAGCTCGCGTCGTGAGCCTCGCTGTCGTCGGCGCGACGTTCGAGGGTCGGCTCGTGGGGCTGCGGGCCGTCGACGGCGCGATCGCCGCGCTCGGCGCGGACGTCGCGCCCGAGCCCGGCGACGAGGTCCTCGATGCGTCGGGCTGCACGTTGCTCCCCGGTCTGGTGAACGGCCACACGCACGGGGCGATGACGCTGTTCCGCGGGTACGGGAGCGACCTCGCCCTCATGGACTGGCTCGAGCACCGCATCTGGCCCGCCGAGGCGCGTCTCACGGCCGACGACGTGTACTGGGGGACGCGGCTGGCGTGCGCGGAGATGATCCGGGCGGGCACCGTGCGCTTCTGGGACATGTACTGGCACCCGGAAGCCACCGCCCGAGCGGTCGAGGACGCGGGCCTGCGCGCCGTCGTCGGCCTCCCACTCGTCGACGGCATGGATCCGGCGCGGGCGAAGGCCGTGCAGGCCGACGGCACGAGAGCCCTCGACCTGCTGGAGGACTGCGGGCCGCGCGTGACGCCCTCCCTCACGCCGCACGGGATCTACACCGTGAGCGCAGCGACCCTGGAGTGGGCCGCACACGAGGCGGAGGCACGCGACCTGCCGATCCACCTGCACTTCCTCGAGATCGAGGACGAGGTGACCGGCTGCCTGGATCGCTACGGCGAACGCCCGGCGGCGTTGCTCGACCGCCTCGGTGCGCTGGGGGCGCGCACCGTGCTCGCGCACGCGGTGTGGACGGAGCAGCCGGACCTCGAGCTGATCGCCGAGCGTGGCGCGACGGTCGTCACGAACCCGGTCTCCAACCTGAAGCTCGCGGTCGGTCGGATCTTCCCGTATGCCGCGACGCGCAGCCACGGCATCCCGGTCGGGCTCGGCACGGACGGTGCGTCGTCGAACAACTCGCTCGACCTGCTCGCCGACTGCAAGGTGCTCGCGCTGGTCCAGAAGCACGCTCAGAGCGACCCGTCGGCGCTCCCGGCGGACGAGGCGTGGTCGGTCGCCACGGGTGAGCTCGCACCGCTGCTCGGCGGCGGCGCCGTCGCGGTGGGGGAGCCGGCCGACTTCGTGCTCGTCCGCTCGGACACCGTCGCGTTGGCCCCCGGGAACCGGCTGGCGAACCTCGTGTACGCGGCATCGGGCGAGGTCGTCGAAGCGACCGTCGTCGACGGTCGGGTGCTCATGCGCGATCGGACGATCGAGGGGGAGGACGAGGTGGTCGCGCGGGCACGAGAGAGTGCGCGGCGGCTCGGGGTGGCCTAGATCGGGACGATCTCGAACGCGACGGCGTGCTCGACGCCCTGGCGCGTGCCGAGCTGCTCGGCGCCGCCACGCAGGAACGCGTCGGGGTCGGTGGTGCCGTCACCGAGGCCCTCCAGGTAGGCGCGGTGCTCACGCAAGGAGGCGATGCCGAGCTCCAGGAAGCCGGTCACATCGACCGCGTGGGTCGACCGCGGCGAAGCGTTGAACGCCACGAAGCGCGTGCCGTCCCACGGCTCGAGTCCCCGATCGACGAGCTCGTGGAAGACCCACCGGTTGGCCGCGTCGCGTGCGGCGTCGAGCAGTGCGAGCCCGACCGCCCGGTGGTCCGCGTGGTTCATGGGTCCGCCGTTCCCCCAGTGGTCGTGGTGGTTGACCGACACGACGATCTCGGGGCGGTGGCGGCGGATCGCGGCGGCGAGGTCGCGTCGGAGCGGGATCCCGTACTCGACGACGCCGTCGACGTGCTCGAGGAACTCGACCGTCTCGACGCCGACGCGTGCAGCGCCCGCACGCTCCTCGTCCGCGCGTCGGGGCCCGCAGACGTGCGGCGCGAGACCCTGGATCCCCGCTTCGCCCCGGGTGACGAGGGTGTAGACGACGGTGCGGGCCTCGCTCGTCCAGCGCGCGACCGCACTCGCCGCGCCGTATTCGAGGTCGTCGGGGTGCGCCGCGACTGCGAGCGCGCGCGACCAGTCGTCGGGAAAGGGGAGCAGCGGCGGCTCGGCTCCGGTCACCTCGGCCTGGTCATCTCGGCTGATCAGCTCGAGGCGCTCACATCGAGTGGGGCGAGCCGAAGACCGTGCGTACGCGACCCTCGAAGTGCTCCAGTGGGAGTGTGTCGTAGCCGGGGTCGAACGCGATCTGGTCCCACTCGTCGGCGAACTGCGCGGCGACGTCGAACCAGGGCTCGTCGCGGTACTGCTCGCGCGCGTCGGGGTCGCCTCCGAAGTGGTGGTAGTAGTGCCGGCCCTGGAAGTCCTGGTGCACGCGGATCACGTCGTAGATCTCTGTACGCACGTAGGGCTTGAGGATCTCCGCCGCGATCCTCGGATGGTTCGGGACGCTGACGGCCTTCCCGATGTCGTGGCACAGCGACGCCACGACCATCTCGTCGTCGGCACCGGCTCGCTCGGCGAGCGTCGCGGTCTGGAGGGAGTGCGTGAGCTGATCGACGGCGAAGCCGTCGGTGATGGACGCGAGCGACCGGAGCATCTCGAGGACCGAGTCGGCGACCCGGCCCTGGTGCGCGAACGTCTCCTTGCCGATGACGGCCCACTGGTCGGCGGTCGACTCGTCCATCCGCGTGAACGTCTGGCTCGTGCCGGTCTGCGGGGTGGTCGTCGTGTCCATGGGGTCAGTCTCCCACAGCACCGGGACCGGTGAGGCGCTCGAGCCGCCGAATCCGCTTCGGAAGGATCCGGTGGGTGCGCAACAGCCAGCGCGACACGCGGCTGTGCGGGTACTCGAGCCAGAGATGCGCGTTCGCCGGGTCGGCGAGTCGCACCTCGTCGCGGCTGTCGAGGATCGCCCGGAGCGCGCGTGCCAGTGCCCCGGGGTCACGGCAGTACCGGACGGCGAGCCCGTCGGCGAGTCGTGCCCGGTTCCGCAGCGCGGCACCGCGCAGGGCCACCGAGGCGAGCAAGAACGGCACCGCGAGGAGCCCGAGCGGGACCAGGAGGAGAGCGACTTCGTCGGCATCGTCGAACGCCGCGGCCCACACCTCGAACGTCCGCGCCGTCAGCGCGTACACGGCGGTGTCGAGCGACACCTCCAGCTCGACGACGCGTCCGAGCTCGTACGCGAGGATCGCCTCGAGCTCACGCTTCGAAAGGAGCTCGACGAGCCCGGTCGTGACGACGATCCACGCGCGGTCGGGCGTTCTACCGATCGTGAGGCAGTTCGGCGCATCGTCGATGATCATGGCGACGCGCGGCGCGCGCACACCGGCCGCGAGCGAGAGCACCTCGAGCATCTGCTCGACGCGTCGAAGGTCGCCGACCGGGAGCGTCGGCGGCGGGATCGCCTGCGCGCGAGGCCCTGGCCACGCCTGCACATAGCCGAGCGCCCGCACCTCGGCGTGCCAGAACGACACGGTGAAGATGCCCGCCGCGCCCGGCATCCCGATGACGAGGCCGACGAGCAGCGCCCACTCCACGAGGCCCCGGCCGACGCCGAGGTCGGTGCCGAGCGGGTTCGACGCCGCGCCGAGCACCCACGCGACCGCGAACACGAGGAGGGCCAGCGTGAGCCCGAGCACCGCGATGCCCGCCGCAGTCACGATCCAGAGGCGACGTCGCGCCGATCGGACCAGGTCCTCGTGCACGTGACGATGGTCGCACGCAGCCGGCTCAGCATCGCATGCAGCCGCGCGATCACGAACGCGTAGCGTCGGCCAGGTGGACGAGCTCCAGGTCGAGGGCATCGACGGAGAGGTCGTGATCGTGCGCGACGAGTGGGGGATCCCCCACGTCCGGGCGCAGACGGTGCACGACGCCTTCTTCGGGCAGGGCTTCGTCCAGGCGGAGGACCGCCTCGGACAGCTCGAGTACGACCGGCGCCGTGCGCACGGACGCTGGGCCGAGGTAGCCGGCGCGAGCGCCGTGGGCTTCGACGCCTTCGCTCGGCGGTGCGGCCTGGCCCGCGCCGCCGAGCGAGAGGCGGACGCACTCGCGCCCGAGCCGCGCGCCGTCCTCGATGCGTACGCGTCGGGTGTCAACGCTTACCTGGCGATGGAGCGCCCGCTACCGCCCGACCTCGCGCTCGTGTCGACCGCGCCCGAGCCCTGGCGCGCCGCCGACTGCTGTGCCGTGTTCCTCGTTCGCCACGTCGTGTTCGCCAACTGGCAGAAGAAGCTGTGGCGGGGCCGGCTCGCCGCCGCGCTCGGCGCCGACGCGGTCGTCCGGCTCGAAGCCGCAGACACGCGCCCCGTGCCGCTCGTGGTCCCGCCGCCGGACGTCGTGGTCCCGTCGGCACAGGATGCGGAGGAGCTCGCGTCCGTGCTGGCGGCGATGGCGCAGCTGGCGGAGCCGGCTGCCGGCAGCAACTCGTGGGCGCTGGACGGTTCACGCACCGCGTCGGGGAAGCCGCTCGTCGGCGGCGACCCGCACCGGCGCCTCGAGGTTCCGAGCGTCTACTACCAGTGCCATCTCGCGTGCGACGCCTTCGACGCGATCGGGCTCGCGTTCGTCGGCGTGCCGGGGCTCCCGCACTTCGGCCACACCCAGCACGTCGCGTGGTGTGTGACGAACGCGAACGGCGACTACCAGGACCTCTACGTCGAGGGCGCGGACGCCGTCGCGACATCGCATGAGGAGACGGTGGTCGTGCATGACGCGGCGCCGGTCGCCGTGACATGTGCCGAGACCGACCTCGGCCCGGTCGTGTTCGGCGACCCGAGCGCGGGGGCGGTCCTGACATTGCGTTCGACGGCGCTGGTCGCGCCGAGCACCGGCCTGTCGGTCGCGCTGCCGATGCTCCGGGCGCGCGACGTCGACGAGCTCGACACGGTGATGCGCGCTTGGGTCGACCCGGTGAACAACTTCGTGAGCGCCGACGTCGACGGCAACATCGCGTACCGTGCCGTGGGCCGAATACCGGTTCGCCCGCGCGCGAACTCCTGGGGGCCGGTGCCTGGTGACGCCGACCACACCTGGCACGGCTGGGTGCCGGCCGAGGAGATGCCACGGATCCGGAACCCCGCGTCCGGTTCGATCGTCACCGCGAACCAACGCATCGTGGGTGACGACTTCCCGCACCACCTTGGTCTCGACTACGCCCGCCCCGACCGGGCCCGGCGAGTCAGCGCGCGCCTCGAGGGGCTCGCGGACGCGACGGTCGCCGACATGGCGTCGATCCATCGCGACAAGCGCTCGCTCGCCGCAGACGTCTGGGTGGCGGTCCTCGCCGAGCTCGAGCCGACGGACACCTGGGAGCGAGCGGCCGTCGGCCACCTCCGCGGCTGGGACCGATCCATGGATCGCGACTCTGTGGCCGCCGCCGTCTATGTGGTGACGCGTGACGCTGTCTGCCGCCGGCTCGCGCACGATCCTCGCCTGGCGCCATTGCGCGCCCCGCTGCCCGACGAGCCGGCGGGCACGTTCCAACCCCTCGAGCTGCGAATCTGGGCGCTCTCGACAGGTCTCCTGCAGTCGCGCGACCCAACGCTGCTCCCACCGGGGCGAACGTGGCACGACGAGCTCGCCGAGGCGCTTGCCGACGCGGTCGGCATCCTCCGCACGACGCTGGGTGACGACGTCGACGAGTGGCGTTGGGGCGCGCTGCACGAGGCGCGGCCCCGTCATCCCCTCGGAGCCGCGCGGCCCGACGCCGCCTCGCGCCTCGATCCACCAGCCGTCGCGGTGGGGGGCGAGTGGGACACCGTCATGTGCGCGGCGCACCCTGCCGGCCATGGCTTCGAGGTCAGCAGCACGTCCGTGGCGCGCTACGTCTTCGATCTCGGCGACTGGGACCGCAGCGGATGGGTCGTCCCGCTCGGTGCCTCGGGCGACGCGGACAGCCCGCACTTCGCCGATCAGCAGTCGGCGTGGGCCGGCGGGCAGCTCGTGCCCATGCGGTACTCATGGGACGTCGTCGAGCGAGACGGCAGCAGACGGACGGTGCTGCGGCCCTGATCAGCGCCGCTCGAGCAGCGCTCGACCCCTGGTGAAGAAGTCGCCCGCGGCAGCGATCGGGTCGGCGGCGGAGACGAGCTCGGCGTACGACAGGCTCGCGCCGCCGAACGCCGAGTCGTTCCAGAACGGGTCGGCGGGTGTCTCGGCCCAGTGCGTCACGTAGACGTACGGCGCCGCGTGCTCCGCGTCTCCGGGGGACGCGCCGAACGTGCCCCGCGCGCCGCGTTCCTCGTCACCGAGCTCCACGGCGGCGTCGAAGTGCTCGGGCCACAGCGTGGGGCCGATCTCGTCGCCGGCGAGGTCCTCGAGCCGATCCCACGCGAACGAGAGCCAAGAGGTGAGCTCGGCGCACGCGTCGGCGTCGATCGCGAGGGGAGCATCGGGGGCGAGCGTCGTGACGGCGGTGTAGACGTCGGGCGCACCGGGCTCGATGCCGCACGCGGCCGCCGCCGCGGCGAGCGTCGTCAGCGGTGTCGTCCGCGTCACTCCCTGCCGCACGACCGCCAGCTCGCAGCGCTCGACGCGGGCGGACTCGCCGTCACCGAGCACAGGTGTACCGAAGCCGGCGTCGTCGACGACGAGCCCGATCCGACCCTCGTGGGCGTATCGGTACGGTGCCAGCACGTGCTCGGCGACCGCGTGCAGCGAGTCGCGCGTCGCCCCGAACGCGTCGAGGTCGTGGATGGCAGCGAGGCTCATCCGGCGACGAAGTCGTCGAGCAGCGCGGCGAGCTCGATCGGTCGATCGCCCTGGATGCTGTGCCCGGCACCCTCGACGACCTCGACTCGGGCATCGGGTCGGCGGCGCTCCAGCTCGGCGACGTCGGCGTCGTCGACGACGGTCCCGGTGGCAGCGCCCCGCACGAGCATGAGCGGCACCGAGATGCCGCTCACGTCGTCCCAGAGGGTCGCGAAGTCGGAGGGGATCTCCAGCTCGTCGGTGCCCGCGTCCACCGGGATCGTCGTCCGCTGGTAGCGCCAGACCCAGCGCCCGTCGTCGCGCTCGACCGCGTTGTGCAGCACACCCCGCCGGAGGGACTGCTCGGAGCGGGTCGGGTTGAACTCGATCGTGCGCGCCAGGATCTCGTCGAAGCTCTCGAAGCTCTCGGGCCCGGCGATGAACTGCGCGATCGGTGCCGCCTTGTCGCGGTCGACGCCGGGGGTCACATCGACGAGCGTCACCTTGCGCACGAGCTCGGGCGCGTGCGACGTCAACGCGATCGCCGTGAGCCCACCGAGGGACATGCCCACCACCATCTGGGCCTCCGGCGCGAGCGCGCGGACGGCCTCGGCGACGTCGCGCGCGTTGTCGCGCGGGCTGAACGGCCCGTCCGGGCGATGATCGGAGTGACCGTGACCGGGCAGGTCGATGGCCACGATCGGTCGGTCGAGCGCGAGCGCGACCGTGTCCCAGGTGTGGGCGTTCTGGGCGCCACCGTGGAGGAGCGCGATCTCGGGTGGCCCGGAGCCCCAGACGAGCGCGCTGAGCCGTCGCCCGGTGCCGTCGACCTCGAGGCTCTCGCGGCGGACGGTCGGTGGCCCGTCCCAGGGCAGGCCGAACTCCTCGGCGTTCTCGTGGAACAGGCCGAACTCGTCGTAGTGCAGCGTCGGCGTCATGGGCCGAAGATATCCGGCCGGCGCGAAGGGCGCGTCACGGCGCCAGGCCCGTGCACGCGCGCAGGTCGTTCCAGTGCGCGACCTCGCCGTCGGCCTCGGGACCGGGCGGGATCGGTGTCGCCACGCCACGCTTGATGTGCGCCGGGATCCACTGGTAGGCATCGACGTCGCGCCCGGTCGCGGTGACCATGAGCACACCGCTGCGGCCGTACTCACCCTGCTCGTTGTAGAAGACGAGGTTGCCGAGCCCGTAGTCGACGAAGGCGGTGTCGAACCGACCGCCGCCCTGCAGGTGGTGCGCGTGGGAGCCCACGACGATGTCGGCGCCGGCACCCGTGAGGGACTGCGCGACCGCACGCTGGCGGTCCGACGGGCAGTTCTCCCGCTCGACGCCCCAGTGCAGGAACACGACCACGGTGTCGGAGTCGGTGCGGGCGAGCGCGACGTTGGCCGCGAGTCGCTCGAGCCCGGCATCCTTCGTCGAAGCAAGCCCGAGATCGGTCTCCGTCGCGTCCCACGTCGTCTCGTACGGCGAGTCGATCACGTCGGTCGCGGCGAAGATGGTGATGCGCTGACCGCGGACGTCGACCCGGAAGGGCGTGTACGCCTCGTTCCAGTTGTTGCCGATCCCGAGGACGGGGAACTGCCTCTCGGCGCCGGCCGCGATCGTGTCGGCGAGCCCTTCCGGGCCGAAGTCGAGTCCGTGGTTGTTCGCCACCGAGACGGCATCGACTCCCGCGTCACGCAGCGCGTCGAGCGCGACGGCCGGCGTCCGGAAGTTGTACTTCTTCGGGACCGGCACGCCGCGTTCGGTGATTGCGCTCTCGAGGTTGACGACCGCGACGTCGGCCGCCGAGAGCGTCGGTGCGATCGGCGCGAGGACGGTGGCGGGATCGGCGAGCAGCTCTCCCCGCAATGCCCCCTCGAAGTGGACGTCGCCGCCGAAGGCCAGCGTCACGGGCTCGCCGTTGCCGCGGCGCGGATCGCGCCGCGTCGTCGTGGTCGTCGGCCCGGTCGACGTGGTCGAGCGCGCCGGCTCGGGCGCGGCGACGCGTCCCGGCTCGTCGGCTCGGGTGAGGTACCAGGCGCCGGCGCCGGCGGTGGCCAGCATGATCGCGGCCACAGCACCGAGCCCGGCTGCTCGTCTGCGCCGGCGACGAGCGCGTCGGGCCGCGCGCGCTGCGGTCGGCGGGTTCCGGGCCATGGTCGGGGCGAGGGTAGACCGCGGGCTCGAAGGTAGGGTCGCGTCCGCCTCGGGGTCGGTCGCAGACGCCACCTAGCATCGGGCCCCGTGCGCCTGCCTCGCTTGAGCCCGGTCGCGTACCGTCGGATCGCGCTCCTCGCCACCGTGCTGCTCGCGGTGATCATCGTGACGGGCGGGGCGGTGCGGCTCACGGGCTCGGGTCTCGGCTGTCCCGAATGGCCCAACTGCGAGGCGGGGCGGCTCACACCGCACGCGGCGAGCGACGTCAACGCGATGGTCGAGTTCGTGAACCGGCTCTTCACGGGCTTGGTCTCGATCGCGGTGATCGTGGCCGTGCTCGGCTCGTTGCTGCGCGTCCCGAGGCGGCGCGACCTGATCTGGCTGTCGCTGGGCCTCGTCGGCGGCGTGTTCGCGCAGGCCGTCCTCGGAGGGCTCACCGTGCTCTTCGAGCTGCAGCCACCCTTCGTCATGGCGCACTTCCTCGTGTCGCTCGCCCTGCTGGCGAACGCGCTCGTGCTCTATCGGCGCGCGAGCGAGCCGAACGTCCCCGCGCTCCTGGCCGTCGAGCCCGCTGTCCGCATGCTCGGGCGAATCGTGCTCCTCGCCGCGACGATCGTCGTCGTCACCGGGACCGTCGTGACCGCGACCGGTCCGCATGGTGGAGACGAGGACGCGATGCGCTTCGCGTTCGACATCCGCGTGGTCGCGAGGATCCACGGCTCGAGCGTGATCCTCCTCATCGCGCTGCTCGTGGTCACCGGATGGCTGCTGTGGCGCACGTCGGCTGCCCGCGACGTCGGTGTGCGCCTCGCGGTGCTCCTCGGCATCGTGCTCGCGCAGGCGGGCATCGGCTACGCGCAGTACCTGACAGGGATCCCGGAGGTGCTCGTCGGCTTCCACCTGGCCGGCGCGACGGCGGTGTGGGCGGGTGTCATCTGGTTCTACCTGGGGCTGTTCCGCCGTGAGGTTTCGGCCGGGGTCACCAGCGACGCATCGGGCCGGGCACCCGCCCTCGCATCGACCATCGCGTGAGCGAGCCGTTCCGCTACGACCGCCGCTTCCCGCTCGACGTCACGCCACCCGACCTGTGGGTGCTGCTCGAGCGCACCGACCAGTACGTGCACTGGTGGTCGTGGCTGCAGACGCTCCACGGTGGTGGTCTGGAGCCGGGTGACGTGGCGGCATGCGTCGTCCGCGCCCCCTTGCCGTATACGTTGCGCTTCACGGTCCGCGTCGAGGGCGTCGTGCCCGGCGAGTCGATCGTGACGCAGGTCGCCGGCGATCTCGAGGGCCAGGCTCGGCTGACGATCGCACCAACCACGGCGGGGTGCGAGGCGCGGCTGTCGTGGGAGCTGCACCTGCGCGACCGGCTGCTCCGTCCGCTCTCGAGCGTCGCGCGACCTGCCATGCGATGGGCACACGACCGCGTCGTCGAGACAGGCCTGCGCGAGTTCCGCCGACGCGTCGTCGACGGCCACCGTCGCCCGTGAGCGGCCGCGATGGCGGTGCCTCGCGCCCGCTCCGAGTGGCGACGTTCAACATTCGCCACGGCGCCGACGCCGACGACCGGGTCCGGCCGATCGCGCTCGCCCGCGCGTGCGCAGCGCTGGACGCCGACGTGCTCGGGCTGCAGGAGGTCGAGCAGGGGAGGCGACGGTCGTGGTACGTCAACCAGGGTGGATTCGTCGCGACGTTCCTCCGCGCGCGTCACGTGGCCGGGCCGGCGATGCGCCGAAGCCGGGGGCGCGCGTACGGCAACTCGCTGATCGTGCGCGGGCGCGTCGCCGACGTCGAGGTGCTCGACCTCCCGCGCGGACCCCACCGGGAGCCGCGGGCCGCGATCGTCGCCAGCGTGATGGTTCGCGGGCTCCGGCTCTCGGTGGCGGTGACGCACCTGCAGCACCGGCCCGCGCGGCTCAAGCACCTGCCGCACGACGCGCCGGACCAGCTCGTGGCCGTGCTCGAGTCGCTCCGTGCGCTTCCGGGCCCGCGCGTCGCACTCGGCGACTGCAACCTCCAACCGGCGAAGGCTCGTCCCCTGTTCGAGGCGGCCGGGTTCACGGTCGTCGATCACGGGCCGACGTACCCTGCGCACGCACCCCGGCTCCAGCTCGACTACGTCGCCGTCGACGGTCTGAGTGCGCAGGCGGTCGAGGTGTGCGATCGGGCTGCCATCAGCGACCACCGCGCGGTCGTCGCCGATCTCGTACCGTGACCGCCGTGCAGGTGCACCTGGTCGACGGAACCTACGAGCTCTTCCGGTACTTCTACGCGCTACCCGAGCACATCGACCCGAGCGGCCTGGATGTCGGCGCGGTGCGCGGTGTCGTCCGCTCGATGCTCGACCTGCTGACAGAGGCAACGCACGTGGGCGTCGCGACCGACCACGTCATCGAGTCGTTCCGCAACGACCTCTGGCCGGGCTACAAGACGGGCGCGGGCATCGACCCGGTGCTCTGGGCGCAGTTCCCGCTGCTCGAGGACGCATTGCGTGCGCTCGGTGTCGCGGTGTGGGCAGAGGTGGAGCTCGAGGCCGACGATGCGCTCGCGTCCGCTGCGGCGGTCGCCCGGGGCGACGAGCGGGTCGACCGGATCTTGATCTGCACGCCCGACAAGGACCTCTCGCAGTGCGTCGCCGACCCGCGCGTGGTCCAGCTGGACCGCCGCAGGGGTGAGCTGCGTGACGAGTCGGGTGTCCGCGCCAAGTTCGGGGTCGAGCCGGCCTCGATCCCCGACTGGCTCGCGCTCGTCGGTGACAGCGCCGACGGCTTCCCCGGACTCCCGGGGTGGGGCGCGAAGTCCGCGGCGACCGTGCTCGCGCGCTACCAGACGGTCGAGGCGATCCCCCAGCGGAGCCTCGACTGGGACGTCGAGGTACGAGGCGCAACGAAGCTCGCGGCGACGCTCGACGCCCAGCGCGCCGATGCCGAGCTCTTCAAGGTGCTTGCGACGCTGCGCACCGACGCCGACGTCGGGAAGGTCGACGACTGGCGTTGGAGCGGCCCGATGCCCGAGTTCGGCGAGTGGGCGCAGCGGCTGGGCCAGCCCGCGCTCGTTCAGCGCGCCGAGAGGCTCGCCGCGGCCCGCGCATGACCTGGGATCACGGCCTCGAAGGAGCGGGTGATGGCTGACCTGGCAGGACGCGTCGCGCTCGTCACGGGCGGCAATCGGGGAATCGGCGCGGCGATCTCGGTCGGCCTCGCGAGCGACGGCGCCGACGTCGCCATGGTGTATCGCCGCGACAGCGAGAGCGCGGCCGACACGACGAGGGCCGTCGAGGCGCTCGGCCGCCGGGGTGTCGGGTACCAGGCGTCCGTCGACGACCTCGACGCGGTGGCGGCGACGACGGACGCTGTGCTCGCGGACTTCGGGCACGTCGACATCCTCGTGCACAGCGCCGGGATCGCCAGCCGCGGGCACACCGTCGCCGACACCGACCCCGAGGAGTTCGAGCGCCTCTTCCGTGTGCACTCGTTCGCGGCGTTCATGCTGTGCAAGCGGGTGGTGCCGCAGATGCGCGAGCAGCCGCGCGGTGACGTGATCCTGGTGTCGAGCGCGGCCACGACGTACATGGCGGCGAACTCGGTGCCCTACAACGTCGGCAAGGCGGCGATGGAGGCGCTGGCGCGCACGCTCGCGAAGGAGGAGCGCCGGCACGGCATCCACGTCAACGTCGTCGCGCCCGGGCTCGTCGACACGGAGATGGGTCGCCGGCTCGCGCGCGGCGCGATGGGCGCCGAGAGCATTCACGACCTCGATGCCACGGCGCCCTTCGGGCACGTGTGCACGCCGGAGGAGGTCGCCGACGTCGTGCGGTTCCTCGTGTCGGACGCGGCCGGCTACGTGACCGACCAGAGGATCGTCGTCGACGGAGGCACGTTCTGACGAACGTGGTCGTCGGGCACCGCCGCAGCAGGTGCCCGAGCCCTAGCCGATCCAGCCGTGCTGCTCGATGTGCGCGCGCACCGCGGCGTGCGTGCGCGGGCCGTACGAGGCCGGCCGGGCAGGGAGCGTCTGGCGCACCTCCGCGAGCTCCGCACGCGTGAAGTGACAGCGCGTGCGGATCGGGTCGACGTCGTAGAGCCGCGCCGCGTTCAGGCCGAGGATGCGGCGCTTCGTGGCGCGCGTCAGCTCCGGATAGCCGAACCGGTCCTGGAGCTCGGGGCTGATCTCGAACGATCGAAACGCCTCGATCTGGCTCTGCGGGGTGCCATACCAGATCGAGTCGGTGCCCCAGAGGATGCGCTTCGGGCCCACCGCCTTGAGCAGCTTGCCGAGCACGTGTGCGGCCTGGTCGGGGTCGCGCATCGTGAGGAACCACGTCGACCCGAGCTCGGCGTACACGTTCGAGCCGGGCTCGATGCCGTTGGCCTCGAGTGACGCCACGAGCCGGTCGACGCCCGCGCCACTCGGGTCGAACGGTCCCTCCGTGGTGCCGTTCTCGAAGCCCGAGTGGTAGACGACGAACGTCAGGTCCGGGTTGGCCTTGGCGGCGGGTCCGATGTCGACCGGTGACGAGAACGCGGCACCGTTCGACAGCCCCTTGTGGACCGAGACGGTCGTCACGCCGAGCGCGCGGGCGCGGTCGAGGAACTCCTGCCCGACCAGCGGCGCCGACGGGTCGTGGTCGTCGAGGAACCAGCCGCGCACCGGGGTGTGCGTGTACACCTTCCACGAGCTGATCGGGTACCTGTCGACGAGGTCGGCCATGTCGTCGAGGCGCGCGCCGAGGCGTCCGATCTGCGGCGTCGCCTGGCCGTGCATGAGGAGCCGACCATCGCCACAGAGCGCGTCGGCGGCGCGTCGGGCCTCGTCCATCCGCGACGGCGACAGCGGTCCGTCGAGCCCTGCCGCCGGCACCGCGCTCATCACCGCGATGTTCGTGTCGCTGCGAAGGAACAGCTCCTCCAGGTATCGGTCGATCGAGTAGCACAGACGCGGGTCGCTCTCGCCGCACGACGACTGGGGGAACCCCGGGGCCTCGGCGCCGCGCTCCAGCTCGAGGAAGTGCGTCTGCACGTCCATCACGAACTCGTCGCCGCCGAGTGCCGCCCGCGCGACGTCGGGGTCGACGCTGGCGTCCTCCGGCACCCGGAAGCGGCCTCCGACCGCTCCGGCGCTCGCGTCGGCCGTCACCGCGTCGAGCGTGAAGAGGACCGCGGCCGTGGCCATGGTGGTGCGAAGGAAGTCGCGACGTGGCACGCGGCGCCGCCGAGCCTGCGTGTCGATCAGGTCGCGGGCCCGCCGGGCGGCCTCGCGCATCGCAGGCGTGGGTGGGATCGGTGGCGTCTCCGCGTTCGAGACGGCGCCCAGCTCGAGGGGGAGCGAGTCGTCACGGGAGCGGTCCCGCCGGGA
>Ga0315534_1001724_pt1 | contig 15032 bp, 16 predicted proteins | sample SalMarSW160240MG_FD_203094 | JGI IMG/M metagenome (GOLD analysis project Ga0315534, IMG submission 203094) | Salt marsh sediment microbial communities from the Plum Island Ecosystem LTER, Massachusetts, United States - Salt Marsh Sediment SW1602-40 ... | reverse complement strand
TGTTAAAATTACGTCTTATTAATAGAAAACCTTAAGGATCTTGATAGATCATAATATAATAGAAGAGTGCAGGAAAGGGAATCTGAGCTACTTCAGGGAACTGGTGCGAATAACCTCTCCCTTTGCATTCTCGATAGCATTCAGGATGCTTGGTGATGAAGAGCTGGCAAAGGATATTGTACAGGAAACAATGATTACAGTGTGGCAGAAGATAGGGAAAATAAAATCGGCAAATTCATTTAAAATGTGGTTGTACAGAATAGTGATAAATAAATGTTACGATCAGTTGCGGAGAAAAAAGAAGATTAATGAATACAAAGTTGATGAATCTGGATGGGCATTCATTTCAAATCACATATCAGAAGAATCTGTCAGCGAAATGGAAAACAAAGAAACAGCCAGGATCATTAACCTCCTGACAGAGAACCTGAGCCCGAAACAAAAAACTGTTTTTGTGCTGGTCGATCTGGAAGAGATGACACTGGATGAAACATCTAACATAACAGGGATGAGTAAAGTAAATGTTAAGGCGAACCTGCATTATGCAAGGGAAAGAATAAATAAAATGATCAAAAAATACATCTGAGATGAAAAGTGAAGAGGCAAAATATGATAAGATCCTGGATATCCTGAAAAGATCCAAACCTGTTTTATCAAATAGCAGTGACCTTGAAGAGAATATCATGAACATGATCATGCAGAAACAAAAGAAGAATGACAGATTTTTCAATGTTCTCGATTTCATTTTTGGATGGGTATATGTAGGCTGGGTAAGAAAAGCACTTATTGCAGCATCAATGATCCTTATTGTTGCATTCACATACCAGCAGACTATAATCCTCAAACGGATCAATAACCTGGATGACCGGGCAATATTCATTGAAGATCAATCAGTTACAGGATCGGCGAATGATGCCGGCAGGGCATTGTTTTACAGGTTATCAGGACAGAAATTGCCTTCAAGTAACATTACTATATCTGAAAAACAACTTGACCAGATAATGAATTCATACAATGAACTTGAGAAAAAGTACAGGGACCTTATTAAACTGATTGAAGAAAATCCTGAACTGATGAATTATGTCGAAAAAAGACTGGATGAAAAAAGCAAAAAGAAATTTAATCTTTAGTAAAATGAAAAGAAAATCGATTAAAACGATAGTCTCTATATTTCTCGTTATGGCAGCGTCATGCGGTGAACCTGAGACTGTAGTGACAAATATCGTGCATCCTGACGGATCGGTAACACGCAAGCTTGAAATGAGAAGCGAGGGTAGCGAGATTGAAATATCTGATATCCAGGTACCCTTCGACTCAACGTGGATTGTCAGAGATTCTCTTGAGATAGATGAAGATGGAGATACAACATGGGTAAAACGTGCTGAAAAATTCTTTGCAAGTGTAGATGAGATAAACAAGGATTATATGGTCGATAGCAGCACTAACAAAGCAACTGTACGAAGTGCCGAATTCACAAAAAAATTCAAATGGTTCAATACTGAATACAGGTTTGCCGAGATAATTGAAAATACAATGTCAAATGGATATCCCATTTCAGATTTTCTGAATGAGGAGGAACTTGACTGGTTCTATTCACCTGAAAATGTAGCTATCGACAAATTAGCAGGTCCTGACAGTTCGAAATATAAGGCATTAAGCGATACCGTCGATGCAAAGGCTGATAAATGGATATATAAAAGTCTTGTGTCAGAATGGATAACAATATTTAAAAAACTGGCACAAGGTAAACCAGGATTGGATGAAACGGTTGAGATTTTAAAAGAAAATGAGGAGATGGTTGCCAAATTAATAATAGAAGATGGTGAAAAATTTGACAGTCTCTGGTCAAACGGAATTATTATTAAAAACTTGATCGGAGAAGAGAATGCCATGAGATTACGGGCAGAGGCTGACTCGGCAGCAGATATTGCCAGTGACTGCGTGTTGATAGATTTTGTTAATTACACACTCAGGATCGTAATGCCCGGAGAAATAATCGGGACAAACGGATTTATCGATTCAACTAAAATTCTGTTATGGCCGACAAATTCCAGCTTTTTTCTTACTGAGCCATATGTAATGTATGCAGAATCGAAAACTCCAAACAAATGGGCATGGATCTTTTCCGGGATTTTCCTGCTGTTTGTATTGGCAGGGATAATTTTCAGAGTAATAAAAAAATGAGTATTACACGGAATAATCTTTAAGCATTTGCATAAGCTTCTGACGTGTAAAGAAAATACGGCTTTTAACTGTTCCAATCTTTAATCCAAGTTCATCAGCGATCTCCCTGTACTTATAACCCTCAATATGCATCCTGAAAGGGATTCTGAATTCCTCTTCAAGTGAATTTATAGCTCTTTCAATCTCTCCTTCCGAATAATTCGATTCGGGTGAGATGTTCCCTTTATCATTAGGCTGATTAATATAGTAAAGATCCTGAGTGCCGTCAATAATTGTATTTTCCTTTATGTTTCGCCTGTAATTGTTTATAAAGGTATTTTTCATAATCGTAAAGACCCAGGCCTTCAGATTTGTATAATCAACAAATTTATCCTTATTTGTTATTGCCTTCAAATATGTGTCCTGAACTAGATCAAGTGCAGTGTCATGATCAGAAGTAAGGCTCATGGCAAACCTTTGAAGATTGGGCTTCATTCCGATTAAGTTGCTGTTGAATTCAAATGTTGTCATAGCTCTTAAATTATAATTTACACAAATTTACGCAATAATATAAAGATATACAAATATTAATATCTTAATATCTTAATGAATCGGCCGGATTCTAAATAATGTCATTTTATAATGATCATAAAAAGAGGTAGTTCTATATGATTTGAAGGCCGGGATATAAATTACATCTAAATAACATTTTATAATTAAAAGCTCACGGGAACCGGTTTCAGAATGATAATCCTGCCAATAGAGGAGATAATTCGGATCAACTTTACTATTTTTAAGAAAAAAAATATGGAATACAGTATTAAGCTTAAAAACAACCAGATCTTGAGGGGATTTATTTCAACTCCTTCAGATACTATTCGTGCCAATATTATATTAATACACGGGCTGGGCGAGCATATTCGTCGTTATGAAAAATGGGCTCAGATGTTTAAGAGTGAGGGGATAGGATTTACGGGTATGGATCTGCCCGGTCACGGGCAATCTGACGGGTCGCGTGGTAATATTAGGAGCTACAGGCTTACCGATGAGATGATAGAGATAATCATGGTACACGCACAAAATACCTTCCCCGGCGTTCCGGTTTTCCTTTACGGGCACAGCCTTGGCGGCGGTATTGTTCTTGACTACCTGCTCCGGAAAAAACCGGAAATAAAGGGTGCCATAGTTACATCGCCCTGGATTAAGCTTTCATTTGAACCAGCCAAATCAAAAATAGTGCTGGCATCTATAATGAAGAATATTCTGCCGGGCCTTGTTCAACCGTCAGGCCTTATTGTGGATCATCTCTCACATGACAGGGAGGTGGTAGAAAAATATATTGCAGATCCTCTTGTTCACGACAAAATCTCGGTAAGCCTCTTCCATAGTGCCATGAACGCAGGCACTTATGCGCTGGCACATGCCCGGGAATTAAAAATACCGCTTCTTTTGATGCATGGTTCGGATGATCAGATCTGTTCTGCTGAAGGAAGCCGCCAGTTTGTTTCCGGTACATCTTTAGCCGAGCTTAGAATATGGGAAGGAGGATACCATGAGCTTCATAATGAGCCCTTTAAAAATGATGTATTTGCTTACCTGATAAGCTGGATCAACGGGAAACTTGCCTGATTAATTTGAGGACAATGGAACTGAGAACGACATTCAGTATAACACCTTCAAAGGAAAAGATAACTTATGACGACAAGGTGGTTTTTATAGGTTCATGCTTTGCCACCTCAATAGGCAGGCAACTTGAGCTGGGACATCTGCCCGTATTGATAAATCCGGCAGGTACTGTATATAACCCGGTATCGGTATGCAATACTCTTGATAAAGTTACATGCGGAATCCCGTCTGCCCGGGTGGATCTATATAATAATAATGGAACCTGGCTGAGTTTCGACCACCATACCGATTTTACCTCTGAAGATCCGGAAGAATTATTAAAAACCATTAATGAAAGGTCAAAGAAAGCACTGGAATTTATGTCCGGGGCAAAGTTTCTTTTCATCACTTTCGGTACCGCCAGGATCTACAGGTGGAAGGAGACAGGTAAGATTGTCTCTAATTGTCATAAGTTGCCGGCTGCGTTTTTTGCACAGGAACTGCTGACGGTGAATGAAATAGTTGACATGTGGAATGTTCAACTTAACAGGCTTAATACACTCTTTCCTGATTTAAGGGTAATATTCACAATAAGTCCTGTACGACACTGGAAAGACAGTGCTCATGGTAACCAGGTGAGTAAATCAGTGCTCTTCCTGGCCGTTGAAGAACTTCTGAAACATTCTTCCGGGCCCAGCTATTTTTCTGCCTATGAGCTTGTTATGGATGATCTGCGTGATTACCGCTTCTATGATGATGATATGCTTCATCTCTCATCAGCAGCCGTGGAATATATATGGAACGCATTTTCAGATTGTTATTTTGAAAATGAGACAAGAGATCTTTATAAAGAGATTATAAAAATAACAAGAGCTATGTCGCATCGTATCCATTCAGGTTCAAGTCAAAATCTGAAAACATTTGCAGAAACCATGCTGGACAAAATTAATGCTATCCTTTTCAGAAAACCATCTTTGAACTTCGATTCTGAAAAAAAATATTTTCTTGATATGCTTAGTATCTAGAACAGTTAACTCTTTCTAGAATATTTTCATGAACAATTCTATATTTCAGATTGTTTGTAGAGCAAAACTGTACATTTAGATGAAAAGACTTTTAATAATTACTCTATTCTTTACTATAATATTCTCCATTTTATCGGGCCAGACAGAATCAGGAGTTATCAAGGGGAGGGTATACAATGCTAAAACAAATGAAGGTGTCCCTTTTGCTACGGTGCAGATATGGGGAACAACCATTGGAGCAATAACTGATTTTGACGGCAATTTCCTGTTTACAGGAGTTAAGCCGGGGTATGTTGAATTGAGAGCTTCATCGGTGGGATATACTCCATTTATCACGTCGGCACTTCTTGTTACAAACAGTAACCAGGTAAATATCGAAATACCTCTTGAGGAGACTGCTATAGGGATAGGAGAGGTTGTTATAAAAGCTTCACCTTTCATTAAGAAGGCTGAAACCCCGATATCTTTCAGGGTAATAGGTATCGACGAGATAGAAAAAAATCCCGGAGGGAACAGGGATATATCCAGGGTGATACAGTCTTTTCCCGGGGTAGCTTCCACGCCAGCATTCAGAAACGATGTGATAGTGAGGGGAGGGGGGCCAAATGAGAACCGCTTTTATATTGATAATGTTGAGATTCCATACTTGAATCATTTTTCAACGCAAGGCGCTTCAGGCGGACCTGTGGGTATAATAAATGTTGACTTCGTTCAGTCTGTCGATTTTATCTCCGGAGCTTTTCCAGCATCCAGGGGCAATGCACTTAGCTCTATTTTGAATTTCACCTTTCTTGACGGGAATAAGGAAAAAATGAAATACAGGGCAACTATCGGCGCCTCTGATCTTGGTCTGACTGCAGACGGACCGGCAGGGGAAAATGGTACTTTTCTTTTGTCTGTCCGCCGCTCATATCTGCAATTTCTTTTCAGTGTACTCGAACTTCCCTTTCTCCCCAATTATACTGATTTCCAGTTCAAATACAGAGTACGTCTTGATGATAAGAACGAACTGACTATTATCGGACTTGGGGCGAAGGATGATTTTAAACTGAATCTTAAGGCCAATGATACTGAATACCAGCGTTATATACTGGATTATATTCCCGTTCAGGAGCAGTACAGTTATGTAACCGGATTTGTATACAAACATTTCAGGGAAGGCGGTTATGATACATGGGTCCTCAGTCGTAATTACCTTAATAACTCGCAGTATAAATACGCCGGGAACGTTGAAGCTGACACAAACAAAGTACTTGATTATTTGTCAGGTGAAGGTGAGATCAAGGCCCGTTTTGAAAGGACAATTATAGGAGACAAGGGGCTTAGGCTCAACTTTGGTGCAGGATATGAATATGGTCATTACAGGAACTCCACATACAGACTCTTCTATTCAGCTTTCGGTGAGAATGAGCTCAGCTATGAGACAAATCTTAAACTGAGCAAATTGAATGTGTTCGGACAGGTGAGCAAGTCTTATTTCAATGAGAAACTTAAGCTCTCTCTGGGGGTCCGATCAGATATGAATACATATTCAAGTTCAATGTCAAATCCCCTCAGGCAAATTTCTCCGCGTTTTTCAGCATCTTATTCTATCAGTGACAAGGTTAACCTCAATTTTAATGTGGGACGTTATTTCCAAATGCCTCCGTATACGGCACTCGGTTATATGAATAATGAAGGGGTATTTGTAAATAAAGAAAACAATCTCAGGTATTTACAGGCTGATCATCTTGTTGTCGGATTTGAGTTACTTCCACTCGAAAATATACAGATTACCCTTGAAGGGTTTTATAAAGACTATTCTTATTACCCGTTTTCAGTGAGAGATTCAGTCCCGCTTTCCAGCAAAAGCGCCGGGTATGGAATATTCGGTGATGAAGAACTAATATCCATTTCAGATGGCAGAGCCTATGGATTCGAATTATTGGGAAGATTAAAAGATTTTAAGAATACCAACCTTGTATTTTCATATACATATGTCAGGAGTGAATTCAGGGATATTGATAATTATTGGATACCATCTTCGTGGGACAACAGGCATCTTTTCAATATCACAGCGACCAAAAAATTCAACAGAAACTGGGATCTGGGATTTAAGTGGAGATATGTCGGAGGGGCTCCCTATACACCTTATGATCTTGAGAAATCAGCACTTAAAGCAGCATGGGACCTGCAGGGCCGGGGCTACCTCGATTATGATAGTTTCAACACTGCCCGACTCAAGGCATTCCATCAGCTCGACATAAGAATAGATAAACAGTACTTCTTTAAAGGCTGGTCACTGATGTTGTATGCCGATGTCCAAAATGTGTATAATCACAAAGCTGATCAACCAGCTATTCTTATCAGGGAATCGGACAGCAATGGTGATCCTGTAACTGATCCTGCGGATCCGCTTAAATATTCCCTGAAGTATCTTAACGGTGAATCCGGTACTGTATTACCGACAATAGGTATAATAATTGAATTTTAGATTATTAATTATGAAAGGAATATTTGTATTAACACTTATAATTATAATGAGCGGCTGCAGTGCCGGATCTCTGAAGAATAAAAAAAGAGTCCCGGAAACTAAAACAATGTTCTCTACAAATATCGATGGCAAAGGGCCGGAAATAATTGTTGACTTCTCAAAAGGTGAATCATTTTATTATCCTCTTTTCGCAATCTGGCTGGAAGATACGGAGGGTAAATATATTCAAACCTTGTATGTGGCAAAATCTGTAGCGACAGGAGTTTTTCAATATGCAAGGCAGCAGAATAACAAATGGATAACAGCTGAAAAGAGAGCGCCACAAACATTACCATACTGGGCTCATAAAAGAGGAATTAAGGCTTCAGACGGACTCTATATGCCTGATTCCGGGACAGCTGTGCCGGACGCATATACCGGGGCCACACCTGTTACGGGATTTATTCTTACGACAAGGGCCGATAAACAGCTTCCGGATAGGTATAAAGTCATGTTTGAGATAAATCAGAACTGGGACTGGAATGAATACTGGACTAATAACAAATATCCGGATGATGAAAATTATAAGTGGTCATGTCAGCCTGCCGTGGTATACGAGGCTGTTATAGACAGTAAATCGCATGAAGATTCATATCTTATGAAACCAGTAGGTCATAGTCATTATTCAGGAAAAACCGGAGAACTGTTCACCGACCTCAGTACACTTACCACGGCCCTGCATATTGCCGATTCGGTTATGGTCAGGGTAAAATAAGCAGATTATTGTAATCCATTAATATAACTAATAAACCCTTCCGGATCTCTGGTGATGGCAAGTTTATCAGAATAATCTTTTTCAGCTTCTTCCGGCGAATCGGATATAATTATTTTTTTGATCATAAGCGACTTACCCAGGTTTTTGAAATAAGAGATCTTTTTTCCGCCAAAGCCAAAAGGGCAGGAATTGACGATAAGATAATCAAAGGGTTTAATCTTGTATATTTCTATGACTTCTGATGCAGGAAGAATACCCCCGGGAAAAATTACATCAAAACCACGCTTCTTCAGAATATACTTGTAAAACAAGAAATTATTATCTGATGTGAGGTTTTTTGAAGTATTTATCATTGCCACGGTTGATGTGTCTCTGCCTGAAGTTACAGGCAGTTTATTATCTTCAATTATTATCATCTGTCTGATAATATTTCTGATAAACTGCTCCTGTGCTCTTGACAAACTGCCTGTCTGCCAGAGGATTCTTGCCTTTTCAAGTAAGGGGTGGAAATACCTTGTATAGGCTTGCTCAATACCAGGCTCTTTTAAATATTGATCAAGAACCTCTTTGAAATGTTCCTCGTTAAACTTTATGGCAGACATAAGAATCTTACCTGCCTGAAAATTCTGGTCTGAGTCATCTTTGCTGCTGCTTACCTTCATGACCTGATGCGTAAGTTCATCATCATTCAGACGGGCAATCCGTGATATTTTATAACCATTCCTGTTAAGATATGAAACATTCAATATCTTTTTCAGGTCCGATTCATTATAAGTTCTTATGTTTGAGTCAGTTCTGTTTGGCTCAAGTATATTGTACCTCTTTTCCCAGATCCTTATGGTATGAGCTTTAATCCCTGAGAAATTCTCGAGATCTCTGATTGAAAAAACACCGTTTCCTTCTTCCATGGCTGAAAAATGATATATATCACAATTCAGGATTATCCCTTTGTAGTTATAAACAACCGGATAATAGTATTGTATACTAAAAGCCGGAGATGACCCTGAAAATTATATTTGACTGCGGAAAATTCCCCCGAATTTCCGTTTTTTATTACTTAAAATCTTATTTATTCAGATTGTTCAATCATTATCTTCTTAACGATTCTTGAATTATCGTTGAAGATGATTGTCACAAGGTACATTCCCCTTTGCGGATTATCAAGAACAATCTGTATTAAAGCCAGAGGATTATTGTATTTAGCTCTGAATATGTCCTGACCGATTATATTGGTGATCTTTACAAATGAGATTTCCTTATCGCTTTTTATCGTAAAGCGGTTTTCCCTGACAGGTACAGGATAAATATTAATATTAACATTTGGAGCCTCTGCTAATGCATGCTTCCTAATTTCGGGTGAAGAATAATTAACAGTATCCTTCTGTGCCTGAAGGCTTATGGTATAAAAGAGCAGAAAAATAAAGAGGAGACTCTTCTTCATAGATACCGTTTTTATTTCTACATCAAAAATTGTGCTAAAGTTAATTATTTTTCACTGAAATTGTTCAGGGTGTTCCAATACTCTCTGTAAATCGTCAGGTGTATCAATGCTTATGCTTTCCAAATCTGTGATTGCGGTACGAATCCTGAATCCGTTTTCAATCCATCTGTTTTGTTCAAGCGATTCAGCCTTTTCCAGCGAGCTCCCGGGCAGTTTAGTTATCTTTTTAAGGGTGGCGGTCCTATATGCGTATAGACCGATATGCTTTAAAAAAACGTGATTCTTCGACCATTCAGATGGTTCAAAATCCCTGATAAACGGAATTGCGGCTCTGCTGAAATAGATGGCATTTCCTTCTGAATCAAGTATAACTTTTGGATTGTTTGGATTAAAGATATCCTCTCCCGGTGTTGTTTTTCTTACAAGAGTTGCAATTTCGACCCGGTGATCGTTAAAGCATGATTTCACAAGGTTTATCTGTTCCGGTTTAATAAAAGGTTCATCGCCCTGTATGTTTACCACTACATCAATTATTTTACCTGTCTGTTTCATGATACTGTCAACTGCCTCCGCGCAGCGGTCGGTACCGCTGTAATGCTCAGTGGAGGTCATCACAGCATTGCCACCAAATTTAAGCACTGCATCATGAATCCTCATGTCGTCGGTTGCTACAAAGACTATATCAATAGATCTGGATGCATGTTCATAGACCCGCTGTACCATTGTTTTGTCTCCGATCATCGCAAGCGGCTTGCCCGGAAATCTTGTTGAGGCATAACGTGTCGGGATAATGCCGGCAAACTGATAGTGTTTCATACAGCAAATTTACAAAAAATGCATTTCTCAATGTTTTAAAAAAATCTTAAATTCGCACATTCGTTAAAGAGTATATGAAAGATCTTCAAAATATTAAACAGAGATTTGGCATTATTGGTAATTATGAGAGTCTCAACAGGGCAATTGACATTGCTATTCAGGTTGCACCGACAGACCTTTCCGTCCTTATCACAGGGGAGAGCGGGACAGGGAAGGAGGTATTTCCTCAGGTGATACATAATTATAGCGTCAGGAAGCATGGACCATATATTGCAGTTAACTGTGGTGCCATTCCTGAAGGGACAATTGATTCAGAATTATTCGGACACGAAAAAGGTTCATTTACAGGAGCAACCGATAGCAGAAAAGGTTATTTTGAGGTCGCCGACAAAGGAACAATCTTCCTGGATGAAGTGGCTGAACTGCCATTGTCAACACAGGTCAGACTCCTGAGAGTACTCGAAATGGGAGAATTTATAAGAGTGGGCTCTTCAAAAGTACAGAAAACTAATGTGCGGGTGATAGCTGCCAGCAATATAGATGTTGAAAAAGCTATTGAAAACGAGCGCTTCAGGGAGGATCTCTTCTACAGGCTCAATACCGTTCCGATTAAAATACCCTCATTAAGAGATAGGGGAGATGATATTTTCCTGCTGTTCAGGAAATTTTCAATCGATTTTGCTGAAAAATACAGAATGCCTGCCATCCGGCTTGATCAGGAAGCAAAAAATATACTGACAAATTATTCCTGGCCAGGTAATGTCAGACAGCTGAAAAATATAACTGAGCAGATCTCGATAATTGAAAGGGAACGTGATATAAGAGCCACTGTTTTAAAAACCTATCTTCCTGATTATGATGGAGTAAAGCTTCCTGCTGTAATAAAAAAGGATGATGAAAAGTCATTCTCTTCCGAACGGGAGATATTGTATAAGATCCTTTTCGACATGAAAAGCGATATGAACGACCTTAAGAAACTGGTATTTAATCTCTTACAACGAGGAGAGGCAGATGTTGCATTTGATGAGTCAAACACACGGGTCATTAAAGATCTCTTCAGGGAAGCAGGTGAAAATATAGTATCGAATATAAAAGATGAACCGGAGGCAGATATTGCGCTCAGGAAGGAACGTGAGGATATACAGGATACAGAAGAAATAGTTGAGGAATCTCTCTCATTGGCCGATAAAGAGGTTGAAATGATAAAAAAAGCCCTCGAAAAATTTAACGGGAAACGAAAACTGGCAGCTAATGAGCTGGGTATTTCTGAAAGGACCCTTTACCGAAAGATCAAGGAATATGGTATTGAAATGTAATATACAAAGTATCCGGCCTAACAAGGTCATTTTGATATTTATGCTTGCTGCCGGCATCCTTATTATGAATGGTTGTAAGATAAGTTATTCATTTACAGGCGCCAGCATATCGCCCGAAGTGAAAACGATAAGTATTCAGTACTTTCAGAACAGGGCTAACCTGGTACAACCCGGACTCAGCCAGTATATTACCGATGCATTAATAGATAAATGCAAGGCACAAACAAACCTCAGTATGGTTAATGGTATAGGGGATGTGAATTTTGAAGGAGAGATTACCGGGTATAATACACGACCGTCAACAGTAGCGGCTGATGCACGGGCCGCCACAAACAGATTTACAATAACATTAAAGGTGAAATTTACAAACGCCGTGGATCCGGATTTTAGCTATGATCAATCCTTTTCACGTTATGAGGATTATGAGAGTAGTTTGGATCTGAGCGACGTTGAGAATGAGCTTTCAGCCAAGATTGTGGATTTTCTGGTTGAAGATATATTCAATAAGGCATTTGTGAACTGGTAATAACCATGAACAGAAGCGATTTTCTGAAAATGATTGAGAATGCCGGCCCGTCAGATCGTCAGGCAACGGGAGAGGTAAATGAAATTATCGAGATTTTTCCCTATTGTCAGAGCGCTTATATGCTATTGCTGAAAGGGCTGCGAAATACTTCTGATGTCCGGTTCGAAAACCAGCTCAGGAGATCTGCCATGCGCATTGCCGACCGTGAAGTATTATATTATTTTCTTAAGGAAGAGAAAGAGGTTAAGAAGGAGCCGGAACCAGAGATACAGGCTCGGGATTTTTCAAATAGTGTTGACCCTGACAGCCAGCAGGTTGTGATAGAAACAGCAAAGAACAGTGAGGATCTGATAAATGAAATAGAAAAAAGCGAGAGGGAAGGAATGCCGGAAGAGACCAGAGACGAAGAACTTTACTCCGGGCAAAGATCTGTATTCATTCAAGCCGAATCGGACAACGGAGATTCAGCAGCCTCCCTGTTTTTCCTCGATGATGAATCAGAAACTGAAGAGGAGAGGGTAATATTCATGGATCCCGGATTTTCGGTTCCTGAGGAGGAAGAGAAACTGCTGGAGCTGGATACTGATAACCTGATCACTTCATCGGATGAGGAGAGAATGAGGGAGGAGCAGCATTATGTAGAAGAAGATCAGGAGGGCATGAAACAAAAACAGTCGAAGCTGATCGATAAATTCATTCTCACCAATCCAAGGATTGACCCTGCCAGAGAAAAATCTGAAGCACCGCAGGAGGATATTTCAAAACCCTTCACAGAAGAGAAGGGAGAATTTGTAACAGAAACGCTTGCAAAAATATATACCAGTCAGGGTTATTACTCAAGAGCTATAGATATTTATGAGAAATTAAGTTTGAAATTTCCGGAAAAAAGCAGTTACTTTGCATCTCAAATTGAAAAGGTGAAAGAGTTAATAAAAAAATAACCAGATGGGGATTTATATTTTTGTTTCGGTTTTAGTTATCATAGCCTGTGTTCTACAGGTACTTATTGTCCTTGTTCAGAATTCCAAGGGAGGCGGTCTTGCTGCCAATTTTACATCGACAGGACAGTCGATGGGGATACGTAAAACAGCCGATTTCCTTGAGAAATCTACATGGACTCTTGCTGGAGCGATACTGCTGCTCTGTATTGTTGCCACGGCATCAATACCACGCGGCGATACTTCTGAACGTTCAAGAATTCAGAACCAGATTGATAACGCAATAGATCCTAACGCGATACCTACACTTCCTACTGCAGTTCCACCGGGCACATCCACTCCTTCGACCGATCAGGAGCAATCGGAAGATTAGTTCTATATAGCGTGAAAGATATCAAAAGTGTCAGTTTGTCATATACTGACACTTTTTATTTGGTTAATGTCATATTTCCTGGTTTGGCATAGAATATGTTAAAGAGGCAATCGGCTAAAGAAGTCTAACTTTTAAAACTAAATAGAAATGGCACAATTAAAAGGTAAAATTCTGGCAGGAAAGGTTCTCGTTAAACCCGACGAAGCTGAAGCTAAAACTGCCAGCGGGATTATTATTCCTGATTCCGCAAAAGAGAAACCCCGTCAGGGAAAAATAATGCTCGTGGGAGCATCAAAAAAAGATGAGGAGATGGAAGTCAAAAAAGGTGACATTGTCCTTTATGGTAAATATTCAGGACAGGAACTTACTATTGATGAAGAAGACTATCTGCTTATCTCACAATCAGATATTCTTTTTATAGCTTAATTTAAAACCAAAAAATCTATTCACTATGGGAAAAGAGATTAAATATAATATTGATGCAAGAGCCCTTCTTAAAGAGGGTGTTGATAAACTGGCTGATGCAGTAAAGGTAACACTCGGTCCGAAAGGCCGTAATGTTGTACTGGAGAAGAAATTTGGAGCCCCGCTGGTTTCAAAAGACGGCGTAACAGTAGCAAAAGAAATAGACCTGTCAGATCCTTATGAAAATATGGGTGCTCAGATGGTTAAGGAAGTTGCTTCAAAAACCGGAGATATTGCAGGTGACGGAACAACTACAGCAACAGTGCTTGCCCAGTCAATAATCAATGTGGGTCTTAAGAATGTAACGGCAGGAGCAAATCCTATGGATATTAAAAGAGGTATTGACAAAGCCGTGGAAAAAGTAATAAAACATCTTGCTTCGCAGGCACAGGTAATAGGGGACGATCTCGACAAGATAGAACAGGTTGCCAGGGTTTCTGCAAATGATGATAAGGAGATAGGTAAGCTGATTGCCGAAGCAATGAGCAAGGTACATAAGGAGGGTGTTATAACCGTTGAGGAATCAAAAGGTACAACGACATCTGTTGAAGTTGTGGAAGGTATGCAGTTCGACCGCGGATACATTTCTGCCTATTTTGTAACGGATGCAGATAAAATGGAGACAGAACTGGAAAATCCTCATATCCTTATTTATGACAAGAAGGTCTCTACAATGAAGGATATGCTCCCAATACTTGAATCATCAGCTCAGACCGGTCATCCTTTGCTGATCATTGCTGAAGATGTTGAAGGTGAGGCTCTTGCAACACTGGTTGTGAACAGGCTTCGCGGTTCACTGAAAGTGTGTGCGGTTAAAGCTCCGGGTTTTGGTGACAGAAGGAAAGAGATGCTGGAAGATATTGCCATCCTGACAGGTGGAACCGTTATCTCAGAAGAAAAAGGACTAAAACTTGAACATGCTACACTCGATATGCTGGGAACAGCTGAAAAAATAGCCGTAAATAAGGAAAATACTACAATAGTGAATGGTGCCGGTGATAAAGAAATGATCAAAGCCCGAATAGGACAAATCAAACAGCAGATAAGCACCACCACATCGGATTATGATAAGGAGAAGCTCCAGGAACGACTAGCCAAACTTTCCGGCGGAGTTGCAGTTCTTTATATTGGTGCTGC
>Ga0315534_1001721_pt1 | contig 15046 bp, 11 predicted proteins | sample SalMarSW160240MG_FD_203094 | JGI IMG/M metagenome (GOLD analysis project Ga0315534, IMG submission 203094) | Salt marsh sediment microbial communities from the Plum Island Ecosystem LTER, Massachusetts, United States - Salt Marsh Sediment SW1602-40 ... | reverse complement strand
TGGCCGCTTCTACCACTTCAAGACCTATCCGATCTGCAGCTATTCCGGGAAACTCGGTCCCAAGCTTAAGCAAGGCGACCAGCAAGCACCGGAAGGATTCTATTCCGTCTCGCTCAACAGTATGAACCCGAGAAGCAAGTACCACCTCTCTTTCGATGTGGGCTTCCCCAACACCTATGATCGCGCTTATGGCCGCACCGGAGCGAACATCATGGTGCATGGCGACTGCACGTCAGCCGGCTGTTACGCCATGACCGATGCCGTGGTCGAGGAGATCTTCGCCCTCACGCGCGAGGCACTGCAGAACGGGCAGTCGGAAATCCAAATCCAAGCCTTTCCGTTCCGCATGACCAAGGCCAACTTGGAAGCGCATAAAGGCGAGGAATGGTACGAGTTCTGGAAGAACTTGAAGGAAGGCTACGACTATTTCGAGATCAGCCACCTGCCGCCCAAGGTCGCCGTCTGCGAGAAGCGCTATTTGATCAACGCGTCCTTTAAAGCAACACCTCGTCCGACCGGGAAATGCCCGGCCTATACGAAACTGCCGATACCGCGGGCGCCCGCCATGCAGGAGGCCTCGGCCAAGCCCGCAAAGAAAAGCCAATCGGTTTCTCTCGAAAAGCCGCTCGGGAGCGTGCTTGGCCTGACCTTCGGGCCGGCGAAGCCCAATTACAGTGCCTTCACGCTCGGACCGGCGACGCCCGGGCGCTAGCCAGTCAGAATTCCGACCAAGAGTAGCTATATTCGGTCAGCCCTAAGTCTGGCTGTGAGCTTCTGTGACCGAGATGTGGCGAGCCCTCTTTATCGTTCTCATTGTTGCCTTGGCCGGCGCGATTTACTACGCGCTGAGCCCTGAGGGCCGCGAGCTTATCGACCGCGTAAACATCAATTGGACCCGTGCCGACCATCAGGCCCGTTACCGGGCGGGCAAAACATTGCCCGGGACCCCCGATCTCGCCCGGCTGGACCAGCGTCTCGCCGCTCATGGCGTCAAGCTCGGCGTTCCCGTCTACATTCGCATCTTCAAGCTCGAATCCGAGCTTGAAGTCTGGGTCGAAAAAGATGGCCGCTTCGAGTTGTTCGCCACCTATCCCATCTGCCTGTGGTCGGGACGTCTCGGTCCGAAATTCCGGGAAGGGGACCGGCAGTCGCCCGAGGGCTTCTACACGGTGTCATCCGAGCAGCTCAATCCGAACAGCCGGTGGCACCGCTCTTTCAATCTCGGCTATCCCAATGCGTTCGACCAGGCCCACGGGCGCACCGGTTCGTTTCTGATGGTCCATGGCGGCTGCGCCTCGATCGGCTGCTTTGCCGTCACCGATCCTGCGGTCGATGAGATTTGGCGCCTGGTGACGGCCGCGCTCGAACAAGGCCAGGCGCGTTTTCCGGTCCATGCCTTCCCGTTTCGTATGACCGACGGCGCAATGAGCTTGCGGCAGGGCAGCCGGTGGGAGAGTTTCTGGGCTGACTTGAAGAAGGGCTACGATCTGTTCGAGGCGAGCAAGGTTCCGCCCGTTGTCAGTGTCTGCAACGGCCGTTACGTGTTCGCACCGGGAAGCCTCGAGACCGTCAGTCAACCGGTTGAGGAGCGCTGCCAGCCGAAGGTCGCCGAGACCCCTTAAGGCATGATCGGCCAGAAATAGGCGATCAGCGGCGTCCCGACCGCAAGCGCGATCAGCGACAGGGGCAGGCCAAGCCGCGCGTAATCGCCGAAGCGATAGCCGCCCGGGCCCATCACCAGCGTGTTGCATTGGTGGCCGATCGGCGTGAGGAATTCGCATGCCGTGCCGATGGCGACAGCCATCAGGAACGGATCGGAATTATAGCCAAGCTGTTTGGCGAAGCTCGCAGCGATCGGCGCCATCACCAAGACTGTCGCGGCATTGTTGAGGAACGGCGTCACCGCCATGGCCGCGAGCATTAGGAGGGCAAGCGCCCCGATCGGCGGCAGGTGGGCCAAAGTATCAGACAGCCAGGTCGCGATGAGTTTCGTGCCGCCGGTCGTGCGTAACGCATCACTCACCGGGATCAGCGCGCCGAGCATGATCAGGATAGGCCATTCGATAGCGTCATAGGCGTCGCGCAAGGACAACGAACCGGTCACGAGCAGGATTACCGCGGCGCCAAAGAAGGCGACAGCCACCGGAACCAAATTGAAAGCGACCAAGGCCATGGCGGCGGCAAGCACGCCGATCGGTACGAGGCTCCCCGTTCTGCCGATATCGAGGTCGCGTCCGGCAAGCGGCAGGCAGTGCAGCTCACCGAGCGTCTCAGGCATGGCTTTGAGATTGCCGCGCAACACCACCACGTCGCCGGCTCTGAGTTTCACCGTCCTGAGACGATTGGCGATGGGCCGTCCGGTGCGGCTCACGGCCAGCAGATTGACGCCAAAACGATCGAACAGATGGAGCTGGCCGACTGAACTGCCGACCAGCTGCGATTCCGGCATGATCACCGCTTCCATCACGCCGATCTCGTCGGCGGGTGAATCCTGCTGACCAATATTCTCACCCCGCACCAGCTTGAGCTTCTCCAGCGCCACGATGCGCTCAAGCGCCTGGGGGCTGCCGCGGATAATCAGATCGTCGCCGGCCTTGATCACCACGTTGCCGGCCGGCTCGTAGCGCCGTTCCCGTCCCCGCAGCAGGGTGACGACCTCGATCTCGTTTTCGCCGAGCTCTTCCAGCGCTTTCACCGTGATGCCGGCCGCGGGAGACTCTTCGGGAACCATGACTTCAGTGGTGTAACCTTCGAGATTGAAGGCCGCGTCCATCGACACGACACCTTTGCGGTCCTTGGGCAAAAGCCGCCAACCGAACATCAGGTAGATCACCCCGACGATGGCGAGGCCCGCACCGACCGGTGCGAAGTCGAACATGTAGAACGGTTCTCCCGTGATCTGCTCGCGCATCCGGGCGACGATGATGTTGGGGGAGGTGCCGATCAGGGTTACCATGCCACCGAGCATGGCCCCGAACGACATCGGCATCAGCAGCGACGACGGCGAGGTTCCGGTGCGCCGCGCCAGCTGAAACACGATTGGCATCAGCATGGCGAGTGCCCCGATATTCTTCACGAAGCCCGACAGCAGCGTCACCGAGCCGACCAGAGCGCCTAACTGTCTTGTAATGGTGGTGAGATAGGGTCCGATCCGGCGCACCACGCGCTCGATCACGCCCGATCGCCCCACTGCCGCACTGACCACGAGCGCGCTCGCGACGATAATGACGATATCGTCGCCGAAACCGGTAAACGCCTTCTCGGGGGGCACGATGCCAACCCCGATCGCCGCAAGCAGGGTGAGCGCCGCCACAACGTCGTAGCGGAACCGCCCCCAGACGAACATTGCCATCATGCCGATGATGATGGCAAAGGCGAGCCCCTGGTCGAAGGTCATGCTATCCGCGCTCCCGCAAGAGACTGAAAACGCGCAGGTGTTTTAGAGGGGTCGAGGCGGCTTAGCTATAGGCGCCGTGGCAGTGCTTGTATTTTTTGCCAGACCCGCACGGGCAGGACGCATTGCGGGCAACCTTGCCCCAAGTGGCGGGATCGGCCGGGTTGACATCAGCCGCTTTTCGCGTGCGTGCAGGCTTGACCGCCGCCTGTCCATTGCCGCCGGCATTGGCCGCCTCGAGCGCAAACTCGTCCTCGCCGGTGATCGGATTGGCGTGATGCGCCTCCATCGGCGGCAACTCGGTGCTTTCAAGCGGCGGCACTTCATCTTGCTTGGCGAGCTCGACATGGGCGAGCTGGCCGGTCACCGCCTCGCGCAATCGCGCCAGCATGTGCTCGAACAAGGTAAAGCTCTCGCTCTTATATTCGTTCAGGGGATCGCGCTGGCCATAGCCGCGAAGGCCCACAACCTGGCGCAGATGTTCGAGCATGACGAGATGCTCGCGCCACAGATTGTCGAGTGTCTGGAGCAGCACGGCGCGCTCGATCTGACGCATGATCTGCGGACCGATATCGGCCGCTTTCCTCGCGGTCTTCTCGTCTGCCGCCTTCATCAGCCGTTCGTGCAGTTCCGCATCGCCGATCCCCTCTTCCGCCGCCCAATCGGCAATCGGAAGATCGAGATCGAAGATATTCTTGGCCGCCTCTTTCAAGCCATCGAGGTCCCATTGGTCGGGATAAGAATTCTCGGGGATATGGTTGGCGATCATATCGTCCACGACCTGGTGACGCATGTCGTTGATCGTCTCGCTCAGATCGGCGTCGCCTAAGAGTTCGCGCCGCTGCTCGAAGATCGCCTTGCGCTGATCGTTCATCACGTTGTCGAACTTGAGCAGATTCTTGCGGATGTCGAAGTTGCGGGCTTCGACCTTGGCTTGGGCCTTCTCCAGCGCCTTGTTGATCCAGGGATGGACGATGGCCTCGTCCTCTTTCAGCCCGAGCGCCTGGAGCATTCCGTCCATGCGTTGTGAACCGAAAATGCGCATCAAATCGTCTTCGAGCGACAGGAAAAAGCGGGAACGCCCCGGATCTCCTTGGCGCCCCGAGCGGCCGCGCAGCTGGTTGTCGATGCGGCGGCTTTCATGGCGCTCGGTCCCCACCACATACAATCCGCCGGCATCGAGCGCTTCTTTCTTTCGCTTCGCGACCGCTTCGGCGATCTCGGCGCGCTTCTTGTCGATCGCTCCTTGCGTCGGCTCTTTGCCCTTCTCTTTTTCGGTGGAAAGCCAGTCCTCGAGCAGCATGTCGGGGTTGCCGCCAAGCTGAATGTCCGTGCCGCGGCCGGCCATGTTGGTGGCGATCGTGATCGCACCCGGTACGCCTGCCTGGGCGATGATATGCGCCTCCTGCTCGTGGTACCGGGCATTCAGCACCTGGTGGGGCACCTTGTCCTTTTTCAGCATGTCGGAGAGGATCTCGGACTTCTCGATCGAGACGGTACCGACCAGCATGGGTTGGCCCCGCTTCTGCGCGTCCTTGATCAGGGAGATGATGGCCCGGTACTTCTCTTGCGCGGTGCGGTAGACCTCATCGTCCTCATCGGCGCGAATCATGTCCATGTTGGTCGGCACTTCGACCACGTCGAGACCGTATGTCTCGATGAACTCGTCGGCCTCGGTTACCGCCGTGCCGGTCATGCCGGCGAGCTTTTCGTAAAGGCGGAAATAGTTCTGGAACGTGATGTTGGCGAGGGTCTGGTTCTCGGGCTGAATCGTCACATGCTCCTTGGCCTCGAGCGCCTGGTGCAGGCCTTCCGAATACCGCCGCCCTTGCATCATTCGCCCGGTGAACTCATCGATCAGGACGACGTCGTCATTCTTGATGATGTAATCACGGTCGCGCTGGAACAGCTTGTGCGCGCGGAGCGCCTGCTGCACGTGATGGACGAGGCTCACATTGTCGATGTCATAAAGAGAGTCACCCTTAAGCAGCCCCGCCTCGCCGAGCATCTGCTCGACCTTCTCATTGCCGGCCTCGGTCAAGGTCACGACGCGGGTCTTCTCGTCGATCTCGTAAGCGTCCTCGCCGAGCTTCGGAATGAAGGTGTCGATGGTGTTGTAGAGATCCGAACGGTCGTCGAGCGGGCCGGAAATAATGAGCGGGGTCCGTGCCTCGTCGATCAGGATCGAATCCACCTCGTCGACGATGGCGAACACATGGCCCCGCTGCACCATCTCGGTCGAGGCATATTTCATGTTGTCGCGTAGATAGTCGAAGCCGAATTCGTTATTCGTGCCATAGGTGACGTCGCAGGCGTATTCCTCGCGCCGCTGCTTGTCATTAAGGTCATTCACAATGCAGCCGACACTCAGCCCGAGAAACTTGTAGATGGCGCCCATCCAGTCCGCGTCACGCTTGGCGAGATAGTCGTTGACGGTGACGACGTGGACGCCGCGTCCGGTCAACGCATTGAGATAGACTGGCAGCGTCGCGACCAGCGTCTTGCCCTCGCCGGTCTTCATCTCGGCGATGCGGCCTTCGTGCAGCACCATGCCGCCCACCAGCTGCACGTCGAAATGGCGCTGGCCGAGCGTCCGCTTGGCCGCTTCCCGAACCGTGGCGAAGGCTTCGGGGATCAAATCATCGAGAGGCGTGCCCTCGCGCACGCGGGCACGGAACTCTTCGGTCCGGGCGCGCAGCGCCTCGTCGGAGAGCGCGGCCGTCTCGGCTTCGAGCGCGTTGATCTTGTCGACGACGGGGCCGTATTTCTTGAGTTTCCGGTCGTTGGAGGAACCGAAGACCTTGCTGGCAAGAGCGCCGAAGGACAGCATGGGTTGTTAAGCCTCTAGAGCGCGGGCGATTTCCGTGGCCGATCCCCACCAAAGCCTTGCTATAGCGCGCAAAATGCCGGGGAGCTGATGTTGGTGAGACATAAGAGGGCCGCCAACCCTTGTCAACGCGGCCACTTGGCCCGCTGCTGGACCGGACCGTCCGCCCTCAAGCTGCCAGCCGCGATACAATTGATGACACTTGGACGGCCAACCCGCCTGCATGCACCCACTTCATAGACTGGTCGAAGATGCCCGGCGACTGCGCGTTGCCGCCCCTTGAGGCCCCCTTGGCAACCTCACGCCTCAGGTCTAAAACCGGCCGGGGGAACGAACCCAACCCGCTCGCCGGCGGAGCATTCGACTGGGCGAGCCGAGCAAAAGGATTATTTTCGTGCAAATCCGGTTAGCGTCGCTGCTCCTGGCAGCCCTCCTCGGCCTTGCCTTCTCTCCGGCCGCAGCCGACGATCCTATTGTCGCCCGCGTCAACGGGGTCGAAATCAAAGAGTCCGATTTTGATTTTGCGGCTTCCGATCTCGGCGTGCGGCTCACCAACTTCTCGGCCGCTGATCGCCGGAAAGTACTGCTCCAATATCTTATCGACAGCGCGCTGATGGCGGATGCCGGCAAGACCGACGGTCTCGATAAGGCCGACGATTTCCCGGATCGGGTGCAGTATCACGAGCGCCGGGCGCTGCGCGACGCGTATTTCGACGTCGAAATCTATGACGCGGTGACCGAAGCCGATGCCAAAAAGGTTTATGAGGAGAAGATTGGTCAAGCTAAGCCGGAGCAGGAGATCCACGCCCGCCATATCCTGGTCGAGACCGAGGACGAAGCCAAAGAAGTCGCCGAGCGGCTGAACAAGGGCGAAGATTTCGCCACGCTGGCCAACGAGAAGTCGAAGGACCCGGGCACGGAAGGCGGCGATCTCGGATTCTTTACCCGCGGCCGGATGGTCAAGCCGTTCGAAGACGCCGCCTTCGCGCTGGATGTTGGCGAGGTCTCCGAACCGGTCGAAACGCCGTTTGGCTGGCACATCATCAAGGTCGAGGAGAAGCGCGATCAGCCGCTGCCCAGCTTCGATCAGGTCAAGGAGATTATCATCGCTCAGCTCCTGCAGAAGAAGGCGCAAGACGTGGTGACCGACCTGCGCAAGGCGGCCAAGATCGAAGTGGTCGATCCCGAGCTTAAGAAGGCGATTGAAAAGCCCGTGCCGAAGGGCGATGCCCCGCCTTTACCGGCGGAAGAACCGTCAGGGGATGCCAAGAGCAATCCATGACGGTCTGACAGCGATCCCTTGACCAAGATCTCGCCGTTCGCGCCGAAGCATCCGCCGCAATTGCCGGCAATCAACGGCGTGCGCTTGGCAGCGGCCTCGGCCGGGATCCGCTACCCGGGCCGCACCGACCTGGTGCTTGCTCTGTTCGATCCCGGAACCACGGTCGCCGGCGTGCTGACGCAATCGAAGGCGGCGTCGGCGCCGGTCGATTGGTGCCGCGCGCATCTTGCTCATGGGATGGCCCGCGCGCTTGTGGTCAATTCCGGTAACGCCAATGCTTTCACCGGCAGGCGAGGGCAGGACGCGGTGCGGCTGACCGCGGAAGCGACTGCCAGAATTGCCGATTGTCTCGAGGCCGATGTCTATATCGCCTCCACGGGTGTGATCGGCGAACCGCTCGATGCGAGTAAGATCACAAGCCGTCTTGGCGACCTTGCGGACGAGGCCGGCCCTGAGTCTTACGCCGACGCAGCACGCGCCATCATGACGACCGATACCTATCCCAAACTTGCCACGCGGCAGGCTGAGATCGACGGGGTTGCCATTACCATCAACGGCATTGCTAAAGGCGCCGGCATGATTGCGCCTGACATGGCCACCATGCTCGCTTTTGTCTTTACCGACGCGGCCATAGAGCCTCAGGCGCTGCGTGCTTGCCTCGATCCGGCGGTGGACGAGACCTTCAACGCCGTCACCATCGATGGCGACACCTCGACCAGCGATACATTGCTGATCTTCGCCACCGGGCGGTCGACCGTGCGCGGCGCGCCCCGCATCGTGCAGGGGGACGATCTCAGGCTTGCGGGCTTCCGCTTCGCGCTCCACGAGGTGATGCACGATCTCGCCCAGCAAATCGTCAAGGACGGCGAAGGCTTGAGCAAATTCGTCACGGTCAAGGTGACCGGGGCTGAGACCAAGGCCGCGGCGCGCACAATCGCCAAGTCGATTGCCAATTCGCCGCTGGTCAAGACGGCGATCGCGGGCGAGGATCCAAATTGGGGACGGATCGTCGCGGCGGTCGGCAAAGCGGGCGAAGCGGCCGACCGCGACAAGCTCGCGGTTTGGCTCGGCGACATCTCGGTGGCCAAGGACGGCGAGGCGGCGCCCTCTTATCGCGAGGAGGACGGCGCGGCCTATATGAAGAGCCCCGAGATCGCGATCACGGTCGATGTCGGCGTGGGCCAGGACTCAGCGACCATTTGGACTTGCGACCTGACCAAGGACTATATCGCGATTAACGCCGATTACCGGTCGTGAGCTGATCTTTGCGCCCGCACGTCACAGTCCTGGACGAAACATGAGCACGGGCGGCAAAGGCCCGATCGTTATCGTCGCCGCCTGCGCTCTGCTCGATGCTGAGGGCCAGGTGCTGCTTGCCAAGCGCCCCGAAGGGCGCCCGCTCGCAGGCCTATGGGAGTTTCCGGGCGGCAAGGTCGAAGCGGGGGAGGAGCCCGAGGCGGCCCTGATCCGCGAGCTTGGCGAAGAGCTCGGCATAGCGGTCGCCCGGCAAGACCTGACGCCGCTCACCTTCGCAAGCCATGCCTATCCCGACTTTCATCTGCTCATGCCGGTCTATCTCTGCCGGCGCTGGCAGGGGAAGTTCACCGCGCATGAGGGCCAGGAGCTCTTGTGGGTGAGGCCCGATACGCTTCACCTCTACGACATGCCGCCCGCCGATGAGCCGCTGAAGGTCGCATTGCGCGATCTCCGGTGAGCAGATAGTGGGCGCCTAATCCTTCTTCGGCTCGCCGCGGTGCAGGGGATAAGCCGCCTTGTCGCCGGCCTTCTCTTCCTTAGTGCCAAGTGCGTCGGCAAGGCGCTGCGCGGCGCTGCCGGGCTTGAGCGGCTTCTGTTGGCTCGGGTCGGGCCCCCAACCGCTCAGATAAACGATCTCGAAGCTCGCGCTCACCCGCCCGTCCGGCAGGCTGTGGCGTTCGCGGTAAAGGCGCTCCGCGCGCTCAAGCGTTTTGCGCGGGAGCGGCCGTCGGCTTCGCGCCAGAAGCACGTTGCCGCCGCCGAGCACGCGAATCTCGCGCATCAGCTCGCGCAAATTCGCATATGGCAGTGTCAGCGTCTCGGCATCGGCGACCGGCAGCGCGAAGCCCGCGCGCTGGAGCAGGGCCCCATAGTCCCGCACGTCGGCGAAGGGGGCGACATGCGGGCTTGCGCCGCCTTCTATCTCAGTCTCGGCTTCGAGGAGAGCGCTACGGAGTTCCAGAAGCGCGCCGGCGCCGAGCACGGCCGCCATGAACAACCCATCGGGGCTGAGCGCACGCCGGATCTGGATCAGCGCTCCGGGAAGATCGTTGACCCGGTGCAACGCAAGGCCGGAAACGATGAGATTGAGACTGTTCTCTTTGAATGGCAGTGCATCCTCGTCGCAGACGAGCGCAGGACGCGGACAGGTGCTGGCCAATTCGAAAACGCTCTCGGCGTAGATCATCCCGCCAACCGAAGGAAGCTCAGACACGGCCTGCCCGAGCAATCCGCGATAAGCGCCAAGATCAAGAGCAAGCGGAAAGGCCCGAAGCATGAGCGCGACGCGTTCGCTAATCTCGCGCGCCACATGAGCAAGAAGCGTGTCGCGCGCCGCGACCTCGTGGGCGAAGCGGGCACGCCGGGCCCGCAAAAGCTTGCGATCGAAAATGAGGCGCTCGTCGCTCATCGGCAGAAGTCCGGACTTTGTACTTCGACCATTCGGGTCCTATCATGCCTCCATGCCGGTCGGCGAGGCAGAGCAGCTTGGCCTTGAGCCGCAATCTGCCGCTCCCGCGATGGCGGGGGCAGCGCGCGCGGCCTTGCGCTCGGTGCTTGGCGGCCTTGCGGATTTCCTTCTACCGCCGGTCTGCATTTCCTGTGGCGCCCGCGTCGGCGGCCACGGGCTGTTGTGTGGAACCTGCTTCACCAAGATCGATTTCATTACGCCTCCGCTATGCGCCCGTCTCGGGATTCCGCTTCCCTTCGAGGCGGGCGATCCGCCTCTATCGGCGGCGGCAATCACCTCTCCGCCAGTTTACGACCGGGCGCGCGCCGCCGCGCGCTATTCGGACACCATGCGTGAGCTGATCCAGAGCTTCAAATATCGCGACCGGCACGAGGGGCTGCCCTTGTTCGCGCGCTGGCTGAAGACGGCGGGCGCAGAACTCCTGGCGGACACCGATCTCATCCTTCCCGTGCCGCTTTATCCCACGCGACTGTGGCGAAGGCGGTTCAATCAATCTGCCATGCTCGCTGTCGCGCTCGGCCGGCTCAGCGGCGTTCCGGTCGATTGCTTCATATTGAAGCGAGTGCGGGCTACGGCAAGCCAAGTCGGTCTCACCGCGAGCCAGCGGCGGCGGAATGTTGCCGGCGCATTTAAGGTGGAAAAAGGCAGGGCGCTTGAGCTTAAGGCCAAGAAGCTCCTGGTCGTAGACGACGTGATTACCACGGGGGCGACGGCGGAAGCGTGCGCCCGTGTGTTGAAGCGTGCAGGCGCGGCAAGGGTGGATATCCTGGCTCTGGCACGTGCCGTCGAACCCACCGCTTTCGTGCTCTAGGCTTGCAACGGGCGCGCTGACGGCGCAGTTATCAAGGGGATGAGCTTTATAGCCGGCAACAGCATGATTCGTATCGTTCACTGCACTCCGGTTTGCCTTGGAGCGAAAGAGGAAGCGGCATGACTGCGGCGGACCAGAAGCGTTTTCGCGCCGGCCTCGTGCAGCTCCGCTCAGGCCGGGACGTTGAGGCGAACATGCGGACCGCGGAAGCGCTGATCAGGCGTGCGGCGCGTGAGGGCGCTGCCTATGTGCAGACGCCGGAGAATACCGCGATCATGGAGCTTGAGCCTGAGCGCGTGCTCGCGGCGGCGCAGAGCGAAGAGGATAGCGCTCCTTTGGCGCGGCTTCGCGCGCTTGCCAAAGAGCTTGGCATCTATCTCCATATCGGCTCGCTTGCCATCAAGCTCGATGGAACGCACGTCGCCAATCGCTCTTATCTCATCGATCCGGCTGGCGGCATCGCCGCATGCTACGACAAGCTTCATCTGTTCGATGTCGATCTCGCGGGCGGCGAAAGTTACCGCGAATCCGGCTATTCAAAATCCGGTACCACCGCAATCCTCGCCGATCTCCCGTTCGGAAGGTTGGGACTTACGATCTGCTACGATCTCCGCTTTCCCGCGCTTTACCGGGCGCTCGCCTTGGCCGGGGCCGAACTCATTGCCGTACCTGCTGCCTTCACCAAACAGACCGGCGAGGCCCATTGGCATGTGCTGATCCGCGCCCGCGCCATCGAGACCGGCACCTTCGTGCTCGCCGCCACGCAAGGAGGCTTGCACGAGAACGGACGTTCCACCTTCGGCCATAGTCTGATCGTCTCGCCTTGGGGAGAAATCCTGGCCGAAGGCGGCGAGGACCCGGGCGTCATCTTCGCCGATCTCGATCTTGCCGCCTGTGCCGAGGTCCGCGCCAAAATTCCGGCGCTCAAGCATGGTCGGGACTTTACGGTCGAGATCGTTGAGCCGACACCGGCAAGAAGGGAGGCGTCGTGATTCACTTCGCGCTTATTTGCGAACGGGGTCATGATTTCGAAACCTGGTTTGCCTCAGGCCAGGCGTATGAGCATCTGGCCGAGACCCATGCAATTGTTTGCCCCAGTTGCGGCAGCACGGAGGTACGGAAAGCGCCGATGGCGCCTGCCGTGACGCGGCGGCACGAAGCGCCGAAATCGCAGGAGACGAGCGAGCGCAAAAAGACTTATGCCTTCCTCAAAGGTCTTCGCGATCATCTTCAGGCCAATGCGGAGAATGTCGGTGCCGCCTTTCCCGAGGAGGCGCGCAAGATTCATTACGGGGAGACCGGGGCGCGCAGCATCTATGGCGAAGCGAGCCTGGAAGAGGCCAAGGAGCTGTACGACGAAGGCATTCCCGCTCTGCCGCTTCCGCCTTTGCCCGAGGATCAAAATTGACGAATAGGTGTTGTGATTATGAAGGTCCGGTGACTTAACCTTTACGGAGTGTTTGCCGGATACAAATTGCCGCGAGGCGCCCTAGTATGGCCTTGTAAGATGTCCTATCTATGAGGTTGCCGGGCGTTTGGTTTCTGCGCAACCAGGGTCTTACAGATGCGTTTTTCAGCTTTCTTCCCGAAATTCCTGAGCCTTCTTGTCGTTCCCGTCTTGACGGCGATGCTCGCTCTCCCGGCTCATGCCGAGCCGACCCCAGAGGAGATGCCGAGCCCCGAAACGGCGGCGCCGGCTACGCCCGACACGACATCGGAAGACTCTCCATCGAACACGGCCGCACCTGAGCCCAGTGAGGCCGTTGAAAGTCCCGATACGGCAGACAGCACTCCGGAGGCTGTGCCTGAGGAGCCGAAATCCAACGTCGTCGTCAATATCGACAAGGCTTCGCAAGAGATGACGGTCTTCGTAGACGGCGTTGAACTTTATACCTGGCCGGTTTCGACTGGCATGAGCCGCTATTTCACGCCGTCGGGAAGTTATACCGCGTCCTCGATGAACAAGATCTGGTACAGCAAGCAATGGGACAACGCCCCGATGCCGCATGCGATCTTCTTCACCAAGAAGGGGCATGCCATTCATGGCACCAACGAGGTGAAGAATCTCGGCAAGCCCGCCTCGCATGGTTGTGTGCGGTTGTCGCCCAAGAATGCGGAAACGCTTTTCAATTTGGTCAAGGCGAACGGACTGGAACAAACTGAAGTCATCTTGACCGGGATGACACCGGGCGGCGAGAAAGCTTATGTCGCGAGTCCCCAACAGCGTGACGATTACTGGATTCCGCCGGGATATCGTGAGAAGCCGAGGAAGAGGCGGCGCGGCCTGTTTGGCAGGCGGTGGTTCGAGCCGCCGCCGGATCGACGTGGTTATTACGCGCCACGTGGCCGCTACTACTATCCCCCGCGCGGGGTCGGGCCCCGTGGCTATTGATTCATCGGCCGGACGGCCGTGGCAAAGTAGTTGACGTCGGTGTCGCGGGAGAGCCGCCACTCGTCCGCGAGCAGGTCGTAGACCAGCCCGGTGAAGTCGTTGGCCGCGAGACCCGCAGCCTTTAGTCCGCTCTTGAGCTCATCGGGGGTGACGAACCGGTTCCAGTCATGGGTTCCGGCCGGCAGCCAGCGCAAGATGAGCTCGGCGCCGACAATGGCGAGCGCATAGGCTTTGAGCGTTCGATTGATCGTCGACAGGATCATGACGCCGTCCGGCTTCACCAGAGGTGCCACTGTTTTCAGGAAAAGCGGCACGTCTGGCACATGCTCGACCACTTCGAGCAGGAGAACGGCATCAAAAACGCCGCCCTCCTTTGCCAGTGCCTCGGCGGTCATCGAACGGTAGGCGATATCAAGACCAGCGCCTTTGGCATGAGCCTTGGCAGCTTCGATATTCTCTGATGCGGGGTCGATGCCGGTCACGCCGGCACCGAGCCGGGCCAAAGGCTCGGCGACTAGGCCGCCGCCGCAGCCGATGTCGAGCACCGACAACCCTTCGAGGCTCGCGCCGGCCTTCGGATCGCGCCCAAACGTCCCGCACAGCTGGTCGCGAATATAAGTGAGCCGTGTCGGATTGATCCGGTGCAGCGGCTTGAAGGACCCATGAGCGTCCCACCACTCGTCCGCCAGTTTGGCGAAACGGGCGACCTCGTCTTGGTCGAGCGTGGCGTTCGGCGCATTGGTCATACGGATGAAGGCTCCTGGGCCTGTCGCCTATGCTTAACCTCTCTTCGCTAAAGAGAGAATGGGCGCCCGCGATGCGGTTGCGGCGCGCCCGGCCAATCAGTATGAATGGCCCAGTTTTTCCGGCCGGTTCCGAAGGGAGCCGGCCCTCTTATTGTCGGTCCGAGGCCAAAAGGAACGAGGTTATGGCCCTCTTGGTGCTGAAATTCGGCGGGACCTCTGTCGCCGATATTGCGCATATCCGCAATGTCGCCGCGCACGTAAAGCGCGAGGCCGAGGCGGGGCATGCCTGCGCCGTCGTGGTTTCAGCCATGGCCGGGGCGACCAACCGGCTCGTGGCCTTGGTCGAAGAGGCCTGGGGCTTCGTCGAGCGAAAGAAGAATGGCGCCGAGGTGTCGGCCCAATATGACGAGCGCGAGTACGACGCCATCGTATCCTCGGGCGAACAGGTCACGTCGGGCCTTCTTGCCCTTGTGCTGCAATCTATGGGGCTCAATGCGCGGTCTTGGCAGGGCTGGCAAATCCCGCTCCAGACCGACGCGGCCCATCGCGCCGCCCGAATCATCGGACTGGCCGCCGAAGACCTAAAAGCGCGGATGACGGACGGCGAGATCGCCGTTGTGGCCGGCTTCCAGGGCCTGGCGCCGGGAAACCGCATATCGACACTCGGCCGCGGCGGCTCCGACACCAGCGCCGTCGCGCTTGCAGCGGCGCTTCAGGCCGACCGCTGCGACATTTATACCGATGTCGACGGCGTCTATACGACGGATCCAAGGGTCGTGGCCAAGGCCCACCGGCTTCCCCGCATTTCCTACGAAGAAATGCTAGAAATGGCTTCGCAAGGGGCCAAGGTGCTCCAGACCCGCTCGGTC
>Ga0315534_1001719_pt1 | contig 15056 bp, 10 predicted proteins | sample SalMarSW160240MG_FD_203094 | JGI IMG/M metagenome (GOLD analysis project Ga0315534, IMG submission 203094) | Salt marsh sediment microbial communities from the Plum Island Ecosystem LTER, Massachusetts, United States - Salt Marsh Sediment SW1602-40 ... | reverse complement strand
TGAAGAATGATTATGGAAAGAGAGATCAATATGCACCAGAACCATATCCTATGAAGAATGATTATGGAAAGAGAGATCAATATACACCAGAACCATATCCTATGAAGAATGATTATGGAAAGAGAGATTACCAAAAATCAATAAAGGAAGGGAATTATGACTTGAAAAATTACAAAAACCCACAAAAAAATCAGATTCAATCTTTAAATGAGAATTCTGATAATCCTATTTCGTACGATCTAAAAGATTATCTAAAAGGAAATAAAAAATCACAAATAGCAAATAACATGATATCTGACAAAAAGGTAAAGAACAATATGAGTCCAGATATACATACTAACAATATTCCATCACTATTAGGCTTACCTATAGGATCGACAATAGTACCATAATAACCACAATTTCCTAAATCAATTTTTTTATTTTTTTTACAGATACGGTATAATTATAAATCCCAAAGAAAATACACTATCGTCCAATATTGTAATGTATTATCTCTATTTTTGTTGTTATAGTCAACTAATATTTCTAATCCTTTCCATATATTTATAAGAGTTAAAGAATATGTTTCTTAATGAAGTAGGATTCAAAGATACGGTTTATGTCTAATTCATGAAAAGAAACGAATATCCAATTATATAATTAATAAAACAAATATTTCAATCTGTATTCAACAATTCTTATTATAGTGAAGATGCTAAGCGAATAAGCATATATTTTATATGTTATGCATTCAAAGAAAATATTTTACATTGCAATATAGTTACTTTCTTTCTCTTTCAACCCTTTCAATGTAATAAACAATCACCTGAATCTTTTCATCCATGATTGTGTTCTCAGATATCAACCTTCTTGCCACATATAGTGACATATTTCTTCTTTTCTCCGTTGTCTTTGTTACCTTTATTTAATTGTTATTCTATTTTGCTATATATACCTACACTAACCATCTTCAATCCGATTCCTTCAGGATTTTCATAATCATTATCAAACTAGATATTTTGTTGGTTGGTAATTGCTGTAGCTAACTGTGACGATATATCGACTTACAAAAGTTCGATTACTGATTATTTAGCCTGAATATATTAATTATACTTAAAAATTAGATTTTTTGAAAGTAGAAAATATGCAAATTTATGTTATATAGTATGATTAGGTCGGCTGCAAATGACTGTACTCTGAATAGTTATATTTGTTGTTTTCATATAGGTATATGAACATCATTAATTTCCTATCGACTTTAGTAATAATATATTCAGGAATTCCAAGAGGTACACCCTTATCGTCTAACAAGAGACAAGGAATAATACCTTATTTCCTATTGTATTTGGGATTGATTTTTGTACTTTTCCTTTAACGTCCCTAGGCGTGTTTCTGGTATTGAATCATCCAGTAATTGTCATTTACAATTGATATTAACTTAATCATCGTATTTTTTTAAAACTCCAATTCATTTGTTTTAATATATCATCTTTTTATGTTCTTGAAATCCATCATCTATGGTATTGAAAACTCTAATACTTTGTGATAGTGCTTTTCACTCACATCCATTACATGTTATATAAAAGACAGTGATCGTTAATGCTTATCATGTATTCGTGGATTTTGCTGTTTTCCTTTTTTTCTTTGGTGTTGATTTACAAGAAAGAAGAGAGAAGATATGATTTCAAAATACATCAGGAATTTCATGAATTTCATAAGATAGATATATTACAGAAATTTTAGATATCAAACTATTTTCTGGTACAGATTAGTGGTAAGATACTCTATAAATTTATTGTACTAAAAATTATAATATTATAAAATACTATTTGGATATACTCTAAAAACGTATGAAATCGGTCAAGTGTTTTAAATGGAATGTACATCTGAAAGATGGAAAAATTCTTGCTGTTGAGAAATTTATCAGATTGTTTGTTTTCAAATACAAAGCATATGTTAATTAACTATATAGAGATATATTATCTGTTGTTTGAATACCAATAATGATAGTGAAATTGATTCTACCTCACACAAAAGAGCACAATACTCATGATAGTTTTAAAAAATATTTCAATCTAGAAATACACAAAATCAACAACTAAATCCTCATGAATATTTTAATATTTTTATACGTTTTTTAGAAGATGGAATACAATAAAAAAGATATATTATTTCGTTGTAATTCAAACGAAATTTATTATAGCGTTTCACTTAATTTTTGTGTTTGTAGTTCTTGAAGTTTATTTAGTTGATTCAATTGTGAATTAACTTGTTCTGTACTTGAACTTGTATTCATTGGAAGAGTCTGTCCTATTTGTGAATTAACTTGTTCTGTACTTGAACTTGTATTCATTGGAAGAGTCTGTCCTATTTGTGAATTAACTTGTTCTGTACTTGAACTTGTATTCATTGGAAGAGTCTGTCCTATTTGTGGAGATATATTTTCTTCACCTATTGTTTCTGTTTCTTTTTCACCTATTGTTTCTGTTTCTTTTTCACCTATTGTTTCACTATATAAATCATATCCTTCTTCTTGTTCGTTATAATTAAAGTTCACACAGACATTTACTAGGTTTCTGTCGACGTTAAGACCACCATCGCCAAATAATCCATTTCTATTATTCTCTGCTACACCATCGTCTTGTAATGCATCAGTTGTCTCGGCATCATTTTCAAATACTCTAGGTGTTTTCTTAACTTCAATTCCATTTATGTTTACATTGCTATTGACACATTTTATCTTTTGAATGCTTACACCATTAGAGTCTTTGCCATATTCTTTTCCAAATGGAAATTTCTTTTCATGTTGATCACCATAGCTCTTGTAGTCTTTTGCATATGGATCTTTGTAATCATGTTGTCCATAGTATGCTTGTGCAAATGATGGTGGAACGGTCATGGAAAGGGTTCCTGCAACAAGTATTGCAGCTAACATTAACATTGTACCTGTTCTGATTTTTGAATTGTGCATGGTATCTTTAATTCAACAATATATTTGTGAGGTATGAGGGATCATTATCTACATTTTCTATATAATATATTTGTATTAGATAATTAAAAATCAATGTTAATTTGATAATTAGATAATTTTATTATAAAACTAAAGTATCCTGATATATATGACTAATTATTTCTCGTATTTAGTTTGTAATAATAAAATATAATAAAAGTTTAAAAGAATGTTACTAAAGTTATTTAAGTTAATATTAACTACTAAACTTGTACTTAATATTACTACAAATATAAAAAAAATAATAATGTTAGTACTAAAAACCCATCATATTTTGATACTATATAACCTATCATCTTTAAGTAATTTTTAGTTTATTTGTTCAAGTTAAAATTTTTTAACAAATTAAGTTTTAACCTGATTTTTTATAATCGTCCACAAAAAGCTCTACATATTCTATGCTAATATCTGGAGTAATTTCTTTGAAAATAATATTTATTATAGAAATAATTAATTCTTCTATCTTGATATTTGAAGCATCTCCTTTTATATCTTAGCAAGATTTAGTAGACATAATTTGTATCATTGATTGACCAATTATACTAGTAAAGATACCAAATCAGATAAATTAAAAATTAGTTTATATGATTTTATATGTAATAAATGTTTGATTTACATAACTTGTTAAAATATTGAGTAATTTATATTTATATTTGATAGATATAATTTGAATTAAGCTTGTATTTCTATATTATCTTGTGCTTTTTTAATTAATGTAGTGTAGAATTACAACTACATATCCAGAGTATTAACAGTTATCTTATAGATAGTTGAATCTAGATTCATTCAACCTTGAATTTTTTTTAACTTACGTGTTGTTAGAATTATTTTTAAAATAAAATATTGATTAAATAAAAAATTGGTGTTTTAAAATTGTGATAAATCCATAAGCTTGATTGGTATGGTTGAATTCAATATAGAAATTAAATAAATTTCTTAAAATGTTACCAATTTTATAAGATATATTATTGTAGTCTATTAACTGTATCATATCAATTAGAATAACTATGCTCATAATTATTATCGTTATTAAAGCCATAAACTATATACATCTTTTGTAATAGAACTCATATAGGAATGGTGAGTTAATGAACAGAGCATATTATGTTTTTTCTAGTTGAAATAGATTATTGAGTCATTTAGATAGAATTTATAATACTTTATATTAATCCATGATATTACAGAATATTATAAAATTCCATTGATATTTAAAAAACAATATTTAAAATACAAAAAAATATTTTATGTAAAAAAAATTATTTCCTTGAGCTACTACTCAGACTTATTTGGTGTATTTTTTATTTTAATTTGTCAAAGGGTTGAAGTTTTAATTGTTCTATCTTCTATTATATCTCTAATAATATTTGGGTTTCTGGTTGTAGATAGTTTTTCAAGATCACTAATTTGTAGAATATATTGTTGTATCATGATTTGTGAATTAAGGAGTCATTTGATTAAATTAGACAAGATATTACCCTAAAAACTTTCTATTTTGATTAAACCATGACCAAATTCTTAAAGCTTTTTCAAAAATATTTTTTACTAATCACTTTATATCCAATAAAAATAGTATTTCATTTAGTATGAGAAACTTAATTTCTTCAATATTTATTTCTATCATAACTAGTGTTTTTACGTTATTACTAGCTATACCTTATGTATCAAGTCAAGAAGATATTGATAACTCAAATAGAACAGCTTGAGAAACAGTTTAATCAATTATCTCCAGAACACAAAACCATGATACAATCAATGATACGAGAGGCAGCTAAAAAATCTTTATTGGAAGCTTCTCCAGAAGCACAAGAATCGATAATTCAACAAATGAAACAAATGTTTCCACCGCAATTATTAGAAAAAATATTACCTGGTGAAAAGAAATAAGCAAAAGTCAAAATATATAGGAAACAGGGCTTTGAGAAAAAAATGAAATAGATTAAGCAGTGATAAATCTATTTCTAATCTAATGAGTTAAATTATTTAACGGAAACTGAACACTCACTAGCATAGTTTTGCACTCTTTCCATTGATATTGTCTTGTTGTTAGTTTAATGTATATGTCTAAAAAATAAGCCATTTTCAAGAATTATCAAAGGAATGTCACGGTATATCACTGGTTTCAAAATTTTGGTTCATCGAAATTCCTGGATAAACACAGAAGAGGTTCTGTATTCATAATAAACAAAACTATTATTCTAACGGTTTAAATGAAATTCCGTTCTTGGATCTGTCTATATTGAAACCGTTTACAATTCTGCCCTTAGAATATAAATTTCAGCACATAGAATCATGTTTGTTGCTGAGAAATTTATCGGATTTCTTTTTTTCAAATAGGAAAACATATTATTAATATGATGTAGATATCTGGCATGATGTATGAATACCACTAATGATAGTGAGATTAGTTCTACCTCATATGTAGTAGCAAAGCAATCATCATAGTTTTAAAATATACTTTAATTAAGACATAAAAATGAATAATATAATTTATTCACTGATTAAATTCTATTTCATAGTTTTAAAGATTCATCGATAATTATGCATACAATTTAGGAATAATTATTAAAAAAATATCTGTTTATTGGGATTAGTTACAAAATAAAAAATGATGTATTATTTCCCTATATTCCAAAGGAAAATTATTGTAACTTTTCACTTAATAGTTGTTCTTGTAGTTCTTGAAGGTTTTGTAGTTGTTGTAATTGTGAATTAGATTGGTCTATACTTGAACTTGTCTCCATTGGCAGAATCTGTCCTACTTGTTGAGAGATAGTTTCATTACCTATTGTTTCTGTTTCATTACCTATTGTTTCTGTTTCTTCACTTATTGTTTCTGTTTCTTCACTTATTGTTTCTGTTTCATTTCCTATTGTTTCTGTTTCTTCACTTATTGTTTCTGTTTCTTCACCTATTGTTTCTAATTCTTCACTCATTGGGTTTTTGTTTACACCGTATACGTCTTCTTGATCGTTATAATTAAAGTTCACACAGATATTTACTAGGTTTCTGTCGATGTTAAGACCATTACCAAACAATCCATTTCTATTGGCTTCTGTTGCATCATTTCCTTGTAATGCTTCTGCTGTGGCTGCATCTGCTGCCCATGGTTGAGGACCTTTCTTAATGTCTATTCCATTTATATTGACATTGCTATTAACACATTTTATTTTTTGAATGCTTACACCTTTAGAATCTTTATCATGCTCTTTTCCAAATGGAAATTTCTTTTCATATGGCTCATCATAACTCTTATAGTCTTTTGCATATGGATCTTTGTCATAGGATTTCTTTGCGTATCTATTATCATATCCTTTGTATTCCTTTTGTCCATAATTTCCTTTCTCTTTCTTTTGGTCTTTTCCGTATGAGTCTTCATATCCCTTGTATTCTTTTTGCCCATAGTATGATTGCGCAAATGATGCAGGAACTGTCATGGAAATGGTTCCTGCAACAAGAACTGCAGCTACCATAAACATTGTTGCTGTTCTGAGTTTTGAATTGTACATTGACAGTCTTTATTCAACAATATATTTCTGTGATCTGAGAGATCGTTCTCTAGTTTTTCTATATAAATTATTTGTACTCTATAATTAAAAATCAAAGATACTTTTATAATTACAGAATTATATTATAAAACTAAAGTATCCAAATATATATAACTAAATATTGTTATTAGATAGTTTTCAAAAATAAAAATATAATTTAAGTGTGAAAGATTGTTATTGTACTTGTTTAAGTTACTGTCATCTCTAAAAATTAATTATAATTACTAGAAATAGGGTAAAAATACTTGTAAAAAACTTTATCATATATTGATATTCATCCATCTTTCTGAAGTAATTGTTTATTTATTTTATCAAATCAAAAATTTTTTAACAAATTTTGTCAAATGATTAATTGTTATATTTATATATAAATAGGTAACAAATTTTCCAAATATTTTGGTTATACATGAATTTAAAATTCCAGGTTCTATTCCATTTGTTAATTTCCTGTTAATATATTCTGAATTTTTCTACTTTTAACCTTAGATATCTACTCCATTCTTTAGGTACATGTTCTTCCACTTGTAGTATATCTTTCTAGAAATCCGATATCTATAACAGGTATCAGTTACTGCATTCTCAGTCTATTCTTTTTTAATGAGTTTAATTGGATCTTGTTTGTAATTATATTTTGTGTACATTTCCTCGCAGAACCAGAAAGTGTTACCTATATCGGTAAATGAAATTGTAACTCATGTTAGTAAGTATAACACCTAACTGTTAACTTCCAACCTAATCGCTACATAATAGTAGAATACAAGATAATCATATCGTCCACACCAAATTCAATAAATATTTTTTCATCAAAGTATCATTCATCCTCATATATCAATAATAGTAAAATCAGACCTTTATCATGCAGTAAATTATGTATATTTTCTTTGATTGGTAATATAGAAATTAAGTTTTAAAAACAGGTTCTATAAAGGTAGATCATTCTCGCACAAACTATTTGACGGATTATTTGGCGAAAATGACCAAAAATTGGAGAAATTGACGGAATATTTGGCGAATAGATTGGTTTTTTTAAATCTTTCAAAAGCACTAATTATTTTGATTAAAACTATGGAAAGTATTCCAAAATACATCGGAGCCATAATTGAAGCGTGGTTAAAAGGATACCCACGCGGTGAAATCGTTCAGGTATATGGTAAGGGTAACGGAACAGTATTTAACATATGGGCCAATTTAGAAATAAATTGGGTCATTACGATGCAGATACACTAAGAGAATTAGGAAAAGAATTACGAAGACAGAACATTACAGCAGCTGACTGTGCAGTAGGTTTCAGAATATCCAAAATTCCGGAAAAATTAAACATACTGGAAATTAAAAAATAGAGGAATTTTTCAGCTCAATTTTTGAATTTTCACAACAAATCGATATAAATCCAGAAATTTTTAGAGAAGATTTCTTCGAATTTATCAAAATCTCTCAGACAATGGCTTTATCAGATATTCCAAGTTATATACAAAGAATAGAAGAAGAAATAAACCAACTAGAAAATAAAAAGTAGTTAAAAGAAGAGACAGGTACTTTAGAAAAGGAAAAATTAAAAAAACAAGAAAAAACAAAAACGTATTTTAAAGACACAGATACAACCTTGTTTAATCTTGATATTTTTATGAATACAAAACATGAATTAGAACGTTATCGGATTATTATTGAAGACATAGATAAATTTACAAGATGCGTACAAGGAATAAAGAATTATTCAAATTATGATCCTTTCAAAGTAATTGAAAAATTGTCTAATCTAGAAAATTTAGAAATTGAATGCAAAAATAAAATAAAAATGAAAAACGAGTTAGCAAAGCATATTAAAGAATCAAAAGAAACTGAATCTTATTACGAAGATAGATTAAACCTAAAATATATTAAATTAAAAAATTTAAAAGATCTAAAAATGTCAGGATTGTCTATTCAAGATTTAAAAAATTAAAATGTATTATAATTGGATTGTATTCTGAATTTAAAACTACAAATATTCAAGATATAAAATCATCATTTTTCTAATTAACTGAAAAATATACAACCAATAATTCATTAGAAAGAGAAAATAACAGATTACTAAAAATAACTAAAATTCTGCAAAATCAAATCGAAAGAAAGAGACAAATATAACATTGCCAAGATTTGGTTGGACCTGTTTTAAAAAATTAGTTAGAAAAAAGAATAACAGAATATGAAATTATTGTAATTAAGGTACTAACTGATATATTATTATACAATTCTTCTATATTAGCAAACAATATTGTAAATACAAATATAAAATCTGAAAATGTTAAAGATTTGTTTATCAATAATAACAACAAAAACATCGGGGAAAAGAATATGAAAAAATAAACTGGTGTTAATTTTGAATTTAATGTTATATAGTTTAGAATTACAAATAATGAGTATTAATCTCTATTTCTGATAGATATTAGAATTTATATTGGGACGGCCAGAAATTAATTTTTATAAATTGTAAAGTTAAAATTGTTTATATATACCAATTAGTATAACTATACTTACAATTATTATCGTTATTTAAGCCATAATCCTTATAATTTTGTCATTGAACTTTTGCTAACTGGTATAATAAGATATTTAATAATATAAAAAATAATAGAAATAAAATTTTAATTGAAAAAGTAAACTAAAACCGTGAGATTGATAGTAAGGATTGATTTCAACAGAGTAACTAGATTTCTATCCATGTCATCTTAATTTTGAAACAATTCATTACATTAGTTAGCTAAATGTTTTAGAAATGAAGAGTTATGTAACAGGGCACATCATGTATTTCTTTCATTGAATTAGATTATTTTATTTGTTTACCTTCTCAATATACTTTCTATTAAGCTACGATATTACAAAATATAATTAATTTTGATGGATATAGAAAAGTACAAAAATTATTTAATTTAAAAAGAAATATTTCTTTGAGATACTACCAAAGGTTTTTTGCATTTTTTATTTCATTTTATCATGGTTATGCTTTTAATTTTTCTAGTATTTATAATCGTACTAATTGGATATTTGGTACTACATTTGGAGTCATTTGTTCTTAAAGAGCAGTTATTTATATATATAATTTAGAAATAATTATTTTAAAAAGTTTTTCTGTTCGTTTTGTACAAAGAATAAAAAAGAATAGAACATTTCCTTATTTTTCAAAGGAAATTTATTTTAATCTTTCACTTAATTGCTGCGCTTTTAACTCTTGAAGTTTTTTCAATTGTTCTAATTGTTTATTGGATCCAGGATTTTGATTTTGTTCACCATCTACAGTTTGCTTATCTGATACACTTTCACCTTCTACTATTTGTTGAGGTTCCTCTGGAGGAAATAGAACGGGCAACAGAGATTCTTCAAGACAGTTGAATAAACCAATTGCTATCCTGTCTGCAGCTGTGGGCAATGCTGCTAGTACTGCTGTTTCTATTTGACCGAGTGCTTCTAACGGTGTAAGATTGGTCCCTTCTGGACTAGTTAGAAATTGAAGGGCTAAATCGAGTTGTTTACAAATATCAAACAACTGTGCGATATTTTGTTCAGAACTTGATGTTCCTATAGATAAACATTCTACTCCATCTAGTGGGTTAACTTGTACACCATCGGAGCAATTTTCGTTGCTCTCAAAATCAAAATTCACATGGTTAATTGCATTAGATAGTGCAGTAACTAATCCAACAGTATTTGCATTTCCATTTGAATTCATGAAATGAAACCAATATTTTATACATTCTTCACATAATATCATTGGATCCTGGGAGGGCTCTTTGCCTGGTGGACCTTGTTCTCCTTGTGGACCTTGTTCTCCTTGTGGACCTTGTTCTCCTTGTGGACCTTGTTCTCCTTGTGGACCTTGTTCTCCTTGTGGACCTTGTTCTCCTTGTGGACCTTGTTCTCCTTGTGGACCTGGCCCGCCTTGTGGACCTGGCCCGCCTTGTGGACCTGGCCCGCCTTGTGGACCTGGCCCGCCTTGTGGACCTGGCTCACCTTGTGGACCTTTATCTCCTTGTGGTCCTGGCTCACCTTGTGGACCTTTATCTCCTTGTGGTCCTGGCTCACCTTGTGGACCTTTATCTCCTTGTGGTCCTGGTTCGCCCTGTGGTCCTTGTGGACCACTAGGTATCTCTAATTTACAATATTTTATATCTTTTACAAAGAATCCTTTAAATTGTCCGTATTTACAGACATATTTTTTGTTTTCGGTTGGATATTTGCTATATTTATCATCATAATTGTATTTATTATGTTGTTCATAGTCTGGATAGTATGATTGTTGGTCATATTCCTTTAAATAAGGATCTTGTGTATAAGAATCAAACATTTTTTCAGTATACTTTTGTTTATCATATGGATCTGAATAAGCTTGCATAGATATACCACTTGTACCTATCAGAAGAGTGACTGCTAATAACAAACCTAGAATTTGTGATTTGTACATTACTTAAGAACATGGTAACAACATATAATTTGAATTTCTAAGCTTTTTTATCTAAATACGAAATGAAACAACATTGATTGACGATCTTGTACAATATTTTGCACCCAATCTCTATTATTATAAGTTTATAGTTATTTATTATGTTTGTACTTATTATATTTTAAAATAAATTAATATCTATATAATAATTTTAGGTAATACCCCACTAATATCAACTAACTATTATCTATTTTCGTGCGTAAATTTAGTCCAATTGAACTTGGTAATAGTTTGACAAAAAGTAGGGTATATTTTTGTCACATTCGATGGAATGGTAGAAGAGTATGTATAAAATGTTATTGTAGAAAAATTTATCGACTATCTAATAATGGATACTATAAATGTAGTAGATGTAAATATTGGTTTAATGATTTTAGTTCTACATATTTAGGTACATTAAGAATAAATCTGGATATTACTTCACATATGTTGTATCTTTTTGTTTTAGGTGTTCCTGCATACAGAGTCAGATTCTATGTACCTATCAGTTTAAAGACAATAGAAAGAACATTCAGGATATTCAGGCAAGCGATTTATGATTCCTTAGTAAATGAATTACAAAATCTAAAACTATCAGGAGAAATCGAAATTGATGAAGCACTATTTGGAGGTCATAAGAGAGGAGGTAAACGTGGATGGGGTTCAATCGAGCACAAAAATCTTGTATTTGGTATCTATAAAAGAAATGGAATAGTAATTACTTTCCCAGTATCAGATAGAAAACATGAAACATTGATTCCTTTAATAAAACAACATACTAAGAAAGGATGTTTGTATTATTCCGATGAACATACTGCTTATACATCATTGGAAATTATTGGTAAACACAAACAAATTTCACATAACAGAGATGAATATGTAAGAGATGATACTCATATTAATGGAATTGAAGGATTCTGGAGTTATGCTAAAATTTGGTTATATCAATACAGAGGAATAAACAAACGATATTTTCATCTATATCTTAAAGAAATTGAATTTAGATTCAATCATAGAAATGAGAATTTATTTGATTTAACATCTAAATTGTTAGTAAACTTGGTTGAAGATAAGTAGGTATTACCTAATTTTATTATATCAATTAATATAAAGATTTTATCTTATGTAAAAAATAGAAAAATAATATTTAATAATATGATAATATGATCTAGAGGATAAATTCTAAATTTCAAACAATTGTTGAACGAAAAATAATTGCTAATAGATTTATCTATAGACAATAACGACTTTACAACTTTTTTAGTTCAGGTAATTTTATATGACAGATAAAAGAATATTAAATAATTATATATCACAAAGTTACATATTAATTTAAGTAAAATGATAAACACAACAAACTACTATTAAATGTATACTTAAGTTAATTTTGTTTATATTATAATCAAACAAACCTAACCTAACCATAGTCTTCAATAAACGTTATGATTCATTTCCATTTATAGAATTATGGATTTTTTTTGATTTTGTTATTCTTCTTTATTATGATTAATATAAATTAAATACTACTACCTAATAAAAAAAAAATTATAAATATAATATACTAATCCTGTTTTAGATCTATCACAATGAAAGAATATACAAATGAAATTATTTGTAATACTATAATAAATTTTCTAAAACATGAAACCAAAAAACGAGACTCTAATGGGGTAATAATAGGTATGAGTGGAGGAATAGATTCGTCTTTGACTGCAGTATTAGCAGTTAAAGCGTTAGGAAATAAATCCGTATTTGGTTTATTACTTCCAGATTTATCTGTAACTCCAAAGAGTGATACCACCGATGCAATAGAATTAGCAAAATCCTTGAAAATACAACATAAAATAATAGAATTGAACAAAATTAAGGAACAATTAGTCAATAGTCTTCCTAGAAACAAAATGGCACGAGCAAATCTTTTAGTTAGATTGAGAATGTCATTGCTATATTATTATGCAACAGTAATGAACCGATTAGTTTTAGGGACAGGAGATAAAAGTGAAATGATGTTGGGCTATTTTACTAAATATGGTGATGGAGGAGCAGATCTCTTTCCTATTGCGGATCTTTATAAAACTCAGGTGAGATCTCTTGCAAAGTATTTAGATATTCCTGATAAAATAATCAACAAGAAAAGTAGTGCTCGTTTATGGAAAGGTCAAACTGCAGAAGGAGAGATAGGAATGAAATATGAAGAAATAGACAATATCTTAAAACATTTAGAAAACAATAGTTTTCACTCTGTTTCTAATTCTAATACTAAACTAAATAGAAATAATGTCTTGAAAATTAAATCTCTACTTGAAAAGAACGAACACAAACAGAATATGCCTCCAATTTGTAAACTACCATACAACTTGGTAATAAAAAGTTCATTATAATAATTTTTATTAGATTATCCTTGCCATTTACATTGTTAGTTAAACTTGATATCTACATAAATTGAAATTTTGTTATTAATATGTTGATTTTTCCTAATTGTAGTCAATCATATATGTAATAGTTGTTGGCTCAATATAATTTATCGCGATTAATGCATGTTTTTTAATAGATTTACCAAATTGTTTTTTATTTGTTTCAAATAATCAACAAATATACTACTGTTAAATTTATCATATTGTAAAAATAATTATTCACCTTCTATAGATAAACAACCAAAGACAATAGTCTTTTTAACCTAACCAGTAACTTGAACTATCGGGCTTTTACCTGCAAAAATTTATTTTTTTCGCTTAAAGACATAATCATAAATAAATATTGAGTCATCTTGTACTATTAGATTCCAATCCTTCTTTCTGTTTTTCAGAATACGTTTTACTCTTTTTTGAAGCTCTTGTTTTCCTTTTCAGAAGCAGTATTCACAAATCTTTACTTTGGTGCCTTGGATTTGAATCCCCACTTGTGTAACAAATGTAAGTAAAATAACAAATATAACAAACTACTGTTGTACAATACATACTTGTTTGTAAATTAAATTTTGCTTATATTCAGTTTGAGTTATTTTGATAAAAAGTTTATATTTTAATTTCTCATCATCAACTATTAGAAATAGTGCTTTGTTGCGTAACTCATTTAGATAATCACCTATTTTTTGTTAAAAATGTAAATTATCTAACAGTTGTACTTTGAAACCAGTTATACAATGATGCTTTTAGTACTATTTCTTTTATCATGTTCTCTAATCTGATAGCAGTAACATATTCTCTAAACATTCTCTTGATACAGGAGAAGATAGTTTCTGCAATCCATCTCTTGCCATAGCTCACGCTATCTTTCCATTGTTGTAGATTGGTTTTCTGTAATTGCACGTTCTTGTTTCTCAAATAATGATTTGTCTTTCTACATCTGGAATTCTTTCTTACCTTTATTACGGGTTGAATTCCTCTAAATGATAGAAATTGAAAAATCTTGTTATTATCATAGGCACCGTCTGCAATCACAGAGTCTATTATTTTATTCTGTTTTAGAGTTATATCATCAACTAATTCAGATAATACTTTTCCATCATGTACTTGTTCACTAGTAACATCTAATGATAGAATTCTTTTCTTCTTGATATCGACTGCTATGTGTATTTTGAGATATCCTCTTTTTACTTTCCATTTGTGCCTAATCCATTCCCCTCTGTTTGTAACTTTAACACCTGTAGAATCAATTGCAATTACAAAATTATCATCATGTAAACTGGAGTTGTTCGCATCTATTTTGATATCCAATCTATTTATTCTTCTGCAAATCCTGCTATAATCTGGAATTGATGGTAGTGTATTTGAAGCGTGAGCTCGTACAATCCCCTCAGTCTGTCTGTATGGTAAATGAAAGTATGCCCTCATGTAACCAAGTAGTTTGATAAATGAATCTGGATATACAAATTTTCTACCTTCTTTTCCTTTATTCATCTCTTCTAGTTCATTATCCCAGTTATCAATAACATCGAAATCAAGTAATATCTCACCACGTTTAACAAGAGATTCATTGTACTTGTTCCAGTTCACATAATAAGACTACAATAAGTTAGCTAAATGTGTTAGGAATAATGAGTTGCGCGACATAGCAGAAATAG
>Ga0315534_1001715_pt1 | contig 15071 bp, 14 predicted proteins | sample SalMarSW160240MG_FD_203094 | JGI IMG/M metagenome (GOLD analysis project Ga0315534, IMG submission 203094) | Salt marsh sediment microbial communities from the Plum Island Ecosystem LTER, Massachusetts, United States - Salt Marsh Sediment SW1602-40 ... | reverse complement strand
TGGGAATCATGGACTTCAATTGATCCTTAGAGATCGGAAATTCTTCTATTTTTGAAAGAGCACCGAGCATTATAACATTAGAAGTTAGAGGATTACCTGCTTTTAACGCTAGATCCGAGGCATTTAGAATAAATATCCTATTTGTAACCATTTTCATTTTTTCAATAATATCTTGGAATTCAATATATTTTACTTCAGAATCAATTACACGATCAAAGGTGCTCTGAACTGGTTGCCAAATATATTCATTTAAAATAATAACACCATTAGGTTTTAAAAATTCTATATAACGCAATGATTCAATCGCTTCCATTCCCAACAAAACATCTGCTTCTCCATAAGGAATTAAAGGAGAAAAAACATCATCTCCAATTCGTATGTGAGTATAAATGGAACCTGAGCGTTGTGCTAATCCGTGGGTTTCAGCAGTTCTGATATTTAATCCATATTCAGCACAAGTTAGACCTATGATGTTGGATACTAACATTAAGCCTTGTCCTCCAACTCCACAAGTCATAATATTATAAGTCATGGCGCACCTCCCTCGCTTTTGAAAAGGGTTTTATCACATCTTTTTCTGAACGATTTTCATGGTCTGTATATGGACAAAGGATTGAACAAACGCCACATCCATCGCATAACTCCGTGGAAATGTGAGAGGAATATCCTTTCCACTTTCTTCCGTTCTCATCTAAGTATTCAGTGTCATCGTTTTCCATACTTATTGCTGGACAATAAAAATCGCGCATGCAAGTATGACATTTTCGGCAAATTTCATTGTCTACAAAAAAAGGTTGTATTTTTTCACCTCGTGATCGTTTGTTTCTATCATTCCATAAAGCGCAAGGTCCACGAGAAATTATTACTGTGGGACCTGGTTTTTCTAAAGCATTCTTAAATGCTGGTATGCAATTTTTCGCATCAAAACAGTCATTAATCACCAGGTTTTCAAATCCCATTCCTTTTAGGACGTTTTCGATCGCAATTTTATGCTTAGGTTTCCCAGAAGGACCATATCCAGTTCCAGCATTTGGTTGTTGTCCCGTCATTGCTGTCACTGAATTATCCAATACGATGAATACCACGTTTTCATTATTGTTACTCACATTTATCATACCTGGTAACCCCGCATGAAAGAAAGTGCTGTCTCCAATAATAGATAAAACTTTCTCTTCGGAAGCTAAGGAAACACCACTTGCAGCTCCGATAGTTGCTCCCATAGCAAGGAGTAAATCGTCAGGGTGGAGCTTTGAATATATTTTAGCGTTTAATAACAACATTGAATAGCAACCTATATCATTTATAAATGCTAGTTTATCGGTTTTGTTCCCAACAGCTCTCTGTAAAGCCCAGAAGGTTGCTCTGTGAGGACATCCCGGGCAAAAAACGGGAATTCTAACAGGAAGAATAGATTTTAATTCATTGGCAACGTGTAATATTTTATCATAATCATGTTCTGAAGATAAGCTAAACACTTCTCTAATGACGTTTAGGACTATAGGAATGTTGTATTCATTTGCTTCGCTAAAATGACCGGATTCTTTCCCAAAAATCTGTAATTGCGGGTTGATGTCCTTTGATAGTGCTTTTATTTTGTTTTCTAAGAAAGGAGACAACTCTTCAACAACTATGACACATTTTAATGGTTTAAGAAATTTTTTTACCAGGTTCTTTGGGAGGGGATTTGTCGTTCCTAACTTAAGTATTAATGGGTTAATATTTAATTTTCGACCTGCTTCTAAAACATAATTATAAGAAACTCCCGATGTTATAATCCCAATATCTGAAGTTTCCCCGGAAATGATGTTGTATTTTGAATTTTCATTCTCTTCTTGCAATCGATCTCTTTTCTTTAACAATTCACTCTTTAATTCTCGTGCTCGTGATCCCACAGTAGCATAACTTCTATTATATGAACGAAAACTACCGGGAATGAATCTTGTTCTATTTAATGGATCCAATGGAACAACTGTGGATTGGTGATTTATACGTGTCGTAGTCCGAATGAGGACTAAAGTTTGGAATCTCTCTGATATTTCGAACGCATCTTTTACCATTTCTTTTGCTTCTACCGGATCAGATGGCTCAAGCATGGGGAAATAACCATATTCAGCAAAAAACCGTCCATCTTCTTCAGTTTGTGATGAGTGGCAATAAGGATCATCAGCAAACACCATTACACATCCTTTATTGACTCCCGTATACCCCAAGCTAAAAAATGTATCTGATGCCACGTTTAAGCCCACACTCTTTAGTGCTGTTAATGATCTTTGGCCCCCCATTGAAGCCCCGGCAACGATTTCCAATGCTACTTTCTCATTACTAGCTATTTCCATCCTTACGTCCATTTTATCTGAAATTTGATAAAAAGTGTCTAATATCTCTGACACGGGAGATCCCGGGTAAAATGCTACTACTTTTACATCAGCTTCTAATGCTCCACGTACTATAGCTTCATTGCAGAAAAGAAATGCTTTTTCTTTATCTTCTGAAATAACATCAACTATTATTATTTTACACCTGTTTTTTTTTGTATGATAAAGTATTCTGAGATATTATCTCAGATGTTTAGTATATATTTTTAATCGTTATTTTTTATAAAACAAGATTTTTGCCCACACTATATTTAGGATATTTTCATTTAAAGAGAATCTAAAAATCGTCGAAATATAGTGATAATCATAAAACATAAAGTCTCTTTTTTAAATAATCTTAATTTATTGAAGAATTAAGATGAAATAAATTAGATTATGGAATTTCATATACAAACCACAAGATATAAACAAGGAGGTCCTCGAGTTGATTTTCATATGAACTATGACATCCAATGGATTTTGAAAAACTATTGAAGCCTATATATTAATTGGTATATCTACTTTTCGATTTATTTTGAATAACTCAAATCCTTCCAATAATATTAATTAGTTATGGACTATCCTTTCTAAATCAAGTAATCACATTCGGTTTTAAGTAGAGATCGAATTTCACTTATAATTTTTAGGCATTGTCTATTTATATTCGATTATTTTTATATTAATTAATATTATTTATATTAATTGATATTACTTTAAACGAGATAAGTCTTAAACTAATTTAGATTATAAATTGTCTATTAACAAACAAGAGTTAGAATTACTGATGATTCATCATTGTTTATCTCTTCATCCAAATAATTTAAAAATAATTGTGCGGAACGTTAAGAATGATTATTATTCCACTTTAAAAAAGAATGTTTATTGGTATAAAAATGATGTAATAGTTTCTCATTTTTTTAATGCTTTGCAAGCTACATTTCCCGAGGGAGAAAAATTTTTTATCCAAGCAGCTAATGATGGGGCAAATATACTTACTCGAAAAGGAGTTTTGGACCAAAAGTTAAAAGATGATGTAGAATCTTTTATTCATCAAGAAGCACTACATAGTCAACAACACACCCTATGGACTGATGCCCTAATCAAGATCGGATATAAAAAGATGGCAAAATACAATAACCAATTGAGAAATGTTTCGTTATGGTTCCGTAAAAATGTTCCTGTAGTATTACGTCTTGCTATTACTGCAGCTGCAGAGCACTATACTGCCTCTCTAGCGTTCTTGTTCACACATGTGAAGTCGGAAATTCTCACAGAGTCATTGTTACCTTTCCGAAATCTTCTACTTTATCATGCTATGGAAGAAATTGAACATAAAAGTGTCTGCTATGACTTATATCAATGCTTATCGGGTAATTATTTTGGTCGATTGTTTGGCTTTTACTTTATAACCCTTGATTTAATGATAAGCATCTACATCCGTTATCGTTATTTACTTAAAAAAGATGGTGTTTGGGATAAAAATAACCGTCGTAAGGTTCGAGCTTACCTTTTTGGACGAGCTGGCATTATAAAAGGTCTTTTATCCAGAGTTAAGGCTTATTTAAAACCATCTTTTCATCCTTGGCAGACTGATGAGAGAATTTTAATTAATAATTTATTTCACAATTATCAAGTCCAAATGAATCTTGAGCCCTTTAGTGTATAAAATTCCATTTAGAAATTTTTCAGCCTCAAGATTATAGGGACTCTTATAAAAACACAAAGCATTCTCATATATCATCTGAGATGATTCGAACTTAATTTTATTGATTTTTTTATAATGATTATAAGATCTTCTTTAAAATCTTACTTGAAAAGTTAAAGAAAGAATATTGCTTTAATTGGTATATTCATAATAATTTCTTCTGAAGAAAGGCCAAAATTGGTCGAATTATGGTGATAAATCATGAAACATACTGCCTCTTTTTTGTTTTCATATTGATAATGTTAAATAATCTTAATTTATTGAATAATTAAGTTATGAGTGAAAATGGAATATAAGACAGAAAAATCGAAATTCTATACTCCCAGTGTGAATGAAATAATGAATTATGACAGCTTTATGATTTTTGAATGCACGAGTGAAGGTGAACGACAGCGATTTAATATCACTGAAAATGATTTCCGAAAAAGCATGGGTGCCGGAATTCTCCATGCTAAACAAGTAGCTATAATAGTGAAGGAAGATATTAGAAGAATTTTCATTTGGAAAGGTTCTGCTCCTCACGTGAGAACCAAGTTTATTGCCAGCAGGGTAGCTCAAGAATTACAAACTGAATTGGTACAAATCGGTCATTTACATCATTGTAAGGTCGTTACAGTTGAACAAGGAGATGAAACCAACGAATTCTCAAGAGCTTTTGGATTTAATCTTGAAGAATTAGCAAAAGCTACTGGGTTTACAGGTGAAGTAATGCCTGATGTTCTTAAAGTTACAAAACAACCCCCTTCCACATCATCTCTCTCTAAAGCTAAAACTCAGTTCACCAACAAGTTATTAACTGAAGATCAAGCCCCTAGAGCAATACAAAAAGATACAATATCAATTAAAGATAATTTAAATAGAATTTTAAACATGGAATTACCTGAAAATTTCAAGAGGAGGAACATATTATTCGGTCAAAATATTCTTTACGGTTTAATCACTAAAAAAGTGGAGATTTTTAATCAAAATATTGAAGAAACATCTTGGGAACCGGTTAAGAATCTTCCCAGCGGAACTTTTGAATTAGAAGGGCATAAATTAAGAATCCATTACAATGAGAAGAATGGAATTGAAGTGATTGAAATCCTTGAACCAACTGTTGTTACAAGAGAAATAATTAAAGAAAAACAAAAAGTTGAAACTTCAAACATCATCAAAGGAAATATTGATTATAATAAATGGACAGTAAAAGATTTAAAAGCTTATTGCGTAAAAAATGGTATTAAGGTCCCCTCTTCATACAGAAAAGCACAAATCATCCAATTTGTTAAGGATCACTCTGTTTAGTCACATAAAAAGGCATATTGTTTGATTAATATGACATTGTTGATCAACAATGGATAGTAGATCCAACAATAAGTTTAAATACAAGTTTTTACTATCTTTAATTATAGCTTACATGCTTTTATGACTCTTTTTAATTGGTTTTAAGCTATTTTCCTAATTAAATTAGGCATAATTCAACCTAGTCATGAAGCTAGAAAAATTAAGGATAGTAAAAAAGAATGAAGATTTTATACGTAAATCCAGGTAAGCTAAATTCTGGATTAGATGCAATTGTCAAGGGAGCAGCAATGGTCCCAGAACATGATGCAGAATTATTTGATTTTAAAGTAGATAAATATAAAGAAAAAGACTTTCGATCCTTGTTGAAAGGCTCTGACATAGTTGCGATCACGAGTTTAACTCCTCAAATTACCCATGCATTAGTAGTTGCTAAAATGGCAAAAAACGAAGGGTGCATAACCATTATAGGGGGTTATCATCCCACATTGGATCCTGCACAAGTTATTTCACATAAACAAGTAGATTATGTAATACGAGGTGAAGGTGAACATACATTTAAGGAACTCATTGATTATTTGAGTTCAGAAAAGAATGATGGACATTTAGAAAAAATTGATGGGCTATCATATAAAGATGTCGATGGTACCGTCATTCACAATGTGGAAAGAGAACTTGAAAAAAATCTAGACGTATTTCCGTTACCAAAAAGAGAATTATTTGGAAATAGAAAATATGCGGCATTAGGAGCTCTAACTCAACCTGTCGAAACATCTAGAGGTTGTAGCTTTAATTGCAAGTTTTGCTGTATAATTAAGATGTGGCGTAATTCAAATGGTGGTCCGACTTATCGGACCAAATCCATAAAACGAGTCATGCAAGAAATATATGCCGTAGGTTGGAAGACTGACTTTATTTTTTTTACAGATGATAATTTTACTGTTAATTTGAAAAGGACAAATAAATTACTTGATGCCATCATCAAATCGGGGGTTCAACATAAAATGCATTTTACGTGCCAGAGTCGCGTGGATGTAATCTATAATAATCAATGGCTCATTGAGAAGTTTAGAAAAGCAGGTTTCCGCCAAATATTTTTAGGGATAGAATCGGTTCACCAACAAAGTTTAGATGCAATGAATAAAACTAATACGACCCCAGCAATGGTAAAAGAAGTTGTCACCAAACTACGTAATCAAGGTATCTCGATTTTTGGGGGATTAATTATTGGATTTCCGGGAGAAACGGCTCGGATGGTGAGGCAAAACATACAATATGCGCGAGATATGAAGCTTGACATAGTTCAGTTCACACCAATCACTGCTTTTCCAGGGACTCCGTTTTATGAGGAAATGGAACAAAAAGGGATGATAACATCGAATGATTACACCCAGTACGATTTGTTTCACACAATGATGGGGACCGAACAACTTTCAGCCAAAGAAATCTACGGACTAGTAGGAGAAGCATACAATGCGTTTTACTTGCAATGGGGGTGGTTGATGGGAAAAGCCATGGAATATCTTAATCCATTTGGCAAGTTTAATTGGATGACACGGAAAATTCTTAAACTCATACACCAGATGGTCTTGAATGGTCGAAGCATGCTTTCAGAGCAAGGATTTGGCCAAAATGGATTATCAAAAGAACTTAAAAACAAAAAAGCATTGATGAAAGATGTGCCATTATATTCCAAGCAAAATGGTAAAATGAATAGTAAGATCGAATTCTCACGTTTAATGGAAGAATCTATTCATGTAAAAGAACAAGCATAAATTACTTAAATCCGATTCAAGATTGTTAACTTTTTCTATTTTTATCAATTTCTTTAATAATTTTTAGAACTATAGATCCATTAGAATAGCTTTATTGGCTATAATATAGATAAGTTTTGAGCGAGAGTGAAATATAAAACGTAATTGGGAAGATACCGATGCTACTATTAGATTTAAATCCTTTCGAAAATATCTTGTTATTTATATATAAATAGCACAATTTAAATTATCAAGTGTTGGTTGAAAAATGAGAGTGATAAAACATAAAATAATCGTAGTAGGAGCACCTGCAGTAGGAAAAACCTCTCTAGTTAAAAATTATACTAAGGGAGAATTTGTAAGGGAATATATTTCAACTTTAGGAGCTCAGTTTTCTCGATTTGAAGAAAAAATTGAGAATGACACAGTAGAGTTAATTATCTGGGATATCGCAGGTCAAGAAACGTATGAAACGATGCGAAAGAAATTTTACAAGGGAAGTAGCGGATGTATTGTTGTATTCTCTCATGCCCCAGATGAAAGAAAAACTTTATCTGAAATCGATAAATGGGTTAATGAAGTAAGATCTAACTGCGGAGAAATACCCATGATTCTTTTTGGAAATAAAATTGATCTCATTGATGTGAAAGAACTTGAGGAAAATGATACTTTAAAAAACTCTGATCAAAAAGTAGATCAGATAGTAAATTTACTCGGATTTATTGGTTATTACAAAACTAGTGCACTTACAGGAGAAAGGGTGACCGAGGCCTTTCATTCTCTCATTCATAAATTATATTATTCATCTAAATGAATCTAATACATGAATTTAAGTTCATTATTATGGGGGGAAGCCTTCTCTTTTGATATTTTGTAGAATACCTTTTCCCGTATTTTGAAATCGTTAGATTTATGAACCAAAGTACCTTATGGTGCTATTTTGTGAATACTTCGATTTCCGATACATTTAAATAGGCTGTTTCTCTTTATTTTAATATGTTCGATTTGTGATATATATCGCATTTCGACTTAAAAATCATCTTCAATAAAGTGAAAAAAATGTTTTTTGGTAAACGATTTGCCAGTTATCATGCCGATTCATTATCTGGGATCGAGATTCTTGTCCTTTCCATAATTAAAAATCATAATGGTACTACAGGATACGATATCATCCAAATGATAAAAGAAAAATTTGGTGGGATGTGGCAAGCCTCTGCTGGAACCATTTATCCTCTATTAAGCCGACTTGCAGACAAAAAACTGGTAAAAATTCAAGAAGTCACAGAAAACAATCGTTTAAAGAAAATATACTTTATTACAAGTGAAGGGGAAGAAGAACTAAAGAAATTAGATAAAGTTTTCGCGGTTAGTGTTGATTCTTTAAAAGACTACATACAAACAATATTCAAGGCGATACCTGAGATGAGGGCTAAGACAGAAGTAACATTTTGCAATTTCCCGTATCAAACCTGCCATGGAAGTTCTAACCGAGAGGAAGTGTTAAACCTTTCTCAACGGAACATTGATAGAATCAATAAAGAAATTCGTCAATTAAAACGTCGAGCAGACCATATCAACCAAGAGATTAAGTATCACGAGGATTTATTAGCAAATATTCTCAAGAAGCGCGAAGAGAGCAAGCGAACTATTGATATTGAAGATGATTATGTATCATAAAAAAATATAAAATAAAAAATCAAGAGGTAAACAATATCATGTGTGAAGAAAAGAATTTTGACCCGAGAAGGATGCACCCTCATGGATATTCGGCAGATTTTTGCTTTTCTCCGAGAGACGTAGCAAGAATGAAACACATGGCAGGACGTTTCATGAAAGGCTTCATGCATCAAATGGAGTCATTCGTTCCACATAATATTGATGATCTTGGCACGGAATACTTGATCACAATTCCATTACCAGGCCGAACCAAGGATGATGTGAAAGTATCACTCATAAACAAGAATATCAACGTGGAAGCTGAAAAACCAAATGTCCCTGAAAAAGAGAGAAAGGAAGAGACAACAAAGCAAGAAAATTGCTGTGGAGTTCCATTTCCGATGAATGGATTCAAGTTTATTGATGTGAACATGGACATACCATTACCCGCTGATGCTGATGAAAATTCAGTCAGTTCAAAAATGGCAAATGGTCTTCTAAGAATTACAGTAGTTAAAAAACCCGCCAAGAATATCAATATAACAGAAGAGGAGAATAATTAAAGAAGAGCGCTTTAGAATCAAGCTTACGAATGCAAGCCCCTAATATTTTCTAAAGCACCCCCCAAATTATTAGTATTTTTTTTTCTATATCTATTTTATTACTATCACATTATTATTTTTAAACCATATTTAATTTAGCTATATAGCATGAAGATTAAAGGAATGGATAAATTCCATGCACACTTACCAGATTATCCTGGTAAAAGAATTCGATTCTTTACAAGATTATCTGCTATTTCTGCTATAGTGGGCTTACTATTCATGATAACTATGGATGGAATATTTAGATTACTTCTTTCTGGGGCCGTATTATTAATTCTAAGTCCATTTGGACCATTTTTAGGGGTGGGAATTTTAGAATTAGTAGGTTTTCTATTGGTTTATTTATTTTGGAAGAAAAAAAACAAATTACTGGAAAGATTAGCAAATAAAGCTTATCAAAAAGCTTTAGTTTATGCTTTAATCGGAATTCCATTGGTAATTACTCTTGCGATTCACATTTATTTCCCAATTGATTTAATCGTTCCAATATCTTCCATGGATTCCATCACAAAATTCCTTTCGACTAATATCACGGAACTTTTTGTTGGATTCAATATTCTTGACATCGCTCTTCGTTCAATTTTTGGATTACTTTTATTAGTTATAGGAGGGAGAACAGTTTTTCGGACTTTGAACATATTTGGGATGGATTATATGGGGTTGGTATATGTCTATTACCCTGAAGAATCTGAAGTACAACATCATGAAATTTATTCAATCTTACGACATCCAACTTATTTTGCTCTGTTTATTATAGCGCTAGGTGGTGTCCTTTTTCGATTTTCTCTTTATTCCATCATTTTTTACGGAATGTTAATTTGTGGATTGATGATACATATACGTTATGTGGAAGAAAAAGAATTAATAAAACGATTCGGTGATTCTTATAGAGATTATCAAAATAAAGTACCGGCAATTTTATTAAAACCAAAAGACTTTGGAAAATTTCTGAAGTTTTTGGTAGGAAAACAGAATTAGGAAAAAATAGGTTATTTTTAAATAATGATACGTGTTTGGTTGCTTAAGGAAAAACTTTTTTATATGTGATTTCAATTCCATTCACGCCATATCATCTTGGACCAAGTGGACTCTTTGGTTTGTTATTATTAAAATGGATGGACTTTCCAACCCTTTTGATTGCTAGTGTTATCATAGATATCGAACCTATCATAGTTCTTGCTTTTAACTTGTCTTATCCCTTACATGGAGTGTTTCATTCATTTTTTGCAGCATTTTTAGTTGCTCTCCTTCTTATTTTTGTGATGAAATTTCTCAGAAAATATTTCACGCCGATAATGGAAGTTTTTAAGCTAAAGCAAGACATAACTTTAAGGAGCATTTCAATTGCAGCGTTCCTTGGTACGTTTTCTCATATTTTGTTAGACGCTCCCCTTTACGAGGAAATGAATCCTTTTTTCCCGATTTCTGGAAATCCGTTCTTTATCGAATCGAGTTTTGCAAGCTTATACATTTCAGTGCTTTGTGTTTACTGTTTTCTTGGTGCGTTAATAATTTATTTTATCAAACTCACGATAATGATATCGAAAGATAAAAATAGGAATTTGAATTTATAAAGGATTATTTTTTATGAGAAAAATTACTCTCTGATTGATTCAGATTTTTGTAATTCAGTAATAAAATAGATTAAAAATAAAATGAGGAAAAAAAATTTTAATAATATATTATTTCTTTAACTTTCTATTTCTGACAACAATATAGGTGATAATAGCCACACTAACAGCTATAAAGCTAATCATAATCGTAAAAAAGATCCAATCCGCATTACTGCTTGTTATTTCGTAAATAATATCATCACTAACATCTTTTACGATGAAAGTAGATAGAGTCCCTTTGGAACCATATGAAACTTCCACGGTATAATCCGTCACGCCTGTTTTTTCAAATATCAATGTTGATCCACTAGCCGTCGTATTTACACATCCAAGGTCACTAACGACTTCATCAAGATAATTTGTTGTTGGTTGTGCCACGCCAAATCCATAAAAAACTAATTGCCACAAGAAATCATCTGCTGTCTTATTTGAAAAGTGATCTGTAATGCTACTATTTATGTTTTCATCATTTTTGATGTTATTAATCAAAGCATTGCAGTTATCTAAAAGTAACTTGTAATCAGAAGGATCTTTCATTATAATGATTGAACTCATATTATTATCTGGTTTTTCTTGATATGCTCCATCCGTAAACCACCATTCCGCACTTATTCCATACCACGCTTCGTATGTATTGGTATAATCAGTATTTATGGTTGTTTTATTAAATCCCGCGTCAGTGAAGTTTGCTTGGTAAGTAAACCAATCTATATACTCAGATATCGAGAAATATAATGAAAGAAGCACATCATATGTGGTATATGTCTGATCAAACCACTGCTTTATGGTTTGCTTGCTCTTTGCACCATCAACGTCAGCGTCTCCTTGAAAAAATGCTTTGGAATTCGAAAAGGGGTTAATTGTTGCTTTCCACCCTGCATCATCATATTTAATAATAGTGTACTCTTCGGTACTTTTTGTAAATCCTAACTGATAGATCGTGCTTGCAGATACGGCTGTATTTAAGGTTCCAAAAAATATTATGCCAAGTAAACTCAAACTCAATAAACTAATCCTCATTCTTCTCTTCATCATTATAATTGCCTCCTTTTGAATAAGTAAGCGGCTAAGACAAAAAATACCACGATGTAAACCACAAACAACGTGATTCCCATTTCAATGCTAGGAGTTGCCCAAGAACCAAAAGTAAAATTCCCACCTATACCACCGGGACCCATACCGCCAAAAGAGAATTCAGTGTATCTTGGATTAGGGAATGGATACTGAAGAATTGATGTAATTAGATTACCCAAATAGACAAGAGAATATAATGGTTCAAAAGCATCCTTGAAAACCAAAGTCACGATCTGATCTGCAATATTAAACCCGATTAGTAATATTATCAAGGTAATGATAATGGTCACATTGATGTTCTTCATAAATGAGCTGAATAACGTTACAAAACTACTAAGCATGATAACATATAACACTGCAAATCCGAATGAATATAGTATACGAATGTTGATTACAGGACCATAATACAAAATTCCAAATACACCAAGTAGAAAGTAATAGATTGCAACAATCGATATCACGAGAATTAGATTTCCAATGTATTTACCCAAAATTAATTTATACTTATTAATTTTGGGAAACACGATAAACCCCGTTCGTTTATCAAATTCAGAGCAAATTATTCCCGAGAAAAACAAGCACGCTGCAAACAATGTAATGAACTCAATAAATGTCAATCCGCCACTAAAAAATTCAACATACGTATTTGACAAGGGATAAGCGGGGATTAATACGAGAAGATAACCGATTAATACAACAATTAAAATCGTGATTATAAAAAAGAAATAAAATTTCTTTCGTTGCATCTTGATTTCAAAGATAATTGTATTATATATTGGCAATATTCCATCTTTAATTGTTTCTTCACGCTGCATTCTAAAGAACCCCCTTCTTTAATTCATTATCTTTATCATCCATTTCTACCATCTCTATATAGACTCTTTCAAGTTGAGAAGTTCTTGGTTGAATATATGAAACAACTGAAAAGTCAGATTCAAATTCTTTGACTAAAATCTTCAAAATTTCCACTTTTGATTCCTTCTTTCCATCAAAAAAAATCTTAAAACCTTGATTTTCTTGGCTGTAAGCTATGGGAATTTTTGAGATTTTTGGATCCAAGTCTAGATCTAAATAGGATTGAAGCCTATTTGTCAATCGTCCCAATATTGGACCTAAGTTTTCGGGTTGAATGGGATCTAGAAGCACGCAATTCAATTCATTAGCTTTTAGTGATATGGCTAAATTTTCAACAGTATCGAAGCCAAGAATTTCTCCGTGATTTATCAGTGCTATTTTATCACACACTTCTGAAATTTCATATAACATGTGCGATGCTACAAATATAGTTTTTCCAGTGGATTGCAAATCTCGAAGGAATTTTCTTATTTCAATGCGAGCCAATGGATCCAAACCAGTTTGTGGTTCATCCAAAATTATAATATCAGGATCATGGATTAATGCTTGAATGATACCTAGCTTCTGCGTCATTCCCTTGGAAAAAGTTTTTACATTTTTGAATTTCCATTCTGTTAGTTTAAAGAATTTTAAGAGCTCATCAATCCTATCATTTATTTTATCTTTCGGATAATGTTGAAGTTTTGCAAAATACCTAAGTAATTCATATGCTGTCATGTGGTAAAAATTGGGGATATCTATCAAGAATCCCATCTTGCTTAAAGCCGCGGATATACCTTGCAAATCTTGTAAATCTCCGTGATCCGTATTTATCAAGATTCTACCTTCGCTAGGTCTTAGTATTTTAGCAATCATCTTGATCGTCGTCGTTTTTCCAGCACCATTAGGACCAACTAAACCAATTGTCTCTCCCCTGCACACTTCAAGATTTAAATTCTTCACTGCTGTAAAATGACCGAATTTTTTCGTTAAATTTTCCAGTTTAATTACTGTTTCTGACATTTTAAATCGCGTTTTCAATTTTTTGTAAGATTTTTTTATTTAGATTTTGTTTCAGATTCTAAATCTGAGATATTTTGATCGATGTTTTCTAATAAATGAGTTAAATCTTGAATCCTTTCAGTAAAAAACTTTTTACTAATGTTCAAAAACTTTAATTGTTCTTCTTTTGATTTTTGTTTTAGCATGACCATAAAATTCTCTTTAAATGGTCTCATAAATGGACCCTTCATCGGAGATCCCTGCATTGGAGCTCCATACATTGGAGATAGATATGATTTGGGACCGTATAAAATGATCTCTTGAAGGGAATGCTGCAAAAAATCGTCATCAATTTCAGTTGTCGAAAAAATAAGTGATCTCATCGATTCTCTCATCTCTCTCTCACGTTGTATCATTATTTCTAAAGTTTCTTTGCCTTTCTCTGTTAATTCATAAGTTTTCCTCGTATCATCAGAGTCTTGAATATCACTTTGTCGTATCAAGTTTTTTTCTCGTAAATTATTAAGAATTGTGTACATTGTTGAATCTGATGGTGTCCAAAAGCCAAATGTTCTCTCCTCTATTAGTTTTTTTATTTGATATCCATGTGTAGGTTCTTTATTTAACACTAAGAGAACAAAAATGTTAACAAAACCCTTCTTCATTGTTCTTTCAAAGTTATTAGCTATGTTTTCGACCATTTTGTTTAACACAAAACCACTAAAAATACATCGATTATAGTAGTACTACGTCCGAAGTATAAAAAGTTATGGCTTATAAAAATAAAATGTCGAAATTATCAAAAAATAGCACCTAATTATCTAAAAAACGCTTTAGGTTAATAATCAAGGTGATTGCTAATAAAATTAATCACAAGATTTAAGGTTTTAAGTTCTTATCTAATTCCTTCAACCTTTTTTCCCTATCTTTAATGTATTTCTTTACAGGGCGAAATATTAAGTAATAGCCTCCTTGGTAAGAGCGGTAACCATTAAATAATTTCCCTATTTTTGACCCAAAATAATACCAAAAGAGATATGATGTAGACAAGAATAGTGAAATGATTTCCATTCCTGGTTGAAAGATAATTCCGTAATCTACCCCAAATAACAGAAATGAATTCCACAAGAAATATTTTCCGGGTTCACTGGAGGGTATATCAATCCAAGGGAGAGCATTTAGAAATCTAA
>Ga0315534_1001714_pt1 | contig 15076 bp, 12 predicted proteins | sample SalMarSW160240MG_FD_203094 | JGI IMG/M metagenome (GOLD analysis project Ga0315534, IMG submission 203094) | Salt marsh sediment microbial communities from the Plum Island Ecosystem LTER, Massachusetts, United States - Salt Marsh Sediment SW1602-40 ... | reverse complement strand
CTCGGGATCGGTCTCTTCTACGCCGACTTCATCAACATCCCGGGAGCACTGGACTGATGGCGAGCGGGGTGGATTCATGAGGGTTCTCGTGGTCGGGCTCGCCGTGACCGGCGCCGCGGTGGTTCGCCACCGCCGGGCGATCGGCGATGACGTCGTGGTGCTCGACGACCAGCCGGACGCCGACGAGTGGGCGACGCGCGCTGCAGACGCGCGGGCGCTCGGCGCCGAGGTCGTCGGTGCGCCCGATGCTGCCCACGCGGCCGCACTGGCGGCTCGCGCCGATCTCGTCGTGCCGAGCCCGGGTGTGCCCGAGCGGCACCCGAGCATCGCGGCCGCGCGCCGGCAGGGCATTCCGATCCGGTCGGAGATCGACCTCGCCGGCGAGATCGCCGCGCGGGTCGGTCGTCCCGCGATCGTCGCGGTCACCGGCACGAACGGGAAGACCACCGTGACGACGCTCACGACGGAGATCCTCGAGGCCGCCGGGGCGTCGGTCGCCGCGGCTGGCAACATCGGGCGGCCGCTCCTCGACGCGGTGGGCGACGATGTCGACGTCGTGGTGGCGGAGGTGTCGTCGTTCCAGCTCGCGTTCACGCAGCGGTTTGCCCCGCGCGCCGCGGCGCTGCTCAACCTCGGCGCCGACCACCTCGACTGGCATCGCACGTTCGACGCCTACGCGCGGGCGAAGGCGGGTGTGTTCCTCGGGCAGGGCGCCGATGACGTGCTGGTGTTCAACGCCGACGACCCGGTCGTGGCAGGCCTCGCGGCCGAGGCGCCCGGGCGGCGGATCCCGTTCTCGATCGTCGACGGCGCCGCGCGTGGTGCCCGCATCGTCGAGACGGTGGCCGGGCCCGTTCTCGTCGCGCCCGACGATGAGGAGCTCGTCGCCGTGGACGCGTTGGCGCGTCGGCGCCCTGTCGACCTCGCCAACGCGCTCGCCTCGGCCGCGCTCGCCCTGGAGGTCGGCGCCGACCGCGACGCGGCGCGTCGCACGCTCGTCGCGTTCGACGGTCTCCGACACCGCATGGAGGTGGTCGCCGACGACCACGGGGTGCGCTGGATCGACGACTCGAAGGCGACGAACGTCCACGCGACGATCGCCGCGGCGCGGGGTCTCGAGGGGGTCGTGCTCCTCGCCGGCGGCCGCAACAAGGGCATCGACCTCGGTGAGCTCCAGGTGCTGGCGCCGCAGCTGCGCGGGGTCGTCGCGATCGGGGATGCCGCCGGCGAGATCGAGGACGCGTTCGCCGGCCTGGTCACCGTCGTGCGCGCGGGCTCCATGCACGCGGCCGTGGCCAGCGCCTCCGAGCTCGCGCACACGGGCGACACGGTGCTGCTGAGCCCGGGCTGTGCCTCCTTCGACTGGTACCCGTCCTACGCGGCGCGGGGCGACGACTTCGCCGCCGAGGTGCATGCGCTGATGGAGGTGCAGCAGTGAGCCCCGCGACGCGCACCGACGCGAGGCCGGCGGAGGCCAGCAGGTCGAGTATGCCCTCGCACTACCTGCTCCTGGTCGCCACGATCGGTGTTCTCGTCGTCATCGGAGTGGTGATGGTGCTCTCCGCGTCCTCGGTGGTGTCGCTCACCGAGTACGGCAACGCCTGGCACTTCTTCGCTCGGCAGCTGATCTGGACCGCGGTCGGCGTGGTGGCCTTCGTGCTCGTCGTTCGGTTCGACTATCACCGCTGGTCGAAGGCGGTGATGCCGCTGATGGTCGCCAGCGGCGCGCTCCTGGCGATCGTGCTCGTCCCCAAGATCGGCATCTACGTCGGGGGATCGCGGCGCTGGCTCGGCATCGGCGCGTGGCGGTTCCAGCCGAGCGAGCTGGCGAAGCTCGCGCTCCTCCTCTTCGCCGCCGAGCTGCTCGCGCGCCGCGCCCGCGAGATCGACGATCCACGGCGCGTCCTGCGGCCGCTGCTGCTGGTGGTCGTCGGCTTCGGCGCCCTGGTGTGCCTCGAGCCCGACCTCGACTCCGCCGTGATCATGGCGGTGCTGGTGGGCACGATCATGGTCGCCGGAGGCCTGCGCTTCCGGCACCTCGCCCTCGTGGCGGGCAGCGGGGTGTCGCTCGCGGTGATCCTGGCGATCGCGGCGCCGTACCGTCGCGCGCGCGTCCTGACCTTCCTCGACCCGACGGCCGACTCGTCGAACACCGGGTACCAGATGCTCCAGTCGCTGATCGCGACCGGGAGCGGAGGCATCGACGGCGTCGGTCTCGGCGCCGGGCGCGCGAAGTGGCTGTTCCTTCCGAATGCGCACACGGACTTCATCTTCGCCGTGATCGGTGAGGAGCTCGGGCTGATCGGCACTCTGACGGTGCTGGGGCTGTTCGTGTCGTTCGCGGTGCTCGGCATCCGCACCGCCCTGCGAGCCCCCGATCGCTTCGGCATGCTGCTCGCCACCGGCGTCACCGTGTGGGTCGTCGCGCAGGCAGCCGTGAACATCGGTGGCGTGATCGGCCTGCTGCCCGTGTCGGGGATCCCACTGCCGTTCGTCTCATTCGGTGGCTCGTCGCTGCTGTTCACGATGGTCGGCGCGGGGATCCTCGCGAACGTCGCGCGGCAGTCGCGGTGAGTGATGCAGTGTTCGCGCTCGTGACCGGCGGTGGGACCGGTGGCCACGTCTACCCGGCACTCGCCGTCGCCGACGAGCTCGTGCGTCGCGGGCACGGTCGCGAGACCGTTCGCTTCGTCGGCGCGCGTCGCGGGCTCGAGGCGTCCGCAGTTCCCGACGCCGGGTACGAGATCGACCTCCTGGGCGGCCGAGGCGTTCGCCGCAGCATGTCGCCGCGCGCGCTCCTCGACAACGTGGGGGCGCTGCTCGGCTGGTGCGGAGCGTTCGTTCGGGCGTTCCGGATCGTCGGGCAGCGCACGCCGCGAGTCGTGCTCGGTGTCGGCGGGTACGCGTCGGCTGCGTGCGTGATGGCCGCACGCCTCCGGCGGGTGCCTGCCGTCGTCCACGAGCAGAACGCGGTCCCTGGTCTCGTCAACCGCGTCGCGGTGCGGCTCGGTGCCCGCGCCGCCGTGTCGCTCCCGGGCACGCCGCTGCCGGATGCCGTGCTGACCGGCAGCCCCGTACGATCGGCGATCGCTCGCGTGGTCCGGGAGCCCGACGAGCGGCGTCGACTCGTCGTGATCGTCGGGGGGAGCCTGGGCGCGAGCTCGCTGAACGACGCTGCCCTCGGGCTCTACGACCGGTGGCGCGACCGACGCGACGTCGACGTGCGCCACGTGGCGGGTCGACGGAACCACGCCGAGGTCGCAAGGCGCCTCGACGCGCTCCGCCGCACGACCGACTCGCTCGTGTACGACCTTCGTGCGTACGAAGACGACATGCCCGAGGCGTACGCCCACGCGAGCGTGCTCCTCTGCCGGGCCGGCGCGGTGACGTGCGCCGAGCTCACGGCGACGGGAACGCCGGCCGTCCTCGTGCCGCTGCCCGGGGCGCCTGCCGATCACCAGACTCGCAACGCTGACGCGCTCGCGTCGGCGGGCGCGGCCGTGCTCGTGCCCGATGCCGAGCTCGACGGAGCGCGGCTCGCCCACGAGCTGGACGCTCTGCTCGCGGATCCCCCGCGGCTCCGCGAGATGGGGGACGCAAGCCGAGCGCTCGGCCGTCCGGACGCGGCCGATCGCGTCGCCGACCTCGTCGAAGAGGCCGCGAAGCCGGAGCCGGTGCGTTCAGGCGGAACGCCATGACCGACGAGCTCGATCTCTCGACGCCGCGCGCGATCCACATCGTCGGCATCGGTGGTGCGGGGATGAGCGCGATCGCGACCGTGCTCGAGCGCATGGGCCATCACGTGACGGGCACCGACCTCAAGGACTCGCCGACGATCCAGCGCCTCGCGCTGCTCGGCGTCGGCGCGAGCGTCGGCCACCGAGCCGATCACCTGCCCGACGACGTCGACGCGGTGATCGTGTCGACCGCGATCCCGCAGTCGAACCCCGAAGTCGAGGCAGCGACCGCGCGGGGCGTTCCCGTGCTCCGACGTGCGGAGGCCCTGCGTGCGCTCGTCGCGACGCGCCGCGCGATCGCCGTGGCCGGGAGTCACGGCAAGACGACCGTGTCGTCGATGCTGGCCCTCGCGCTGCGTGCGGCTGGTTGGCGGCCGAGCTTCGTGATCGGTGGTGACGTCAACGAGGTCGGCACGAACGCCGCGTACGACGACGGCGAGTGGCTCGTGGTCGAGGCCGACGAGAGCGACGGCACGTTCCTCGAGCTCGAGCCCGACGCGGCGATCGTCACCAACGTCGAGCCGGACCACCTCGACCACTACGGCGGCTTCGAGGCCCTCGTGGCCGCGTTTGCACGCTTCCTCGACCAGGTCCCGGGCGTCCGGGTGGTCTGCGCCGACGACGAGATCGCCGCGCGCCTCGCCGGATCCGTCCCCGAGGTGCGCACGTACGGATGGCACGAGGGCGCGGACTACCGCGTCATGGCCTACGAGGGGTCGCGCAGCGGCAGCCGCTTCGAGCTCCACCGCGCTGATGCGCTGCTCGGGACGGTCGAGCTCCCGGTGCCCGGGCGGCACAACGCGTTGAACGCGGCGGGCGCCACCGCGATCGCGGTCGAGCTCGGTGCGCCGTTCGACGCGGTCGCGCAGGCGCTGCGGGGGTTCGGCGGCGTCGCGCGCCGATTCCAGTTCCGCGGCGAGATCGGCGGTGTCACGCTGGTGGACGACTACGCGCACCTGCCGACCGAGGTCGCGGCGGCCATCGGCGCAGCGCGCGAGGGTGACTGGGACCGTGTGGTCGCCGTCTTCCAGCCGCATCGCTACACGCGGACCGCACGCTTGTGGCGCGACTTCGCCGATGCCTTCGTCGACGCGGATGCCCTGGTGGTCACGGACGTGTACGCCGCCGGCGAGGCGCCTCAGCCCGGCGTCTCGGGCCGCCTCGTGCTCCAGGCGGTCCTCGACTCGCACCCGGCGACGCCGGTGACGTACCTGCCCCGGCGCGCCGACGTCGTGGCGCACGCGCTGCGGCTCGCTCGGCCTGGCGATCTCGTCCTCACCCTCGGCGCGGGTGATCTCACGACCGTGCCTGACGAGTGGCTCGCCGCCGTCGATCACGCCGGAGGGACGCCATGAGCGTCGATGCGCTCGCGGCCGAGCTCGAGTCCCGGCTGCCGGGTCGGGTGGCGCGGGACGAGCCGGTCGCCGCGCTGTCGACCTACCGCCTCGGGGGCCCGGTCGCGGTCGTGGTCCGGGTGGCTGACGACGCCGAGCTCGCCGCGCTCGCGCACGTGGTCGCGGAGCACGATGCGCCGCTGCTCGTCATCGGGCGGGGCTCCAACCTCCTGGTCGCGGATGCCGGCTTCGCCGGGGTCGGGGTGGTGCTCACCGGCGACTTCGAGGAGCTGAAGATCGACGTCGATGCTGGGCGCGCGTCAGCCGGTGGCTCGGTGACGCTGCCCGTGCTCGCGCGCAGGGCGGCGGCCGCCGGGCTCGGCGGGCTCGAGTTCTTCGTGGGCATCCCGGGATCTGTCGGCGGCGCGGTGCGCATGAACGCCGGCGGTCACGGGCGGGAGACGTGTGAGGTGCTCGAGCGCGCGTGGGTGACCGACCTCCGTGGCAGCGCCGCGCCGGTCGAGCGTTCGTCGGCCGACCTCGACTTCGGGTATCGGCACTCGAGCGTGACCGCTTCGCAGGTCGTGACGCGCGCCGTGCTGGCGGGCGTCGCGGACGAGCCCGACGCGTGTGCGCGCCGCATCGACGAGGTCGTGCGCTGGCGTCGTGAGCACCAGCCCGGGGGCGCCAACGCGGGCTCGGTGTTCCGGAACCCCAGCGGTGACTCGGCGGGGCGCCTCATCGACGCGGCCGGGCTGAAGGGTCTGCGCGTCGGCGGGGCCCGCGTGTCCGACAAGCACGCGAACTTCTTCCAGGCCGACGACGGCGCGACGGCGAGCGACGTGCACGCGCTCGTGCTCGAGGTGCAACGCCGAGTCCACGAGCACTCGGGTGTGTGTCTCCGACCCGAGCTCCACATGGTGGGCTTCGAATGAGCGCGCCCCCTCGTCGCCGCCGCGCCGCGCCTCGTTCCCGGGCGACCAGACCCCCGGGGCGTCGACCGAGCGCGCGTCGAGCACCTCCCCGTCGGCCGCCCGCGTCGCGGACGTCGGGGCGCAGGGCGGCGCCCGGTGGCACCCCGGCGACGCGGCGGGCCGAGCCCGCGAACGCGCCGCACCCGAGGTTCCGCGCGCGTCGCGTCGAGGTCGCGCGCACGGCCGGCCGTCGACGGCTGCGGCGACTCCTGATCGGCGTGGGACTCGTCGCCGCGATGTTCGGCGCGGGTGGGCTCGTCCTGTCACCGCTCCTCGACGTCGACCAGGTGAGCGTCAGCGGCGCGGGTCCACGCGTGCAGGAGGTGCGGTCCGCCGCTGCGACCAAGCGCGGCGACGCGCTCCTGCTCGTCGACACGGGGGCCGTCGCCGAGCGCATCCAGTCGCTCGCCTGGGTCGCGCACGCCGAGGTGACGCGCGAGCTGCCGGGGACGCTGAGGATCGAGGTCACGAGCCGGGCTCCCGTCGCCACCGTGGCGCGCACGGACGGGACGTTCGCCGTCGTCGACCCCACCGGGACGGTCGTCTCGGTCGCGGCCGCGCCCCCCGAGGGTCTCACCGCGCTGGTGAGCGACACGCCGGACCCGGCACCGGGCGAGCGCATCGCGCCGGTGGCCAGCGCACGGGTCGCGGCCCGGCTGGGCCCCCTGGTGGGGCGCGTCGCGCGGGTGATGGTGGAGCACGGGCAGGCGGCGTTGCTGATGGCGGGAGGCCCCGAGATCCGCCTCGGCGGCCTCGACGGACTGCCCGAGAAGATGCGCGCCGCCGACGCGCTGCTCACGAGCCTCGCGGGTGCCCCGGTCACCTATGTCGACGTCCGCGTGCCGGGCGCCCCGGTGACGGGATGACGCTCCTATCCTGGTGGCGGTGACGCCCCATCTGCCCGGTGGCGATCGCGGCGGCGGCGACTGGATCGTTGCGCCAGATGACGACCAGGCCCGCCGCGACCGGGCCGGGGACGACATGCCGGGCGACGACATGCCGGGCGACGACTACTCGTGGGAGGACGAGCGCGACGCTCAACCGGTCCCGGAGACCGAGTGGGAGCCGGCTCCGGAGCCCGATCCCGAGCCGCCAACCGAGCGTGAGCCGGACCATTCGATCCCCCAGAGCACCTCCGCGACCGGCGAGAATGGACCAGGAGACCCCAGGGCCGAGGACCCCGGGCTCAACGATCGACCCGACCACCCGGCCGACGGCCGACCCGACCAGGCGATCGACACCGACCGCGATCCACACGACGACCTGCATCCCGGCGAGCTGGACTCGCCCGCGAGGGGAGGCACCACCCAGATGCTCGGCGACCCGCAGAACTACCTGGCGGTCATCAAGGTCGTCGGTGTCGGCGGCGGTGGTGGCAACGCGGTCAACCGGATGATCGACGCCGGCCTCAAGGGCGTCGAGTTCGTCGCGGTCAACACCGACGCCCAGTCGCTGCTCATCAGCGACGCCGACGTCAAGCTCGACATCGGCCGCCAGCTCACCCGCGGACTCGGCGCCGGGTCCGACGCCGAGGTCGGCCAGCAGGCCGCCGAGGATCACCGCGACGAGATCGAGGAGGTCCTCAAGGGCGCTGACATGGTGTTCATCACCGCCGGTGAAGGCGGTGGCACCGGTACCGGCGGCTCACCCGTGGTCGCCGAGGTCGCGCGCGGGCTCGGCGCGCTCACGATCGCAATCGTCACTCGGCCGTTCAGCTTCGAGGGCCGCCGGCGCTCGGTGCAGGCCGACGCCGGCATCGGCAAGCTGCGCGACAAGGTCGACACGCTCATCGTGATCCCCAACGATCGGCTCCTCGACGTCGCGGACGAGAAGTCGTCGCTGCTCTCGGCGTTCAAGATGGCCGACGACATCCTGCTCCAGGGTGTGCAGGGAATCGCCGACCTCATCACGACGCCGGGTCTCATCAACACCGACTTCGCCGACGTGCGCATGATCATGCAAGACGCCGGGACCGCGCTCATGGGCGTCGGGCAGGCCGGTGGCGAGGGCCGCGCGCTGAATGCGTCGCGCGCCGCCATCTCGAGCGCGCTCCTCGAGGCGAGCATCGAGGGCGCGCGGGGGCTGCTCCTCAACGTGGCCGGACCGTCTGATCTTGGGCTCTTCGAGGTGAACGAGGCGGCCGAGGTCGTGAAGGAGACCGCACACCCCGACGCCAACATCATCTTCGGGGCCACGATCGACGATGCGCTCGGCGACGAGGTCCGCATCACGGTGATCGCGGCGGGCTTCGATCGCTTCGAGGGGGAGCGCTCCTCGTCCTCCCGTCGGGAGCGGACGTCGCTCGGCCTGCACGACAAGTCCGCGGCCGACAGCGCGTTCGGCGAGGATCGCACGAGCTACTCGGGCGGCGACGAGGACGACGAGTTCGACGTCCCCGAGTTCCTGCGCTGATCGAGAGCCGGCCCTGATCGAGACGCGGCTCGGTCCGGCGCGCGTCGTCTGGACCGACCGGTGGAGCGGGGTGTCGCAGTCACCGTTCGACGAGGCCAACCTGAGCCGGAGCGTGGGTGACGCCCCCGACGCCGTCGCCGAGAACCGCCGGCTGCTCGCGGACCGGCTCGGGCTCCCCGCCTCGGGGTGGGTGTGGCTCCACCAGGTGCACGGCGCGACCGTCGTCGCGGGCGAGCGACACACCAGCGACGTGCCCGAGGCCGATGCGGCCGTCACCGATCGTCCGGGGATCCCCCTGGTCGTGCAGACGGCCGACTGCGCGCCGATCGCGCTCGCGACCGACGACGCCATCGCGGTCGTGCACGCCGGTTGGCCCGGGCTCGTCGCCGGCGTGATCCCGGGGGCCGTCGCACACCTGCGTGCCGTCGGGAGCGGTGCGGTCCGCGCCGTCGTGGGCCCGTGTGTGCACGCGTGCTGCTACGAGTTCGGCCGCGACGACCTCGATCTCGTCATCGCCGCGCTCGACAGGTCGGTCGAGGCGCGGACGTCCGACGGTGCGCTCGCACTGGACATCCCGGTCGCGGCGCGCGTGGCGCTGGCCCGCGCCGGTGTGGTCGACGTCGACGACATCGACGTCTGCACCGTCACGTCTCGCGACCACTTCTCGTACCGCCGTGACGGGCGGACCGGGCGCCAGGCTCTCGTCGCGGTGATCGACGAGTGAGTGACGTCGGCGACGTCGCCGCGAACGTCGCCTCGGTGCGTGGCCGGGTCGAGGACGCCGCGTCGCGTGCCGGACGTGTCGAGGGCGCGGTCACGATCGTCGGCGCGACGAAGACCGTCGCTGCCGACCGCATCGGGGCGGCGTTGGATGCCGGGCTCGTGGACGTGGGGGAGAACCGGGCCCAAGAGCTGCTCGCGAAGGGCCCGATCCTTCGCGACCGCGTGAATCCGCCGCACTGGCACTTCCTCGGTGCGCTGCAGCGCAACAAGGTGCGAGCGCTCGCCCCATGGGTCGTGTGCTGGCAATCGGTCGACCGCATCGCGCTCGGTGCGTCGATCGCCCAGCACGCGCCGGAGGCGCGGGTGCTCGTCGAGGTGAACCTCGGGGGAGAGCCGCAGAAGCCGGGATGCGAGCCCCCCGACGCGCCGGCGCTCGTCGACGAGCTGCGTGCCCTGGGGCTCGACGTCGTCGGGCTCATGACGGTGCCCCCCCGCGGCGACGACCCGCGCCCCTGGTTCGCGCGGCTGCGGGAGATGGGGGAGCGCCTCGACGTCGCTGAGCTCTCGATGGGGATGACCGACGACTTCGAGGCCGCGATCGCCGAGGGCGCGACCATCGTCCGCGTCGGCCGCGCGATCTTCGGGGCGCGCCGCGCACCCGCGGGCGCACCCTGACGTCGCGTGGCCGGTGGGGTCCGAGGGGCTCGTCGGGGGTCACGCCCCGAGTGCCCTCGGGGCGGCGAGGTCGCCCGGTAGTCTGGTCGGTGGAGGGCGTGCCGCTCCCCTTGCACCCCCAGCACCCCTTGGCACGCGTCTGGTCTCGTGGCTTCACTGTGGCGCCGAGCGATGGTCTACCTGGGTCTCCAGGAGGACGACGAGTACGGCTACGACGGCTACGGCGCCGGCCAGGGGGCCTACGACGACCATGCCTATGGCCAGCCGGGCTACGACCCGCAGGGATACGAGAGGTACGGCCCGCCGGGCCACGAGGACCCGCAGGCCGGCTACGACGATCACGGTGGCTACGACGACGGCTATGGGGCTCGGCAGCGGGCCTACCCCGACCAGCGTGGTGGCGATGTCCGGCCGGTCGGCGACATGCGGCCCGACGCCCGCACGGTCGCGGTGCGGGAGCCACCTGGCCACCCGACCGCACCCGGCTCGGCGCCCGGGGCCGCCACCGGGGTCGGGATGGGCGAGCCGACCGTTCGGCCCCTGCCGAGAGACGACCAGCCCAGTGGTGTCTCGGTCAGTCGACCGGCGGTGGTGCGGGCGGTGCCGACCACGGCCGGCAAGGTGCACGTCGTCGAGCCGCGGGGCTTCAACGACGCCCAGGAGGTCGGCGACCGCGTGAAGTCCAACCAGGCGGTGATCCTGAACCTCCAGGCGAGCCCCAAGGAGCTGCGGCGTCGCCTCATCGACTTCTCGAGCGGGCTCGCGTACGCGATGGGCGGCTCGATGTCGCGTGTCGCGGAGGCGGTCTTCCTCGTCACGCCACTGAACGTCCAGCTCTCCGAGGAGGAGAAGGACCGGCTCGAAGCCCGCGGGCTCTACCAGCGCGACGACTGATCGCGTCCGGACCTCGATCCAATGGAACCCCTGTGCTGGATCGTCACCGCGTTCCTCGTCGTGCTGTTCGCGCGTGCCATCCTCTCGTGGTTCCCGCTGCAGCCGGACGGCGCGGCCGCGAGGGTGCAGGAGGTCTTGATCCTGCTCACCGATTGGGCGCTGCAACCGCTGCGCCGGATCATCCCGCCCGCCGGGATGTTCGACCTGTCGTTCATGGTGCTGTTCTTCGCCCTGCTCATCCTCCGCAGCGCGATCTGTTAGCGGAGGGGCTCGTCAGGCTCTTCTGACTCCCGGCAAGGTGCTCGCGTAGCATGGTCGGCCATGGCTTCCATGGACGTGACCCCGCAGGAGCTGCGCGACATCGAGATTCGCGAGGCGTGGCGCGGCTATCACCGCGACGACGTCGACGAGCTCCTCGAGCGGGCCGCGGCGACGATCGAGCATCTCGAGGCCGAGGCGCACCAGCTGCGCGCTCGCGCCCCCCAGGGCGGCGGCCCGGCGCCGGCGCCACAGCCCGCCCCTGTCGTGCAGGCGGCACCGCCGTCCGCGCCGGCTCCTGCGCCGGTGCGCAGCGCCGACACCGACGTCATCCAGCGGACCCTCGTCCTCGCGCAGAAGGCCGCCGACGAGGCCGTGGCCGAGGCCCGGGTCAAGGCGCAGCAGATGGTCGGCGAGGCCGAGCAGCGCGCCCACGTCGTCGTCGCCGACGCCGAGGCCAACGCCGCCACGATCGCCGAGCGCGAACGGGCGAAGCTCGAGGGCGAGATCGACAAGCTCCAGTCTGCGCGCGACACGCTCAATGCCGATGTCGATGCGCTCGAGGAGTTCGAGGGCGAGTACCGCCAGCGGTTGCGCCAAGCGATCCAAGCCGAGCTCGACCTGTTGAGCGAGACGAAGGGCATCGGGCAGCGTCCCGCGCTGCACGACGTCGAGCTCCCCGCGGTCGCGGCGCCGGCGAGCTGGACCGCCGCGCCTGCGGCGGACGACAGCTGGTCGGCGTCCGCCGAGGGATCGGTCCGCCCGGTGGCCGAGGCGCCGCCGCAGTCGGCCGGCCAGCCGACCGTGCACATCGAGGCGGTCGCGGCCGGCGCCGAGGAAGCGTGGGATCCGGCACCAGCCGGCGGATGGAGCGAGCCGCCCACCGCCGCGGTGGTGGAGGACGAGTACGTCGACGTCGATCCCGACGCGCACGGCGACAGCCTCGATGACGACGCGTTCTTCGCCTCGTTGCGCGAAGCCGTGCGCGACGACGCACCGCTCGGTGCCGACGACGACGCGGCGTTCTTCGACGAGGAAGACACCGAAGAGCATCGGCGCCTGTTCAAGCGCCGTCGATAGTCGTCGCGCTCAGGAGGCCACGGTCACGTGCGCTGCGAACGGCGCGCCGTCGAGCTCGAACCTGACGGCGTCGCGGGTCGCTCGGCCGAACGCCGCGCAGTGGATCTCGACGGCCAGCACCTCACCGCCGATCCAGTCGTGGTGCTCCGACAGCGCGTCCGCGATCGGTGCGTCCGCGAACAGCTCCACCCGAATGCGGTCCGAGAGCGCGAGGTCGAGGGCCTTGCGGTGGTCGTTGAGTGCGCGCACGAGCTCGCGCGCGAGACCCTCGCGTCGCAGGGCGTCGTCGATCACGATGTCCAGCGCCACGGCGTAGCCCCCTTCCTCGGCGAGCACGAGCTCGTCGTGCGCGACCGCGCGCACCTCGACGTCGTCGGGCCCGAGCTCGACCTCCTGGCCGTCGACCTCGAAGCGGAAGCACCCATCGGTCTCGAGTGCTCGCGACACCGCGCCGCCGTCGGCTCCCGCCAGGGCTTCCTTCACCTTGGGCATCAGGGGACCCAGACGCGGTCCGAGGGCGCGGAAGTTGGGCACGACCATGTGGTCCATCAAGCTGGTCAGGTCGGTGATCGGCTCGATCTGCTTCACGTTGAGCTCGTCGGCGACCTCGGCGACGAGCTCGGGCTCGAGCGCGCGGCCCCCGGGGACGAGCACGAGGGCGCGGGGGAGCGGCTGACGCACCCGCACCTTCGCGTCGGTGCGCGCCGCACGTCCGAGCGTGACGAGCTGTCGGGCGTCCGCCATGCTGCGCTCGAGCGCCTCGTCGATCGCGTCGGCGTCGACAGCCGGCCAGTCGGCGAGGTGCACGGACTCCCCGGTGCCGCCGAGGTTGTCCCAGATCTCGTCGCTCACGAACGGGCACAGCGGCGCGACGAGGAGCGCGACGACGCACAGCGCCTCGTGGAGCGTCTCGTGCGCCGCCGGATCGGCGGATCTCCAGAACCGAGGGCGTGACCGGCGGACGTACCAGTTCGACAGGTCGTCGACCACGTGCTCGATCGACTGTGCGGCCCGCATCGCGTCGAACGTCTCGAGCGCATCGGTGGTCTCGGAGACGGCGCGGTGCACTCGCGAGCGAATCCAGCGATCGAGGACGTGGATCGGTCGCGCTGCGCTCGGCGTCGCAGCCGCTTCCCAGTCGTCGAGGGTCGCATACGTGACGAAGAACGCGTAGGTGTTCCAGAGCGTGAGCAGGAAGCGACGCACGGATTCGTCGATCACCTGCTCGTCGACGCGCCGGTTCGTCCACGGTGAGCCCGCCGAGAAGAAGTACCAACGCAGCGCGTCGGCGCCCTTGGCGTCCAGGATCGTCCACGGGTCGATGACGTTCCCGCGTGACTTCGACATCTTCTGCCCGTCTCGGTCGACGATGTGCGCGAGGCACACGACGTCGCGATAGGGCGCCTGATCGAACACGAGGGTGTTGACCGCGAGCAAGGAGTAGAACCAGCCCCGCGTCTGGTCTATCGCCTCGCAGATGAAGTCGGCGGGGAATCGGCGGGCGAACACATCGTCGTGCTCGAACGGGTAGTGGTGCTGCGAGGCCGGCATCGCGCCGGAGTCGAACCACGCGTCCAGCACCGATTCGACGCGCACGGCCCGCGTCCCGCACTCGGGGCAGGCGATGGTCACGTCGTCGACGTCGGGGCGGTGCAGGTCGACGTCCTCGAGCGACCGGCCGGCCAGGTCAGCGAGCTCGACGACGGAGCCGACGCACGTGTCGTGGCCGCAGTCGCCACATCGCCAGATCGGGAGCGGGGTGCCCCAGAAGCGATCACGCGAGAGCGCCCAGTCGACGTTGTTCTCGAGCCAGTCGCCGAAGCGGCCGTGCTTGATGTGCTCGGGATGCCAGCCGATCCTCTCGTTCTCCCGCAGGAGCGCGTCGCGGTGCGCCGAGGTGCGCGCGAACCACGTCGGCTTGGCCCAGTAGATCAGCGGCGTCGAGCACCGCCAGCAATGCGGGTACGAGTGCGTGTAGGCGACGACGCGCTCGAGGAGCCCGGCCGTCGCGAGGGAGTCGATGATCGCGGCGTCGGCGTCCTTCACGAACCGGCCCGCGTGGTCCGGTACCGATGCGTCGAAGCGGGCCGTCGCGTCGACAGGATTGAGGACAGGCAGGTGTTCGCGCTCGCCGACCTCGCGATCGATCTCGCCGAACGCGGGCGCGAGGTGCACGATTCCGGAGCCATCCTCGGTCGTCACGAACTCGTCGATGACGACGCGGTTGGCACCGTCGTCGATCGGTAGCACGTCGAACGGGCGCTGGTAGTGGAGCCCTTCGAGCTCGCTGGCCGCGACGTCACCCAGGACGCGGGCTTCGTCACCCAGCACCGCTGCGACACGATCCGCGGCAACGACGACGTCGCGCGCCCCGTCGCGTCCGCCGACGCGCACGTACCGGACGTCGGGGCCGACGGCGACCGCCACGTTGGAGAGCAGCGTCCACGGGGTCGTGGTCCACACGAGGAGGTCGAAGTCGCGGTCGCGCACGGGGAACCGCAGGTACACCGAAGGCTCGGTCACGTCCTCGTAGCCCTGCGCGACCTCGTGACTCGAGAGCGCGGTGCCGCAACGGCCGCAGTAGGGCACCACCTTGAAGCCCTCGTAGATCTGGCCGCGGTCCCACATCTGCTTGACGTGCCACCAGACGCTCTCGATGTAGTCGGTGGTGAGCGTCCAGTAGGCGTCGGCGGTGTCGAGCCACATGCCGATCCGGGTGGTGAGCGCTGACCACTCTTCGACGTAGCGGTGGACGGACTCCCGGCAGCGGGCGTTGAACGCCGCGATGCCGTAGTCCTCGATCTGCTGCTTCCCGCTGAACCCGAGCTCCTTCTCGACCTCGAGCTCCACGGGCAGACCGTGACAGTCCCAGCCGCCCTTGCGGGCCACGTAGCGGCCCCGCATGGTGTGGAAGCGCGGGTACACGTCCTTGAAGCAACGGGCCCACACGTGGTGGAGCCCCGGCTTGCCGTTCGCGGTCGGGGGCCCC
>Ga0315534_1001713_pt1 | contig 15078 bp, 11 predicted proteins | sample SalMarSW160240MG_FD_203094 | JGI IMG/M metagenome (GOLD analysis project Ga0315534, IMG submission 203094) | Salt marsh sediment microbial communities from the Plum Island Ecosystem LTER, Massachusetts, United States - Salt Marsh Sediment SW1602-40 ... | reverse complement strand
CCCTCCGGGACTTGTAAAAACGACTCTTGCCAATATTATTTCAAATGAACTCAAGGTAAACTTACGTGTTACATCCGGTCCGGTACTTGATAAACCGGGCGACCTGGCCGGCCTGCTTACAAACCTTGAAGAGGGAGATGTGCTTTTCATCGATGAAATACACCGTCTTAGTCCTGTTGTGGAGGAGTATCTCTATTCGGCAATGGAAGATTTCCAGATAGATATAATGTTAGATAAGGGGCCCAGTGCAAGATCAGTACAACTTTCCCTAAATAAATTCACACTCATTGGTGCAACAACACGATCGGGTCTTCTGACCAGTCCGCTGAGGGCACGGTTTGGTATAAAATTTCACCTGGAGTACTATGATCACGAAGTTCTGACAGGAATAGTGAAAAGATCAGCCGGAATAATTGAAGTAAAAATTGAAGATACAGCAGCAGTTGAGATAGCAAAAAGAAGCAGGGGAACACCAAGGATTGCCAATGCTTTATTGAGAAGAATAAGGGATTTTGCCCAGGTAAAAGGCTCAGGTAAAATAGATCTTGAAATAACTAAATTCGGGCTTAACGCACTGAATATAGATCAGTTTGGACTTGATGAGATGGACAACAGGATCCTTTCTGCCGTGATCGATAAATTTAACGGGGGACCTGTCGGAATAAATACAATAGCCACAGCCGTGGGCGAGGAAAGCGGAACCATTGAAGAAGTTTATGAGCCGTTCCTTATTAAAGAGGGTTTTCTTAAAAGGACTCCTCGCGGCAGAGAGGCCACAGAACATGCATACAGGCATCTGGGGAAGATTCCGGGCAATAAAACAGGCTCTCTTTTTTAAAAATTAAGGTAACTATCAGTTAAAAACATTACTGATCTTAAAAAGCGCTTTTTTATTAAGTATCCTGATTTTTCTGCCGTTAAGCTCTATAAGCTTGTCTGACTTGAATTCAGAAAGAAGCCTGATAACCGATTCAGTGGCCGTACCAACAATATTTGCCAGCTCTTCGCGCGTGAGCGATATCTTCAGGTAATCCTGATCGTCCAGGCCAAAATCACCAACAAGAAGGAGAAGAATCTCTGCAAGCCTTTCCCGGACAGTTTTCTGTGCAATATCGGTGATAAAGGAATTTGCTTCGCCAAGCTCATGACAAGCTAACTTAAGAAGCTCGTGGGCATAAACAGAGTTGGTTTTTACAAATGAAATAAGAATATCAGAAGGAATGAAACAGACCTGGCAATCTTCAATAACCTTAGCGGTTGTACATGCCGGTTCGTTGCTGAGGACACTGCGGTAAGCTATTATGTCTCCGGGTTTTGCGAAACGTATTATCTGTTCCTTGCCATCAAAACCGGTCTTGAAAATTTTTATAATACCGCTGTGTATACAATAGAATCCGCTTATTCTGCTCCCCTCGTTATAAAGTATTTCTCCCCGTTTATATTGACGAAAATCCTTCTGGAAATTTATAAGATTGACCTCATCAGGTGTAAGGTGCCTGAATATTGCACCAGTTTCAGCTGAACATTTTTCACAAAGCGGAATCGGAATATCTTCCTGTTTCATTTCTTTATCAATGATTTATATAAGCTATTAACAATAAATGAAATATAAATGTTCAAAATATTAAAAAGCAGTTCTGAATTGTTCCAGAAACCGAATGTCATTTTCAAAATAGAGCCGAAGATCATTAACCTGGTATTTTAACATGGCAGGTCTTTCAATTCCCATTCCAAAAGCAAATCCTGTATATTTTGTGCTGTCGATATTGCTTGCCTCCAGTACTGCAGGGTGAACCATTCCGCAACCCAGCACCTCAAGCCACCCGGTATATTTGCATACATTACAGCCACGGCCCCCGCAGATACTGCAACTGATGTCCATTTCTCCCGAGGGTTCAGTAAAAGGAAAATATGAGGGCCTCAGACGTATTTCTGTTTCCTTGCCGAACATTTCACGGGCAAAGAAAAGAAGCGTCTGCTTAAGATCGGCAAAAGATACATTTTCATCAATATAGAGACCTTCAACCTGGTGAAAAATACAGTGAGCCCTTGCAGAAATAGCTTCGTTACGAAATACACGACCGGGAGATATTGTCCTTATGGGCGGCTGCTGGTTTTCCATCACACGAACCTGAACGGAAGAGGTATGCGTACGCAACACAATATCACGTGGATCAGAATCTTCAGAAGATAATCTTGAAATATAAAAGGTATCCTGCATATCTCTGGCTGGATGCTCGGGCGCAAAATTGAGCTTCGTAAAAACGTGATCATCATCCTCGATCTCCGGTCCTTCGGAAACTGTAAAACCGATACGTTCAAAAATTTTTATTATCTCATTTCTGACTATGGATATGGGATGACGTGTTCCCTTTGACCACGGATAAGAGGGCCTTGTCAGGTCGCCTGTAACAGACAGAACATCAAATGATTGTAGTTCCTGCTGGAGTGTGTTAAATTTATCCTGAGCCTTCTGTTTCAGTTCATTAAGCTTGCGCCCCACCTCCCTTTTACTTGAAGCAGAAATATTCCTGAACTCCTCAAAAAGATCTGAAATTATACCTTTTTTACTGAGGAATTTGATACGGAACAATTCAAGCTCTTCATTGGTTTTTGCCGAAAACGAGGAGATCTCAGTCAAAAGGTGATCAATTTTTTCAAGCATGAAAATGAAGTATTAATAACAGGAAATTATTTTTTAACAATTTTTATTTTTAGGATCTTAATATCGCTTAAAGGTTTATCAGATTGGTCGGTTTGTGCTTCTGCGATTTTGTCAACAACATCCAATCCTGAAACTACCTCGCCAAATACTGTATAGGTACCGTCAAGACGCGGAACTCCACCAGTCGTTTTATATACCTCACGCTGATCATCGGGTATTTTATAAAAACCCTCGGTAGCAAGGTAATCAAACATTTTTTCTGATGCTTTCTCCTGAACTTCACTGTCGGAAAGCGGAACTCCTGATAACATTGAACTGTCAGAAAAATGACGGATATATTTGTTGAATAATGCCTGCCTGATATTGTTGTTTATCATCTGCTCAGCCTGGTTAAGCTCCGTATCACTAAATATTTCGCCCTGCACAATGTAAAAATGAGTACCAGAGGATCTCATTTCCGGATTGACATTATTACCCTCACGAGCAGCTGCCAGAGCACCCTTTTTATGAAAATGATGCTTGAGAAATTCAGAAGGGATGGTATAAGTATTAAGAGAATCTGCAGATTCATCAATAGGAATACTGCGTGTTACGGGATCTCCGGCCTGGATCATAAAGGCTTTGATAACACGATGAAAAGAGATTCCTTCATAAAAACCTGAATTGATAAGTTTGATAAAATTATCGCGGTGAAGGGGCGTATCATCATAAAGACTTAATTTAATATCACCCAGCGTTGTTTTCATAAGAACCATAGTATTCTCATTACCTCCGGGATCATCGCAGGAAATAAAAAGGAAGAGGAATAATATTGAAAATAGCCTGATACTTAATTTGTTCATGAATATTGGATTTTGGTTAATAACGTTATGCAATTCTGAAAGCAAAGATATTTAACTTTGGACGATAGCGAAAGAAATGAATTTCAAAATATGATATTTTTCATGTTTTCCGATCTTTGTCCGGAAGTAAAATCAGGCGATAATTATTCAATAATAATATAAAGTGAACGAAGTCAGGACATTAGCAAAACAAACAGCCATATACGGGTTTGGAACAATAGTACCAAGGTTTCTGAATTATGGCATTATGACCTTCTTCTATACCAGGATTTTTGATAAGACAGAATATGGAGTTGTTACTGAGCTTTATGCGTGGATGGTGTTTTTACTGATAGTACTGACCTATGGTATGGAGACAGGTTTTTTTAGGTTCACGCAGAAGAGGGAAGATGCCGACAGGGTATACAGCACAACTCTTTTAAGCCTGTTTGTGACATCCTTACTGTTCTTTGTTCTTGTGAATATATTTATAGAACCGGTTTCTGCTGTACTTAATTACAGGAACAATCATGATTACATTAGAATGTTTGCTGCTATTTTGGCAATAGACGCATTTACGGCAATACCCTTTGCCTGGCTGAGAAAGGAAAAAAGAGCGGTAATATTCAGTATTATTAAAATTGCAAATGTTATTATTATTATTACAACAGTACTGTTTTTACTTCTGGCAGCACCAGGGATTTATGAAAAAAGCGACGGCTGGTTCAGAACAATTTATAACCCCGAATACAGGGTTGGATATGTATTCGTTGCCAATCTTGTAGGAAGCCTGGCAACTATGATTATGCTGCTGCCGTTCATAATCAGGATAAAGCCTGTATTTGACAGAAGCATATGGTTGAAAATGATTACTTATTCTATACCACTTTTAATTGCAGGGCTTAGCGGATCGATAAATGATACTCTTGATAAGGTAATACTACGAAGAATGGTTGGCGAAGATAATGGTCTGGCAACAGTTGGGGAGTATGGTGCAGGATATAAAATAGCAGTACTGATGGCACTGTTTATCCAGATGTTCCGGTTTGCAGCAGAACCATTCTTTTTTGAAAGGGCAAAAAAGGAAAATGCAAAGCAGAGCTATGCCTTTATAATGAAATATTTTGTGATAGTTATGCTACTTTTATATCTGCTTATAAATTTGTATATATCAGGAACACAGCTTATTATAGGAGAGTCATTCAGAGAAGCGATTATAGTAGTACCGATTATAAGTATGGGATATTTACTTTATGGGATTTATCTAAATCATAGCATATGGTACAAACTGAATGATCTTACTAAATATGGTATTTATATTACACTGGTTGGATGTGTGATAACTGTTGTAATAAATGTTACCCTTATTCCTGTTTACGGTTATATGGCATCTGCCTGGGCACATGTCGCTGCATACGGAGCTATGATTATAGTGTCGTTTATATTAGCCGGAAAGCACTATAAGATTGAATACAATATGAAGAAACTTATTCCTTATTTTGTACTTGCTATAGGAATGGTTGTATTTAGCAGGATAATCGAATACAAAAACCTCTTATGGGAACTTGTAATTAATACATGTTTCATATTAATTTTCATAATGTATGCACAATATAAGGATAAGACAATAAGCGTATTCTTTAAGAAGAATTTATAATGAAAATAAGGATAGTAAATAAATCAAAACATTCACTTCCGGAATATTCTACGGAATCATCTGCAGGAATGGACCTTAGAGCCAATACAGACAAAGAAGCAAAAAATTAAGAAACGGAGGTAAGGAAGAATCGGGCACACAGGGAAGAAATAATTATGAAGAAAAAAGGATATTATATTTTGGCGGTTATATGCATGATAATAATTTCAGGTTCATGCGAAAAGAGAATAGCTCCCTCATTAACAAGAAGAATAAAGGAATATGATTCGCTGGCTTTTGATCGTTTATATGTTGAAGGAATAAAACTGAAAATGACCGGAAATAGCGGAGAAGCATTAAAATATTTCGAGCAATGTCTCAAGTTAAATCCGGAAAGTGATGCCACATATTACCAGATGGCACAAATATTAATGGCGACAGGAGATATCGAATCAGGTAAGAAATACCTGAAAAAGGCTTATGAAATAGAAGATCAAAATCTATGGTATCTGATGATGTTTGCCAGTACTTACTATCAGGAACAAAAAGTCGACAGTGCAATAATATACTATGAAAAAGCAATTAAGTATTATCCGGAAAAAACGGAGATGAAAATGACCCTCGGTAACCTTTATTCAGAAAACAGGAAATTTGATAAGGCTAACACAATATTCGAAAGTATAGATGAAGAATACGGGATAAATAAATCGTCAACAGTTGCATCAGTTCAAAATCTTATGTGGGCGGAAAGATATAATGAGGCTCTTGATAAGATTAATAAGCTTCTTGAAATATATCCTGACGAGATATTATATAACGGACTTCTTGCCGAAACTTACAGGGGACTTGGGGAGAATAACAGGGCAATGGAGGTTTATAACAATATGATAGAAAACTATCCGGAAGATCCTCAAACACAACTTTCTTTATGTGATTTCCTGATAAACCAGAAAAGGTATGAAGAGCTATTCATAATAATTAATAGAGTTATTATGAATGATAATATCAGAAGAGAAGATAAACTCACATTATTTGCGAGAATGATAGAAACACCTGCACTTGTGAGAAATAACAGCAACAAGCTTCAGCTGTCATTGATGGTGCTGGAAGCAGAATATAAGAATGATCATATTGTACAGATACTAAGGCCTGAAGTATTGATACAACAGAATAAATACAACGAAGCAGCAAATCTGCTTGAAGAGATGATTAAGAAACAACCGGATAATTACTTTGCTTTTGAAAAATTATTGCTGTTATATCTCGATACAGGTAACTTTAGTAAGCTTGAAGAACGGGGAAAGGAATGTGCAACACGGTTTAACAGATCATTCCTGGCAAAGGTCTTATATGCAACAGGTGCGATGGAAAACAAAAATTACGAGACAGCAAATGAAGAGCTAAAAAAGGCAACGATACTGGCAGGAAATAATCAGGAAATGGTTATGCAAGTTCTTTCAATGACGGCAGATCTCTATTATAGGATGAAGGAATATGAAAAAGCATTTGAAACATTTGAAGAAGCCCTGAAAACGAATAATGACGACCTGATGACACTTAATAATTATGCCTATTACCTGACAGAACAGGATAAACGATTGAAAGAGGCAGAAGATATGGCAAGGAAAGTGATTGAAACAGAAGAATATAATAATACATATCTCGATACTTACGGCTGGGTATTATATAAAAGAGGAAAATTTAGGAAAGCAGAAGAAATATTTAAAGAGATTATAGACAGTGGCGGAAATGATGCTGAATATTATGAACACTATGGATATGTTTTGATGAAAAGAAAGAAATGTGAAAAAGCCATTATTAACTGGGAGAAAGCATTAAATCTGGATAATTCCAAAATTTACTTAATAGAAGATATAGAAAATTGCAGAGAACAGCGTTAATATTATTCTTAATGCCTTTTATTACCGGATGTGCTATTCTGAAAAAGGAGACTACAGCACAGGCTGGTGAGATAAATAATAGTGTTAGTTATGAACAAATTAGAGCATTGAATATTACTAACAACGATTTTAATATAATAAAAGCAGAAATTGATATTATAATAGGCAATGAAAGCGAAAAAATGCTGGGAAACATTAAATATAAAGAAACAGAAACATATTTAGTAAGTATAAGAAACCATACAGGTATTGAGGGAGCGAGAATTTTAATAACATCAGATTCCATTTTGGTAAATGACCGCATAAATAAGAAACTATATTACGGATCGACAGATTATTTAAATAAGAAATATGGAATAACAACAAAACTGTTACCGATAATTGTGGGAGATTTTATCATTGGCGATAATGATAGTACTGTAATGGAATGCAGCAAAAATGATGCAAATATTGAGGCTGATATTGGCGGGAAGAAAATACATTACAAAATCGATTGTGGAAAGAAAAAAATAACCAGTGTAATTATTGAAGATGAAATAACAGGGAAAAAGATAAAAATTGAGTATAAGAAATTTGAAAAAGACGGAGTATGTCAAATAGCAAGGAAAATAACAATAAAAAGCAATGAAGAAGAAGAAAGAATTGAAATAAATATTGAAAAATATGAATTGGGACTGGAAAATGATATAACATTTATACCGGGTAAAAAATATGAGAAAATATTGTTGAAATGAAAAAGGTGACAATATTATTGATAATGAATCTGATTTTGCCGGTATTGTTATCAGGGCAGACAAGAGCAGAACTCGAGGAAAAAAGGAAAAAAACACTGGAAGATATTAGCTATGTGGACAATATGTTAAAAAACACAGCAAAAGAGAAAAGCGAAGGTCTTAATGCATTAAAAATTCTGGGAAACAAGTTAAATCTTAGAGAATCGGTTATAACCGGAATGCGGGATGAAATAGAGCTTCTTACTGAAAGGATAGAGATAAATCAACTGGGAATAGAAATGATGGAGAATGATCTTGTAAAACTTAAAAATGACTATTCAAATACTATAAACAATTTATATAAATCAAAAAAAAGCTACCCGGATATTGTATATATTTTATCGGCAAAAGACTTTAACCAGGGATATAAAAGACTGAAATACCTTCAGCAGATATCAAAATACCGACGGAATGAAGCTGAAATAATAATGGAGCTAAAAGAACAAATAGAAGATACAAAAGAAAGATTGAAAACAGATCTTGACAATATAACAGACCTTAAGGAAAAGGAAGAAACACAAAAGAATCTGATACAGCAGGAAAGAACCAGAAGACAACGGATGATAAGATCTTTGAGTACAAAGGAGAAGCAATTAAGAAAGGAGCTGAATGAAAAGAAAAGGATAGCAAAGGAAATAGAAGATAAAATTGCAAGAATAATTGCCGAAGAAAGCAAAAGAGCAAAGGCAACAGAAATGACGCCGGAACAAAAGCTTATTGGAGAGAATTTTCTGGAGAACAAGGGACGATTGCCATGGCCTGTCGAAAGAGGAATAATTACCAATAAATTTGGAGTACATCAACACCCGGTTCTGAAATATGTCACTGAAAATAATTTTGGTGTGGAAATAACAAGTTCAGGCAAAACTGCGGTCAGAAGTGTATATCAGGGTGAAATAAAATCCATATTCGCTATTTCAGGAGCTAATTGGACAGTAATTATAAGACATGGAAATATATATACGGTATATAACAACCTGGTAAATGTAAAAGTAAAAACAGGAGATAAGGTTGAAACAAAACAAGAGATTGGAGAAGTATTCAGAAATCCAGCTGGAGATGAAAATTGTAATATGAAGTTTATGATTTTTGATGAGAAATATCTTGATCCGGAACTATGGATTGCAAAAATGTAAAGATTAATGAAACAAAATAAGGCAAATTAAGTATAAAGAAAATGCCGTTAAAGATCAAATGATCAAAAAATTAAAGATAGAATCGAAAATAGACAACCTCAGAGCTGTTGAAAATGCTATTGATAATATCACAGGAGAAGCCGGTATAAGTCAGGATAATTATGGAAAAATACTTGTTTCAACATTAGAAGCAGTAAATAATGCCATTATACACGGAAACAAGGCAGATAGAAATAAAATAGTCAATATCGAATTTAACCTGGGTAAAAATGATTTAATAATAGTGGTAACAGATGAGGGAAATGGTTTTATACCTGAAGAAATCCCCGACCCGACAGACCCTGGAAATATTGAAGCAATAAACGGCAGGGGAGTTTTTTTGATGAGCAAGCTGGCAGATGATATACAATTCAACAAAAGAGGAAACAGCGTAAAAATGAAATTTAAAAACATAAAAACTTGAGCATAGGGATATTTTATGATAATATTAAATACAGGCTGAGGAAAGGAAAAGAAACAGTTAAAATAATTGAAAAGGTCATCCTGAGGGAATCAAAAATTCCGGGTGACCTTTATTTTATTATTACTAATGATGAAGAGCTGCTCAAAATTAACAGGGAGTTTTTGAAAAGAGATACCCTGACGGATGTAATAGCTTTTAATTATAGCAAAGGTAAAACTGTAAACGGCGAAATATATATAAGCAAAGAAACAGTAAAAAGGAATGCATATAACTATAAAGTTAGTTTAGGGGAGGAGATGTTAAGGGTAATAATACATGGGACACTCCATTTATGTGGATATAATGATAAAAGTAATAAAGAAAGGAAAATAATGAGGAAGAAAGAAGATGAATGGATGATAAGGGAAAAAAACTAAATAGAGATGGATTTTAAATATGATATAATAGTAGTTGGAGGAGGACATGCTGGTTGTGAAGCTGCATATGCTGCTGCAAAGATGGGAGCAAAAACACTGCTGATAACAATGGATATGACAAAGCTGGCACAGATGTCATGCAATCCGGCAATGGGAGGTATAGCAAAAGGTCAGATTATTAGAGAAATTGATGCACTTGGAGGAATGAGCGGTCTGATAACAGACAGAAGCATGATACAGTACAGAATGTTAAACAAATCAAAAGGACCGGCTATGTGGAGTCCTAGAGCACAATGCGACAGACAGAAGTTTTCTGTTGAATGGAGGAAGGAACTGGAAAAAACAAATAATTTGCATATATGGCAGGAAGAAGCAATCAAAATTATAATAGAAGGAAACAGTGTTAAAGGAATAGAAACGTCATTTGGAGCAAGATTTAATGCACATTCAATAATATTAACGAACGGCACATTTCTGAACGGAATCATGCATGTAGGTTTTAAAAATATAACGGGAGGAAGATCAGGAGATGCTTCTTCTTACGGACTTAGTGAACAGCTGGCAGAATTAGGATTTACCGTGGAAAGACTTAAAACAGGTACGAGTCCAAGAATAGATGGCAGAACAATTAATTTTAAAATGCTGACAGAGCAAAAAGGAGATGAAAATCCAGAAAAATTTTCATACTTATCGAAGAAGACAGGTTTAAGAAGACAAAAAAGTTGTTTCATTACGCATACAAATAAAGAAGCACATGAAGAACTAAGAAAAGGACTTGAATTTAGTCCGCTTTTTAAAGGAAAAATAAAAGGAAGAGGTCCTAGATATTGCCCGAGTATTGAGGATAAAATAGTGACATTTAAAGAGAGAGATGCACATCAGCTTTTTATAGAGCCGGAAGGTAATAATACAATTGAATATTATGTTAACGGGTTTGCAAGTAGCCTTCCAATGGAGGCACAGATAAATGCTTTAAGAAAAGTAAAAGGATTGGAAGAAGTAGAAATATTCAGGCCGGGATATGCTATCGAATATGACTTCTTTCAGCCAACACAATTAAAACACACACTCGAAACAAAAATGATAAAGAACCTTTATTTCGCCGGACAAATTAATGGAACAACAGGATATGAAGAAGCTGGAGCTCAGGGTATTATGGCAGGAATAAATGCAGTATTAAAAATAAGAGGGGAAAAAGAAATGATCCTGGAAAGAGATGAAGCCTATATAGGTGTTTTAATTGACGACCTGGTTACGAAAGGTGTAGATGAACCTTACAGAATGTTTACGTCAAGAGCAGAGTACAGGATACTATTAAGACAGGACAATGCAGATGAAAGATTGACAAAAAAAGGATACGAAATAGGTCTTGCTGATGAAAATAGACTAAAAATGATTGAAGAGAAGGAAATAATGACAGACGAAGTTATAGAATATCTGAAAAAAACAAGTGTAGACCCTGAAGAAGTTAATATGTACCTGGAAGAAAGAAATTCAAGCAAAATAAAGCAAAAAACAAAAGCAATAAATATTGCCACAAGACCGCAGATAAAAACAGGAGAATTATTGAAGAAAATAATAAGTGGAAAGAATTTAAAGATAGAAAAATCAGAGAGATATGATGAGATAACAGAGTCAGCAGAAATAAAAATAAAATACGAAGGATATATACAGAGAGAGAAAATTATTGCGGAAAAGATTAAAAGGCTTGAGCATCTTAAAATTCCGGAAGATATTAATTACAGCGAACTTGTATCAATCTCAACGGAAGGGCGGCAAAAACTTAACAGAATAAAACCTGCTAGTATTGGACAGGCGGGAAGAATAAGCGGAGTATCCCCATCAGATGTAAATATTTTATTAATGTATTTGGGACGGTAAGGTGTTCCACGTGGAACAAAATAAAATTTATGAAAAATATAATAAATAAAATAGAGGGAATGCTGATCGACCTGTACAACAAGGTTATTTATTCTGCATGTGTTTATATAGAGAATGGAACAATAATAAAGATAAAAAGGATAAAAAGAGAAACAAGTAATTACATAATGCCTGGCATCATAGATGCACATATTCATATAGAAAGTTCAATGTTAAATCCCGGAGCTTTTGCTCAGGCAAGTGTTCCACATGGAACAATCGGTGTGGTGGCAGATCCCCACGAAATAGCTAATGTGATGGGATTGACTGGTATAGAATATATGATAAAGGATGGCAGTAAAGTGCCAATGAAATTCTGGTTTGGAGCCCCATCATGCGTTCCCGCAACAAATCTGGAAACCAGCGGGGCAAGACTGGATAGTAAAGATATTGAAAGGCTTTTAAATAGGCCGGAAATCAAACACCTGGCAGAGATGATGAATTATCCGGGAGTGATATTTGAAGATAAAGAGGTGATGAAGAAACTGGCAATAGCAAAAAAGAATAGAAAACAAATTGACGGGCATGCACCGGGATTATCAGGCAAGAAATTAAAGAAATACATAGATGCCGGGATTACAACCGATCACGAATGCAGTACAATAGAAGAGGCCAGGGAAAAGATAAAGCTGGGGATGAAAATAATAATAAGAGAAGGAAGTGCAGCGAGAAATCTTGATGCACTTAAAGAACTATATAAAACTGATCCGGAAAATCTGATGCTTTGCAGCGATGACCTTCATCCTGAAATGCTTGAAAAGAGACATATAAACAAAATCATTGCAAAATTAATATATGAAGGATATGATCCATTCGATGTTATAAAGAGTGCAACCATAAATCCTGCAGAACATTATAACCTGGATGCAGGTATGCTGAAACCCGGTAACAGGGCCGACCTAATATTGGTTAACAACCTGGAAGAAATGGATGTCCTGGAAACATGGATAGAGGGAATAAAAGTATTTGACAGGGGAAAAGTCCTGTTTCAATACAGACCCGGAAAACCTATAAATAATTTTATTTGCAGTAAGATATCAGAGGAAGAGATCAGGATAAAGAATCATGGCAGGAAATTCAGGGTGATAAATGCTTTCGATGGAGAACTGCTGACAAGGGAAATAATAAGAGAGCCAATTCCGGGTAAACTGGTGGAGTCGATGCCCACAGAAGATATATTAAAAATTGTTGTAAAGGACAGGTATAATGATGCAAAACCGGCAGTGGGATTTATTAAAGGCTTTAGGATAAAACATGGAGCGTTTGCAAGCTCAATTGCACACGACAGCCATAATATTATTGCTGTAGGTGCATCCGACAGGGATATTGTTGCAGCTGTAAATGAAATTGTAGATCTTAAAGGAGGACTCGCAGTAGCGGCAGAAGAAAAAATAGAATCACTTCAACTCAATATTGCCGGGATAATGTCAGACAGACCATGCACAGAGGTGGCTTCAAAATATGAAAAACTATCTGAATTGGTGAAGAGCCTTGGATGCAAAATGTCAGCTCCGTTCATGACACTTTCATTTATGGCACTCCTGGTAATACCGGAACTTAAGCTTAGCGACAGGGGTCTGTTTGACGGAAAGAATTTCTGTCATGTTCCGTTATTTGTGGAATAGAACAGATAATTTGAAGCAGTGTCATCGCGAGCGGAACGAAGCAATCCTGATATATTTATTAATTTTGCCGGATGTCCATAAATCCTGTACAAATAATTGCAATTCTGCCTGAAAAACCGGGTGTCTATCAATTCCTGGATTCATCAGGGAACATGTTATATGTTGGTAAGGCAAAAAACCTGAAAAAACGGGTAAGCTCATATTTTGGCAGAAAAACGTCAGGGAAAACCAGTGTTATGCTAAAGCGGGCATCAACATTAAGTCATATTGTGGTGGATAATGAATCAGATGCACTCCTGCTTGAGAATAGCCTTATTAAAACACATCAGCCCAGGTACAACATTCTTCTGAAAGATGACAAAACATACCCCTGGATATGTGTTAAAAATGAACCATTTCCAAGAGTATTCAGCACAAGAAATACTATTAAGGATGGTTCAGAATATTATGGTCCCTATACCTCGGGACAGATGGTAAAGACGTTGATCGATCTTATCAGACAGCTATATAAACTGAGGACATGCAGCCTGAGCCTAACAAAATCAAATATTAAATCTGACAAATTCAAGGTATGTCTGGAGTATCACCTTGGTAACTGTAAAGCACCATGCATCGGACTGCAGAATGAGGAAGAATATATGGGCGGAATAAAGCAGATAAGAGATATTCTGAAGGGAAATATATCATCGGTAATTGAACATCTCAAACAACTTATGGCAGAACGCTCCAGCAACCTCAGATTTGAAGAGGCACAGATGATCAAGGATAAACTTGATATACTCTCAAAATTCAGGGCACGCTCAACAGTTGTAAGCAACAAGGTAAAAAATGCGGATGTCTTTGGATTGGCTCAGGATACAAACAATACTTATGTAAGCTTCCTGAAAATTATAGATGGTGCTGTAATTCAGGTATTTACACTTGATATGAAGAGCCGTTTAAATGAAGAAAAAGAATTCCTGCTGGGATTTGCAATAACAGAGATAAAGCAAAGATTATCAAGCGATTCAACTGAAATTATAGTCCCTTTTATGCCTGATATATTAATTGAAAAGGCGAAATATACAATTCCTGTAAAAGGAGAAAAACTAAAACTTCTTGAGCTGGCTGAAAGGAATGCACTCTATTATAAACTTGAACGGAAAAAAAGAATAACAGCCGGGACAAAGAAAGACCGGACGTCAAAGAATCTAAACAGACTAAAAGATGACCTGCACATGGCTGAATTACCCATACATATTGAATGCTTCGACAATTCGAATATAATGGGTAAAAATCCCGTGGCGGCATGTGTCGTTTTCCGGAATGGTCTGCCTAGCAGAAAAGAATACAGACACTTTAATATTAAGACAGTAACCGGACCGGATGATTTCTCATCAATGGAAGAGATAGTATTCAGGCGTTACAAAAGAATGCTGGAAGAAAAACAGGAATTGCCCCAGCTGATAATAATCGATGGCGGCAAAGGCCAGCTATCTTCTGCAATGAAAAGCATGGAAAGACTGAAGCTTAATAAAACAATAGCCATGATAGGTATTGCCAAAAAACTTGAAGAGATCTATTTTCCGGGAGATAATATTCCACTATACCTTGATAAGAATTCTATAAGCCTAAAAATAATTCAGCTGTTAAGAAACGAAGCACACAGATTTGGAATAAATTTCCACAGAGACAAACGTTCTTCAGCGTTAACAAAAACAGAATTGGATAGAATTAAAGGGA
>Ga0315534_1001711_pt1 | contig 15103 bp, 12 predicted proteins | sample SalMarSW160240MG_FD_203094 | JGI IMG/M metagenome (GOLD analysis project Ga0315534, IMG submission 203094) | Salt marsh sediment microbial communities from the Plum Island Ecosystem LTER, Massachusetts, United States - Salt Marsh Sediment SW1602-40 ... | reverse complement strand
CGCCAAGTTGCACCGCGTTCTCCAGTGCATGAATATTTAGCCCGCCGATCTCATAATCGAGGCATATGCTGCCGATAACTTTTATATCTGGAACTATCTGATTGACGATTATTGCCACCGCGGCAGAATAGTTATGACTTTTCAGAACAATTGCTTTCATTCCTGCCTGCTGTGCCTGCCTGGCTGCTTCTATCGCATCGATTCGATTAAAACCTCCGGGAATCCCTGGATGCATATGCATATCTATTGAGCCTTCAACAAGCTCGTCCACATTGATAAAATCCATATTGACTCTCCTTGCAGCAACTCGGAGACCATTTTACATTCGCTCTTCGATAATCGGAACCTTATGCCAATATTGAATATGATTCCGGGCCGCTTCTTTGGTTCATTTCAATTGTTGGATACAGTCTATTTTCTCGGTCTTATCCCTTTTTCGTAGTTAATCCTGCCTACCCAAAATTCCTCGTCATCTTCACGCGGGGTTACTCCGATATCCTTTAATCCTGCTCTCATTACTTCTCTTGCCTGATGGGGCAATCTGGCACTAGGTTGTCTAAACAAACCTCCGTTGCCACCAGCGAGCCAGTCCAGGTATTTAATGCCTAGATAACCACCACCACTTTGATATAAACCTACTTTCATAGCTTTCATGTGAATTGGAGAAAGCTCCCAGTAGAGATCCATCGCCTCATCGAACTTGTCTTGTCTGAACAGGTTGAATAGCTTGACGATTCGACTCTCGGTAGCATCTTCCGCGTCATATATGACATATTTACCTGGACCTGCCCACTGCTGCTTATATTTGGGTATGGTTATCGGCCATTCTTCTGGTTCGCCTGACTGCTGCAGAATCTGATCACCCACCAGGTGGTGTATTTGGGCCAACTTGCCGAAGCCATCGGCAATGTATACCTTAGCTGCAACTACATTCGGAATTTCAGCTATACGTGCTACGAGATAAGGGTTAAAATGACTTGGGTGAAACCTTCCGAAATCGAAGATAGGCTTGGGCCAGAAATCTACACAAAGATTTACGGAGTCACAAATTTTCTTGGTTATCTGATAAATATCCTCTTCATTCCTTGCGTAGAAGTTACCTGGGTATCCAAAAAGTGTGTGGGTGCCGCCGACCTTTTCGAAATATTTTAGTAATTCGATATCTTGCTCGACATCATCGATTCCGGTTGTCACCGATACCAGTATTTTACCCTTGGCCTCATCACAAACGATCTCCATGAACCTCTTTCGTTCTTCAAAGGTCATAACGGCGATCATCGTTTCGCACAGGACACTGAACATCCCCTTGCGTATATTATGCTGGACGTCCCACCTGATGCCTTCCTCATCCAGTTCTGAGAGATCCGGTGTAAAAGACGGGGCAACAGCTCCGTCCAGTCCGTGGTAGTTTTTTCGGGACCATTCCTTTGCTTCTGATTTGGTGAATTCTAAAGCCATTTTTTTTCTCCTTAAAATAATGTTTCAGTATGTATCATCGGAAGTAAATACAAGCATTTTACCTGTTTTATTTCAAGGCTACATATTTTTACTCCGATGTATTTAAAATGCCAAAAGTCGGCTAATATTGCTTCATTCTGGCGCCTTTGGAATAGTTGACCCTGCCTACAAAGAATTCTTCTTCATTATCGCGTAATGGTACGCCAAGTCCTCTCAGACGTGCTCTGATCCCATCCTTTTGATAATCATACACTCTCTGCCCCATTGGCTGTCTTACCATGCCACCATTACCGCCAAGTAGCCACTGAGCATATTTATCGGGTAGTGTGTTGACGATTCCCGTATTGAAATAAGAATCCGCGCTTCCTCCAAGCGAAACACCGGCCGGTACAGCACTCATGAAATCCCAGTACATCTCCATCGCTTCATCCATTTTACCTTCGACAAACAGGTTGAACATGTTTACCATTTTGGGGTTGTCCGGAGTCTGAGAAACGTCATAGGGTCCGGCTCCTGCCCATTGCTGTCCGTACTGACCGACGGTGATCGGCCAGTTCATCTGCACGGGATCGTTTACCAGGACCCTGTCACCGATAAGCCGGAAAGCTTCGAACATGAAACCGATAGGCCCACCTCCACAAAGTTTCATCCCCACGACATTCGGGATATCGGCTATTTTTTCAAGAACGGTCAGCGGGAAATAACTTGGGTGCATATTCTTTACGTGCAATCTGCCGGCGTAGAAGTTGACGGGTAAATTGGTTGAATCACACATCATTTTATAGTGCCGGTACAGTTCCTCCTCAGATCTGGGGTAAAACTGAACAGGATGACCGAGTAAAGCAAATGTCCCTCCTACTTTCTCGAAATGTGCCAGCATCTCAAGATCTTCCTCAACGGTGTTCTGGAGGATGGTCATCGATACATGGATCTTGCCTTTAGCTTCGTCGCAAACGATTTCTACAAATTGCTTGCGCTCTTCAAATGTCATTGCACTAGCCTCGACGGCGCATAGAATACAGCTCAGCTTGTTAGCTATAAGGTATTGAACATCCCACCTGATGCCTTCCTCGTCCAGCCCAGAAAGGTCTGGTGTATACGAAGCATGAATAACTCCCTCTAGTCCCTTTAGATTTTGTTTAGCCCACTGTTTTGCTTCTGTTTTGGTAAATTCCAGTGCCATTTTTTCTCCTTTCATGGAACAATATCAATTTCGATTTTTTTATTTTTCAGGAAAGGTTAAATCTACCTCCATTTATCCACTGATGCATTCGCCATACACCGGAGATCTCCGGCCATCCAGAACGCGTCCGTTCCTCCTCCAATAACCAGCATTTCAGCCGGCGCATTATTAGAGATAAGCGGGTACGTTGTTTTTCCTTCCGGTGGAAGTTTCAACCAGGACGCAAAGGGCTCAATCCCGGCTTTGGCAGATTCCAGGTCTTTCGGCATAGCTGCCCAATATGTCCATGCAGACATGTAGGCATGTTCCTTGATCCATTGGCTTAATTGCTCTTTGCTGTCAAAACCTTCGTTCTTAAGATCATTTGCCGTGATCGGACTTAATAGAAAGGTAGCTTGAGTTCCGGGGTTCAGGTTTAGTGTATGATGCGTACCGGCTCCGCTGGTTTCAAAGCTTACCAGTTGTTCTTTCATTATCTCATGATGCGGATAAGGTTTATATGCAGCGTAGTTCAGCAGACTCCATCCGCCAAGTATACTTACAGTACTTTCCTCTGCTTTAAATCCCTTTTGTACATGTAGAGGAGCCCACCCGTCGGGTAGAGCTTCTTCATTTTCCGCGCAGCACAAATTATTGTAATTGGTATTGTTGCCGATATCACCCAGATAAGATTCGCCGAGAATCGCTCCGCCAAGGTTTTTGGATACGAGGGTCCATGCTCTTCCTATGACAGCATTGGCCTGATTAAAGGGGCCAAGCGTACTAAGACCTGAATTCATGTTAATCTCTTTACGTATTGGTCCGTTTACGACGACCATCCTACACATGGAGGTCGCTGAACTGAATAATGAAGTTATGCCGGTCGATGCTATTGCCAGTATTACAGGTAAATGTTCTCTCTTTGCTCCTGCCATAACAGCATTGATTGCGACGTGTTCTACGGTATATTCCCATGCTTCATGAGGAGGGGAGGGCTGCATTACGACAGGTAAATTTTCCGTTTCTGCTCCTCTTGCATTGGAGCCAAGTTGCCTTAGTGAACGTTCCCAGACTTCGTTAGGAGGAATAGGTTGCATCCTGCCAATTATTTCATCGGGTTTATAACTCGTCCCCGTAAGTATCTCGGCTACTCTTTCCTTGGTGGGGAGTATAATCGGGAGACCGTCGGTCCATCCCTTTTCGAGAAAGAGCCGTTCCAGGTTTTCAGAAGTATCGGGTTCCAGTAACCGTGGTCGTGATCTTTCAATTACCCCCGTCTTCTTTTCTTCTTCGGTTGTGGGTCTCGTTAGAGCATTGATTATTCCCGATAAAACCGGCCTGCCGTTAATGGGATCGTCCCCTTCTAGGTATTTCCGGTGTACTTCGATAGCCCTGTTCGCAAAAGGATGGGGAACAAAGGTAAATCTCAATCCGGGTATTCCTTTTTTCCATGCAAATTTTCTGGCAAGTTCCGGGAAGGCCTGGGTAATTACAGGAGCTGTGGGTAATCCCATGCTTTCCAGCATGGAACAAAAAATGATAACTGATGGCGTACAGGTATCAAGTTGACCGATACCCATAATAACCCCGTCACCCTTTTCTTTAATTTCAGCCCACAAGTCAGGATCATTATTAAAGTATGTTCCAGTCTTAATCCTGAGTTCCCACTTACTTTCAGGGTATCTGCTGGCAAGTAACAGTTGCATCTCTTCAAAGAATTGCTGGGTTCGGGGGAAGTTCATATCCACGATATATATCGTTTTCCCTTTCAAGGTGTTGAGTCGAGACGCCATAGGTACCAGGTGTATCGGTGCAGCAATACCTTGCGGATTTAATACAGTGATTTTTTCAATTTCCATGTTAAACTCCTTGATCATTATTCGATACTTTCAAATATTCGGGTAATCTTTTAATCTGAGATGATCTGATTTCAACACCTAATTGTAGCTTAAAAATTGTTGTATCGAATTTTGGGGAGGGAGGTTTTATTCTCCCTCCCCAATAGACCGCATTTCTGGGCGAGAAACTGGGTATAATACACTAAGAGTCGTCAATCTTGCTGGCTTTAGAAAATCATGCTACTCTTTCAGCCATACATCTTCGGATTTAAACACAGAACTACTGCTTCCCTCAAAAAAGCTACCCCCCATGATATTAGTCTGCATGACCCAACCTAATCCTGCCTGCATGATGGGTATAGCCGCCGCTTCTTTCGAAAGCTGATCGCAAGCAGCCTGTATCAGACCGACATCCATTGTTGGTGCAAATAAACTTGCATTTTTTAACTCCAGAAACTCAGGCGATGGTAGGAAATTCTGATTCCACCAGGCATCAGGGCCTAGGAAAAACATCCAAGTACTATTAAAGTTCGGGCTTGACATGATAGGTTGGATAACCAATACGTTGTTTAGAGAATTTGAATCAACGATAAACGCACCCATGTTGGCGGGGAAAGATAATTCTGCGTTGATTCCTATATCTGCAAGATTACTCTGTAGGGCTACAGCTATATCACGCTTTACTATTGCCGGGTTTACTAGAATCGTTGTATCGAATCCAGTGGGGTATCCTCCATCGGATAACAGTTGTTTCGCAATATCAATGTTATATTCTCTGGCGTAAGCAAAGTCGGGGTTATAGGCGGCATTTGAAGTTGGTGGTATTTGGTAAGGAGCTTCCCAGTAGCCATAACTAAAATTATTAGCCAAAGATTCACGGTCAATGGCATGCCCTATGGCTTCTCGAACTTTCTGTTTCGCATAGGGAGAGTCCGGATGAGCTGAATCAGGCAGGAAGCAATATACGGTAATAATCTGGAAATCCGCCCTGAGTCCAAGATCCTGTAATTCCTTGGCCATTAAGCCAGGTTCAAGTTCCAGCATGTGTGCCTCTCCCGCCTGCATAGCAGCTTTCTGCGTCATCGGATCAGCAACATACATGATTTCTATACCATCCAGGTAAGGTTTGCCTTCCATCCGATAATCTGGATTTTTCACTACTTTATAATTAACATCTCGTTGAAAACTTACAAATTTGAACGGACCGGTTCCCACGGGGTTGTCTCTCATCCAGTCGACTCCGTTCGCCTCAAAAGCCGCAGGCGAAACCATCCAGGCACCAACTCCGGCAAACCCATTTACGATGGTATTTGTCCAAACAGTAAAGTTGACTCTTATGGTATATTCATCGATGATGTCTACTGAAGACCAATACTGTGCGTAAGATGACATGTTATTAATATGATTGTCCAGATTCCATTTGGCAGCTTCGGCATTGAAATCGGTTCCGTCATGAAATTTAACATCTTTCCGCAGATTGAAGGTTACAGATGTCATGTCTTCGGCAACTTCATAAGATTCCGCTAACCAGGGTGATACTCCTCCTATGCTGTCACCTCGGAGAAGAGCTTCCGTACAGAACTGATAGGATGTTGCATCAGGGCCGAATACATCAACTGGCCAGCCTCCGGGAGTCTGTGGTCCTCCTATGAGCATAATTTTCAGAGTGCCGCCATATTGAGGAGTATCGGTGGTAACTGGAGGAGTTGTTGTGGTCGGAGAAGTTGTTGTGGTTGGGGAAGAGGTTGTAGTTGTAGAAGCAGTTGTTGTTGGGGAAGAGGTTGTGGCCGTGGAGGTTGGAGAAGTTGTTGTGGTTGGAGATGTTGTTTCCTCTTCACCACAACTGGCAAAGATTAAAAGACTGATTAGTAGTATCATGAGGATGATGAAACACTTCTTCATTTATAATTCCCTCCTTTTTGTTTTTAACTTTTTCGGTCAATAAATCCTATCATTCTAAAGTCTGTTATTTTACTGGCTAGTATTTAAATTTTGAGTCTGAGACCTTTAGCATAATTCAACTTTTGTAAATTCCATAAATATACTCAATATTTACTCTATGATTTTTCTAATTAATTAGTATCGTGTATTCTTAAAATGAGAAATACTTTGTTATTTGTCCAGCCAAATAGTCTCCGGATTCCAGTCAGCTTCTCTGTTATACCAATCTCCATCCATTACATAAGACTGGAAGGCAAAGCCGCTTCCGCCGCTGAAGACAGGGATAAGCTGAGCTTCTTCGGATAGATAGTCCGTTACAGCGCGGATGAGAGCGACATCCATCTCGGTTGAAGATAGAGTGGTATTATATAATTCAACAAATTCCGGAGTTCTCAACCAAACTGTATTCATCATCATCAGATCGGGGCGTAGTGCGAATGATAATGCGCCGTTCCAGTTTACGCCGCCAAAAATGGGTTGTAATATCAAGACATTTGTTAATGTATTTGAATCCTCCATAAACTTCGGGATAGCGGCAGGAATATTCAACTCAAGATTAATTCCTATATCGGCGAGGTTGGTCTTTATCGCAACTGCAATGTTTTGATCAATACCGACGGGTATTACAAGGAGAGTGGCATTAAACCCTTCAGGAATCCCCGCATCGATCATGAGTTGTTTTGCTTTATCAACATTATATTCACGTACCATGGCAAAGTCAGGATTGTAGACTAAGCTAGATGGCGGAGGAATCTGATAAGGAGCATCCCAGAATCCATAGCTAAAAGCATTGGCCAAAGCCGCTCGGTCCAGGGCGTATCCCACCGCCTCACGAACTTCCTTGATAGCGAAGGGCGAGTCGGGGTGAGTAGTGTCGGGCATTAGTAAAAACGTTGATTCTACACTAACTGCCGTGGTAAAACCTTCGGCTTCAAGGTCAGCAGCCGTTTTGCCCGGTTCTATCTGTAAAACATCTGCCTCTCCGGCCTCCAACGCGGATTTCTGTGTCAAAGGATCAGCCACATAAAGGATTTCTACCGCATCCAGATATGGTTTACCTTCCTGCCAATAGTCCGGATTTCTTACGGCTTTATAGCTAACATCACGATCAAAGCTTTCGAATTTAAACGGGCCGGTTCCCACAGGATTCTCTCTCATCCATTCCTCCCCGTTTTGCTCAAAAGCCTCAAGCGAGACCATCCAGGTACCAGCACTGGCAAAACCGGTTAATATAGTATTTACCCATTGATTTAAATTTATCTTAATCGTGTAGTCATCAATGACATCTACCGATTCCCAGTAAGGCGACGCCGCCATCGGATTGGCCATGGTGTTGTCCAGGTTCCACTTTGCTACGTGGGCATTGAAGTCACTACCGTCATGGAATTTGACACCTTTTCTGAGATTAAAGGTGACAGACATCAAATCATCGGCAACCTGATAGCTTTCTGCCAGACAGGGGATCAAGTTACCCTCGCCGTCAACATGCACGAGAGGCTCAATGATATGTTGGGATGAAAGGAAATCATTAGCGAAAAGTTCCCATGGCAAACCACCTGTCCCAGATGGACTGGCCCAAAGGATTAGCCTCAGGGTGCCGCCGTACTTGGGAGCATCAGTTGGAATTGTTGTAGTTGTTGTCGTTGGAGATGTGGTCGTTGTCGTTGGAGATGTGGTCGTTGTCGTTGGAGATGTGGTTGTTGTCGTTGGGGATGTGGTTGTTGTCGTTGGGGATGTGGTAGGAGAGGTAGTTGGTTCGGTACAGCTGATTATTAACATGATACTTACAAGCAGGATAGCTAATGGGATGTACAATTTATTCATTTTTCACTCCTTACTTCTAATTTTTCACATTTTTTAAGAATAGGTTTGGATGACTATCAGATCTCATATTTTTTTAATCTGGCGCCTTTGGCGTAATTAACTCTCCCAACATAAAATTCCTCTTCAGGTTCACACGGAGTAAGTCCAATGGCCCTGAGACACGCCCTGATTCTCTCTTTCTGGTAATCATATAACCGGCCGGTGGGCTGTCTGACAGTACCACCAGCCATTACACCAGTGTTGTCTATTTTATTAATTATGTATACGCGTACGTATACGTACCTGATTTTTGTTAAACAATAATATAATATGCTTTCATGATTGTCAAGTCCTGTCAGTTTGTTTCTACAAATAAGTAATAATGCGCAGATAATCATATTTTCCAGGACGGGCTCCAAATCTAGCTGATATAGTCGAAAATCTTCTGTAGTGAATGTTAATGGAAAAATAAGAAATGAAATTGAAAAAAGAACAAAAACGTGAGCAGAGGTTACAAAAATGGCTTTCACCGACCGGAGTGACTTTTCGCAATTTCGCAACTGAACAAGCTTATAAGGAAAGGGTTACCCGATTTATGAAAGCGTTTTTATGCACTGAACCTGACCGTGTTCCGGTAATGGTACCAGCAGGTAATTTTCCCATTCAATACAGTGGGTTAAATCTAAAGCAGGTAATGTATAATCCTACGCTTATATGTCCCATTTGGACAAAATTCATGAATGATTTTTATGATGATATGGATGATTTTTTCGGGCCGGCAGGTATCAGTTGCGGTCGGATGCTTGATATTTCGGATTATAAATCATTCAAGTGGCCGGGACATGGCCTGCCTGAAGATGCACAATACCAACAATACGTAGAAACGGTCTTAATGAATGAGGATGAATATGATGCATTGCTTAAAGACCCTTCTGATTTTAGCTTCAGAGTATTGACCCCACGGGTGGTAGGTTCCTTGGCTGCATTAAAGTATCTCCCTCCGCTTACTTCGCTGATGGGCATGCCGATAATGCTTGCCTATCCGTTCGCTAGACCTGAAGTGCGTACCGCATTTCAAAAGCTGATAGAAGCCGGTGTAGAAATAGAGAAGTTTCAAGGACACCTTATGACTGTAAATAGAGATGCAGTTGCTGCTGGATTTCCGATGAGTATGGGGGGTGTCGCTCTTGCTCCTTTTGATATGATAGCTGATCATTTACGTGGGACACAGGGAAGTGCCATCGATATGTATCGCCCACCCGGAGAAACTCTTGGAGGCTACTGATATGATTCTTGAACAGATGATAGAGCGTATTATCGCTAGTGTCAATGCGATGGGTGTTTTTACCGTGAATTTCCCATTACATAAGGGAGATGATACCTTCATGTCGCGTAAACAATTTGAAAAATTCTACTGGCCGAGTCTTAGAAAGTTAATCCTGGCTCTTATTGATGAAGGAATTATGGCTTCTCTTTTTTGTGAAGGTCGCTATAATAATAGGTTGGAATATATCGGTGATTTTCCCAAGGGATGGGTGACGTGGCAGTTTGATCAGACAAATATGGCTGAAGCCAAACGTATAATCGGGGATAATTGTTGCATTTTCAGCAATGTACCAGCCTCATTGTTGGCTTTTGGAATAGCTAAAGAAGTTAAGGAATATTGCCGCAAACTCATCGAAGCCTGTGCCCCCGGTGGTGGTTACGTGCTAACCGGTGGTACCGCAGTCACTGAAGCCAAACCTGAAAATTTACGCGCTTTGATGGAGACTTCCCGGGAATACGGCGTTTATCGCTAATTTTATAGTCAAACAACTACGACACATTTGAAATCAGGATGGGAATATGACTACTAACTATATCGAAGTACTTATTCCAATTCACCCAGTCAGGTGGTAACTGGAGTAGGTAATGGAGCTACCGCTGCCATAGCTATACAAAAGATGTCACATTAAGAATCTTCATTCGGATTTCAAGAACAACTAAAAGTCAGTCTTGTTTTTCAGGATCTAACGCGTTTTTCTCGCGATAATACTTTGAAATTTGTGAAGGTGGCATAATCGTTTTCTGTGTTAACGAAAGTACATTAATAGCGGCATCGCGTAACAGTTCCAGAGATGATTCCAATTGTCGTTTTTTTTGGTCGGTCAGCGATGACATCACTTTGTGAAGAAATTCTCTGTCATTGGAGAGGTTTAGAGCTTCTTCTCCTTTTTCAGTCAGGGTGATAATAACCCGTCTTTTTCCGCCCGTTTTATTTGTTTTTGTTATCAGACCTTGCTTTACCATCCTATTGAGGATGTCGGATATTGAACTTCTCTGTTGATAAACGTATCCCGATATTTCTGTAGGAGTAGTTTCGTTTCCGAGAGCTTTGATAATGAATAGGATATAGGATTGAACCGGAAGGATATTATTTTGAGCAAGTTCCAGGTTTCTTAGTTTAGCGATCAGATGATATACCCGGCTTAATAATATCCAAATATCATATTCTTTATCCGCGATTCCGCCCATCGTCAATTCAATCTCCTTTTTCTGAAGAAAAATCGGCACCCAACATAATTTAGGATAATTATGCAGAAAAATCAAGGGCAGGTTCGAAAATATTGACAATCAATTGAAGATGATATATATTAAGTCCGATAAAAGATATACGTATGCGTATTAAGATTTAGTTCATAGATTAGTAATCCTCGTTTTTTTACGGCATTTTCTAAGCTCAAAGTTCAGGATATAAACAAAATCAAACTGAAGAGGATTATTCATTGGCAGAAAAAGAAGCTAAGATGGCTGAAGTGTTCATCACTCAAGAGATGGTTGATAGCATGCGTGCTAGGATGGAGACCAAGCTTCGTACTGAAGATTCGACGCATAATGAATACGCCACGAGAATGGCAATATTGAAGTTCGCAGCAGGCATCGGTGATTCGAACAGATTATGGGTTGATGCCGGTTATGCGGAAAACACACGGTACAAGAGCATTATTGCTCCGCCTTCATTTATCTGGGCATGTTTTGCCCAGGTGCAGTTCGGCTGGCGGGGGCTTGGTGGTTTTCACGCCGGTTGTGACGTGGAGTTCCTGAAGCCGGTCTATCTTGGTGATAAAATAACTGCGGAGTGTATATATAAAAGCTTTGATGGGCCGAAGAAGAGCAGCTTTGCCGATGAGACTATCATCGACCATTTCGATAACCAGTACTGGAACCAAAGAGGTGATTTGGTAGCCAAGTATCACTGGTGGGTGGTACGATTTGCCAGAGGTAAAGCCCGGAAGAAAGCCACCCAAAAAAACATTGAACTCCCTCATCCCTGGAAGGACGAACAGCTGGCGAGAATTGAAGAAGAGATCCTCACGGAGGAAATCAGAGGAGATGTCCCCCGTTACTGGGAAGATGTTAAAATTGGAGAAGAATTGCAGCCAGTAGTTAAGGGTCCATTGGGAACTACTGATGAGGTTGCTTACATTGTCGGAGGGGGAGTGCCCATACCGAGGATGGCGGCACACGGTGTCTCACTAAAGTCTTACCGTAAGCATCCTGCCTGGGCTTTCAGGGACCCAAACACATATGCTCTTGAACCGGTCTTCGCCGTTCACTACAACAATCGGGCCGCCAATGCTATGGGACTTCCGCTGGCGTATGATGTGGGTATGCAAAGGCATTGTTGGGGAATTCACCTGATTACCAACTGGATGGGCGATGATGCATGGTTGAAGAGGAGTTATACCGAATATAGAAAATTCGTTTATCTATCAGATGTGGTCTGGCTTAAAGGTAAAGTAACTAAAAAGTTTGTTGACGAGGATGGCGATTACTGCGTTGAAATTGAACGTCGTGCGATTAACCAGAGGAAAGAAGATGTTATGTCCGGCTTTGCCGTAGTAGCTTTACCGTCTCGAGAAAATAAGACTACACCCCTTGATAATCGTTTGCAAAATCGAAGCAAAAAATAGCGTGCTATCAAGCTGAATTGGACACTAATTTTAGCGCTACTGCTAGAGGAACAGACATGCTGGTAATGCCAATGATGCTTTAGATAAGAGATTTTAACATATGGATCAACAAAAAGGATTATTAGACTCTTACCGTGTTCTCGATTTGACTGACAACAAAGGCTTTCTCTGTGGGAAAATCCTCGCTGACCTCGGAGCTGATGTAATAAAAATCGAGAACCCCGGGGGAGATGATTCACGTAACATCGGACATTATTATCATGATATCCCCGACCCTGAGAAAAACATTAATTGGTTCGCGTACAATCTCAACAAACGTGGTATTACGTTAAACATTGAATCCGAAGATGGAAAGCGAATTTTTAAAAAATTATCTAAAACAGCAGACTTTGTCGTTGAGTCTTTCAATCCTGGCTACCTGGACAAGCTGGGACTGGGTTATAAGGCCCTAAGCAAGATCAATCCTCGCGTGATAATGACATCGATTACACCCTTTGGTAATGATGGACCATATAGAAATTACAAAGCAACAGATATTGTGGTCATGGCGATGGGTGGCCTAATGTATATCACAGGAACACCAGATAAGCCACCTCTACGAATTAGTTTATCTCAGGCTTTTCTACTCGCTTCAGCTCATGGCACCGCCGCTTCAATGGTAGCCCATTTCTATCGTGAAGCAAGCGGGGAGGGACAACACGTCGATGTATCAGCTCAGGAGTGTGTTTTGTGGGAGATTGCAAACGCAATTCCTCTTTACGAGTTAAACAGGAATATTTTAAAACGAGCAGGATCTTTTTTGTCTGGTCGATGGACCGGCACGAAACAACGCCTACTATGGAAATGCCAGGACGGATATGTGCTGTTTTACATCCTGGGAGGTGCCTTTGGAATAAAGACAAACAAGGCTATTGTCAAATGGATGGAAGAAGAGAATATGGTTCCAAAATACCTAAAGGATTTCGATTGGGCAGTTTTCGATATGGCGAATCAAACTCAAGAGATGCAAGACTTAATAGAGGGTCCAATTGCTGAATTATTCATAAAATATACTAAAGAGGAACTTTACAACGAAGCTCAAAAAAGGGGAATTATGTTATGTCCTGTGTGTAATAGCAAAGATATATTAGAAAATGATCAATTGAAATACAGGGACTTCTGGGTGGAAGTCAGCCACCCTGAGTTAGATACTAGCATTACATACCCTGGTGCTTTCGCTAAACTATCTCGAACGCCAATCGAGATCAAACGCCGGGCTCCCTTGATCGGTGAACATAATCTCGATATTTACCAAGGTGAACTGGGTTTATCTCCTTCAGAGCTTAACGATTTGCAGCAATGCGGCGTAATATAGAAAATGACGATCCGAGATAAAACTGGAAAGAAAAAAGTAAAACGTATGGATAAGAAGGTTTTCTCCGGTATAATAGTAGTCGATTTCGGTTGGGCGATTGCTGGTCCATTGACTTTGAAATACCTGGCTGATTATGGTGCAACGGTAATCTGCATAGAATCCTTCCAGCGGCCCGACCTTTTACGGACTTCCACACCATACAAAGACGAGGTTGCCGAAGTTGATCGAGCTGGATATTTTGGTTATTTCGCTGCGAATAAATACAGCATTAGTCTTAACCTAAATAAACCAAACGCTTTGAAGATTGCTAAAAAGTTGGTATCCATTGCGGATATTGTCGCGGACAGCCACAGACCCGGGGTAATGGAACGTTGGAAATTTGACTATGATAATTTGGTCAAAATTAATCCGGACATCATTATGATACGTAACTCGAACCAAGGTCTGACGGGTCCAGCGGCTACCCAGCCAGGGCTTGGAAACCATCTTAATGGTTTATCCGGAATCGTTAATCTCATTGGTTGGCCAGGGAAAGAACCAATATCTTTAATGGTTGCCTATACCGATTATTTTGTACCGCATTTCGCAGTCTCGGCATTGATAGGTGCGCTAGATTATCGGAGAAAAACCGGTAAGGGGCAGTTGATAGATGTCTCTCAGTTTGAAGTTGGTTTACAGTTGATGGCACCATCACTTATAAACTATTCTGTGAACAAGAAAGAAGATAAAGCAAAAGGAAATTCGAGCGATTATGCAATACCACATGGTGTTTATCGGTGTAAAGGAGATGACCGCTGGTGTGCCATCAGTATATGTAATGATACAGAATGGTTGGCATTTTGTAACGCTATAGCAGAACCTAGTTGGCTAGAAAAACCGGAGTTCTTTACTGCTGTGAATAGAAAGAAAAACGAAGAATTACTAAATAATCTGATAGAAAATTGGACATCTCAATACGAGTGTGATGAAGTAATGAAGATTCTTCAAGAAGCGGGTATTGCTGCCGGCATAGTTCAGAACGCCGAGGATTTATACTACGATGTCCAGCTTAAAGAAAGAGAATGTTTCTGGGTTGGGAATCATAAGGAACTCGGGAAGTTTTCACACTTGGGACAACCATCCCGCTTATCGAAAACTCCAGCGAGGCTATACAATGTCGCACCCTGTCTCGGTGAGCATACGGAATATATCTGCCGAGACCTATTGGGTATGTCTGAAGAAGAATATGACAAATACCTAATAGACGGAATTTTTGAATAATATAATACTTGGGTTTGATTGGACAAAGCGAGGCAAGAAAATTCGCGTATATGAGATATGGTGGTATGGAAAGATTATTAGAGTAGTTGATTAGGAGTTTGTGTTCATCGGAATTCTGTGTACGATTTGATATTGATAATTAATCAATTTGAGTTTCTAGACATTTAACCAAATACAACACAGGAGGCCAATAATGTATAAAGGTGGATACGCAGGTAAATTACTGAGAATAAACCTGACCGATCGATCCAGTCAGGAAGAAGAGCTTCCCGAGGAACTGGTTAAAAACTACCTGGGAGGGGCCGGGTTTGCCATTAAATACCTCTACGACGAG
>Ga0315534_1001709_pt1 | contig 15109 bp, 12 predicted proteins | sample SalMarSW160240MG_FD_203094 | JGI IMG/M metagenome (GOLD analysis project Ga0315534, IMG submission 203094) | Salt marsh sediment microbial communities from the Plum Island Ecosystem LTER, Massachusetts, United States - Salt Marsh Sediment SW1602-40 ... | reverse complement strand
GCTTCCATCGCCGGACTGGGCGGTTGTCCCTTCGCTCCCGGGGCCACAGGCAACGTTCCCACCGAGGACATGGTGCACATGCTGCACGAGATGGGAGTGGAGACGGGGATAGACTTGCCCGCTCTGCTCGGGACCGCTCAGCTAGCTGAGGAGATCATCGGGGAGGTTCTGCCGGGACAGGTGATGAAGGCAGGAAGGACCTGCGACCTGCACGCGGTCCCGGTACTCGACGACTAGTACCGACTGAACTGCTTCCGCTCCAGGAAACGCCCCCCGCCGCGCTGGCCGAGGAACTCGTCGTCCCGAACGATGATCCTGCCCCGGGCGAGGACCAGTTCTGGATAGCCACTGACCGTGATGCCCTCGTAGGGGCTGTAGTCTACATTCATGTGCAGATTCTCCACAGTCAGTGGTTTCTCTTTGCTCGGATCCCAGATCACGAGGTCGGCGTCCGAGCCGACGGCGACGGTACCCTTCTGGGGGTAGAGCCCGAAGATCCTGGCCGGGTTGGAGGCCACGAGCTCCACGAACCGGTTTAGAGAGAAACGCCCCTTGTTCACGCCCTCGTGATACAAGAGTGGTACTCTGGTCTCGATGCCAGGCATACCGTTGGGGATCCTGGTGAAATCGTTCCTCCCCACGTCCTTCTGTCCCACGAGGTTGAAGGGGCAGTGGTCCGTCCCTATAGAGTCCACGTCACCTGCCGCGATGCCCCGCCATAGTGCTTCCAGGTTCTCAGCCTCTCGCAAGGGGGGGGAGATGACGTACTTGGCACCGTTGAAGCCCGGCTCGTCGTACCTGTCCACGTCCAGCAGCAAGTACTGCGGGCACGTCTCCACCAACACCGGCTGGTCGGCGTCCCGCGCCCTTCTGGCCGCGTCGAGCGCCCCCACACAGGTCAGATGTACGATGTGTAGCGGTGCGTCGGCGATGGAGGCCAGGGTCACCGCACGCTGGGTCGCCTCCGCTTCGAAAGCGGCAGGCCGGCTCCGCGGATGCCAGCGAGGTTCGGTCTTGCCCTCCTCCAGCAGTCTGGCGGTCATATAGTCCACCAGCCAGCCGTTCTCGCAGTGTACGTTGACCAGACCTCCGATCTCCTTGGCCCTCGAGAACACGCGAAGGAGCTCATCGTCCCTGAGCCGCTCCGGGTACGCCAGATAACACTTGAAACTGGAGATGCCCGCGCTGATCATCTCCTCCATCTCAGCGAGCACATCCTCTCTGGCATCGGTGATGGAGACGTGCAAGCCGTAGTCAATGGCTACTTTGCTGTCCGCTCGAGAGCGCCAGGTCTCGACAGCTTGGCGCAGCGTACCACCTTTCGTCTGCTCTGCGTAGTCTATGATGGTGGTCGTCCCGCCGAAGGCTGCCGCCACGGTCCCCGTGTAGAAGTCATCGCACGAGACGGTGTCCATGAACTCCAGTTCCAGGTGGGTGTGGGGGTCAACGGCACCGGGCAACACGTACTTGCCGCTGGCGTCCAAGGTCTCGCGACCCTGGAGATCCTGGCCGATTTCGGCCACCCGGCCGTCCTGTATGCCCACGTCGGCCCCGTAGGAGTCCCTGGCGGTCACGACGGTGCCACCTTTGAGAACGATGTCCATAGCCTCGTCTTCCCCTTCCGCTTTGAAGCTCGCCTGTCCAGCGCAGGCGCGGCTCGTGGGGATCCATCCACGAGTATAGCACAACACACCGTTGGCGGCCCACCGAGCGCTCTTCGCGGCCTCCGATGGGCACGGGGGTGGGCAGTGGTCACCACGTCGGCCCAGCCGCGAGAGATGCAGCGGCGTCGCGCGGGGTGCCACCCCATGCACTCGGGACGCCCTCTCTCCCCACTTCCTCTCGTTTCGAGCCACGGCTCGCCTGCCCCTCTGGGCGTCGGCGACTCGCCTCTGGCGCAAGATTGTGCTAGTCTATTGGGAAACGTGGCCCGGACGGTGGCACTCAGGGCGAAGGGCCGCATCCACCGTCCGCCTGGTCAGACCACAGAGTGTGGTTCTCCAGGGAGGCCTTGTTCTACCACGAGGTGATCTATGGAAAGAGTGAGGAGGAGCGCTGGTCAGGCCGTGGTCGATGCCCTGGTGGCCGAGAAGGTGGACTTGGTCTTCGGCCTGGCCGGGTCCCACATCCACGCCATCTGCGATGCACTCATAGATACCGAAGGCATCAGATTCGTCGTCTGCAAGCACGAGAATAATGCCGCCTTGATGGCCGACATGTACGGCAGGCTGACCCAGCGGCCTGGCGTTTGTCTCGTCACCGCTGGACCAGGAGCCACGAACTCTATGACGGGGGTAGCGCAGGCGTTTGCGGCGGCGTCTCCCGTCGTCCACATCTCAGGGACGGTGCCCAGACGAGCCAAGAAGGGCTCGTTCCACGGCCTTGATCGCCCAGGCTTCTTGCGCCAGGCCTTCGAACCGGTGACCAAGTGGTCGGTGCGCGTGGACGAGGTGGAAGACACTCCCAGGATCCTGGCTGAAGCCTTCTCCGTCGCCAACTCTGGACGGCGAGGTCCGGTGCACGTCGAGCTGCCCGAGGATCTGCTGCTTGAACCCCCGACGGAGATCTGGCAGTACCAGGGTCGACCGGTAGAGCCCGCTGCGCTCGACGAGGAACTGGTGGAGCGCCTGGCGGAGATGCTGGTCACCGCGGAGCGGCCCATGATCTGCGCCGGGGCAGGCGTGCGCAATGCGGGTGCCAAGGCAGACCTGATGAGACTTGCAGAGTCGCTGGGAGCGGCTGTCGTCTTCCCACGCAACGCTTTCGACGTATTCCCCTACACTCATCCCCTCTGTGTCGGACCTCTCAACTCCTACCCTCCCAACCCTTTCCCAACGCAGCTCATTGAGGAGTCCGACCTGTTGGTGGTGATCGGAATGCGCGCCGGAACGGCGTCTGCTGAGTTGCTGGACGCTCACGGTCCGGCCAGGTGCGTCTATCTGACCCCCGAGGGCGAGTCGGACCAATCGGAGCGAGCTGAGCTCAACGCCTCTGTGGACTGTGGGAGTATGCTGAGCGCTCTGGCCGACCGTATAGCCCAGGGCCACGAAGCGTCTCCCACCTGGGCGGAGACGCGAATCGCCGAGCTGAAGGGGCTCTTGAGGGCCGGCATGAATGAGATGCTGGAGAGCTATCGCGGCCACAGGCCCATACACTTCGGGCTCGCCCTCCAAGAACTGGGTTCCTTGATGGACGAGGATGCCCTAGTGGTGGGCGATATCGGCAACCATGGGGTGTGGTCCTCTGGGTGGTTCGAGCTGTACGGCAAACAGACGCTGGTGGAACCGGGACCGTGGGGGGCGATGGGTTTCGCTCTCCCGGGCACCATCGCCGCCAAGCTGGCTTACCCTGACCGGCAGGTCGTGGGAATCACGGGAGACGGGGCTTTCCTGATGTCGTGTAGCGATTTCGGCACGGCGCTGGAGGAAGGTGCCAACGTGGTCATCGTGGTGCTCGACGACCGGCGGTACGGCATGATCCACGCCCTCCAGACCAAAGACTACGGGCGCACCATCGCCACGGAGTTGAGGACCCCGGATCTCGTGAAGTTCGCCGAGAGCTTCGGCGCCCTCGGGATCAGGGTAGAAGACGATGCTGAACTGCGGCCCGCCCTGAGCCGGGCACTGGAAGCCGACGTGCCCGTGATCGTGGACGTGATCTGCGGCCACGACTTCCCCCACCCCACTCCGGTGGAGTGGCTCGCCGCAGGGCGATCTTGACCCGGACCTCGTTGTCGGCCCCAGGCGGCCCCACGGCCAATGGAACCTCTGCCCGACCAGGTCGGATGAGCCGGCCCCAGACCAGAGATCAGCTCTCCGCCAGGATCCCTTCCAGCTTCGCCAAAGCCTGGTCTATGTCCTGGACGGTATTGTACAGATGAGGTGCGAAGCGCACAGCACCGATCCGCGGTGAGACCACCACGCCTTCCTCGTTCAGACGCCTGGCCACTCGGGCCTGGTCCTGGCCAGGAAACCGCGCGGTTACGATCGACGACCGAAGACTCTCCGGCGCCGGGGTCACGAACTCGGCACCAATAGCGGACAAGCCCTCCACCAGTCGACCAGCCAGCCCCAGGTTGTAGCGATAGATGTTCTCTATCCCCACCTCCAGCAGGTGCTCAGCCGCCGTGACCAGGCCGATGGCGCACCCGTAGGCCAGGGTGCCGAATTCGAAGCGACTGGCGCTCGGTGCCCACTCCAGACGGTCTGCCTGGAACTCGAAGACCTGGGACGTGCTTCGCCAGCCCACCAGACCGGGCTCGATGCTGTCGTGTAGTGCACGTCGCACGAACATCAGCGCCGCCCCAAAAGGTCCGCAGAGCCACTTGTACCCTGACGTGACTAGGATATCAATGTCGTCGGCCACCACGTCTATGGGCACCGCGCCAGCCGACTGCGTAGCATCGACCACCAGCAGCGCCCCGTGGTCGTGGGCGACGTCGGACAACGCCTTCAGATCCAACCGTTGCCCGGTAGAGTACTGCACGTGGCTGAGGCAGACCGCCGACGTCTGGTCGTCAACCAGACCGACCAGTTCGTCGAAGTCGATGACGTGGTTCTGGTCTTTCGTAAGCCGAACCTGGCAGCCGGTGGTGCGTGCTACCCGCAGCCAGGGGTAGACCACACTAGGAAACTCGATGCGCGAGCTCACCACGTTGTTCCCCGGTCCGGGACTGAGTGCCCACGCTATCGAGCATAGCGACTCGGAGGCGTTGGAGGCTCCAGCGATCTCGTCAGGAGAAGCCCGCAGTAGACCTGCGCCCACCTCCCGCAAAGAGTCGAAGACCCTGGTCTCAGCTTCCTCATCGAAGTGCACCGTGCCACGAAGGGCCAGATCTTCCTGCCAATCGAGGGTGGCCCGGGCCGCCATCTTCGACATCGGGGCGACGGACGCTGCGTTAAGATAGGTGTACTGCTGCGTCGCCGGGAATACGTCTGCTTCGACCAGTCTGTCCATCTTGTGTCCTCCGTAGGTCGTGTGGTGGGGACCGCCGTGCTCTGGGCCAGATTGCAGGCTAGAGACACGTCCCGTGCACTTGCCGGCTCGTGCAAGAGGCGGCGAAAACTGCACCCCGCCTGGAACGCCGCATGGCTCAGTCTGAAGTATCGCCCGGCCACAGGCGGATGTCAAGCCACGGCACGCCGAGAGAGCGATCCGGCTTGCGACGTGCGCCACAAGGTGCTATAATGAACGTAGCCTGGGCGGTTAGCTCAGTTGGCTAGAGCGCTACGTTGACATCGTAGAGGTCGTAGGTTCAAGTCCTATACCGCCCACTGTGAGCAGCCGGCCCTGAGTGCCGGCCTTCATAAGTGGAAGGCGACGAACGGGACGAGTACCTGAGGAACCGCCGACAGGGAGGTGGGGGTCAGCGACTGGAAGCCCCCCGGCAACGACCTCAGGGAAAACCACCCGGGAGCCTGGCCTCGGAAAGGGGCGCAAGATCGCCCTCAGTATGGGGTCACGGAGGCGTCCGTTAGCAGCCGGAATGAGGGCAATGGACAACCGTTGCCGGAAGTGGGTGGAACCGCGGGAAACCTCTCGCCCCAGATGGCGAGAGGTCGTTGTTTGTCAGGCAAAGGACTGGTGATGGGAACTCGCTTGGGTCGCACGGATCTGCTGGTATTATGTGTGATGGTGACGTGGGCAGCCAGTTTTAGCATCGTCAAGTATGGGCTGAGGGACATGGGTCCCCTGTCTTACGCCACTGTACGGTTCGCTACGGCCACGATCCTGCTGCTGGCGTGGGCCTGGATCGCCGAGGGCACACCAGTTATTGACAGAAAGGACTGGTTGAGAGTGGTCGTGGTCGGTTTGACGGTCATAGGGGCCTATCAAGCGCTCTTCACCATCGGACTGAAGTACACGACGGCGTCGAACTCATCCTTGATGCTGGCTAGCATACCCGCCTGGACCGCCGTCCTCGCCGTGGCTTCCGGACAGGAGAGGATCTCTGGTTTGCAGATCGCGGGGATACTGTTGTCCTTCACAGGCGTGGGACTGGCTATCCGAGGGGGGGGCGTGGACTTCGCTCTGAATTGGGAGAGTGTGCAAGGGGACGTAATGACCCTCGTCGCAGCCGCACTGTACGCCTGGGGGATGGTTGTGGCCAAACCGCTCCTGGCCAGGTACTCGTCGCTGCGCCTGATGAGCTGGGCCACTTTGTGTGGAACTCTGTTCCTGCTCCTGGTTTCGGGACCACAACTGGCAGCGCAAGATTGGTCTCGCATCTCTCCGGTCACCTGGCTGGGCCTGGCCTTCATCACAGTTTTTGGCTCGGTATTGGCCTTCGTGATCTGGTTCAAGAGCGTGGGAGAGATCGGGGCCAGCAGAACGGCGATCTACAACAACCTTATACCACCAATGGCAATACTCATCGCCTTTGCCACGTTGGGCGAGAGCCTCACGCCCCTTCAGGCCTTGGGGGCAGCCGTGGTCATCGTCGGCGTGACCTTGACGCGCTTCGGCCACGCCAAGGCTGCCACTGCGGGGTAGAGATGCAGCCCCGTGGGACGCTTTTAGAGAATGGATAGGATTTGCAGGACCGGTGCGCTGTTCCTGAACCAGGGTCATGAGCAGGCTAGGTAAGGAGAGGCAATCATGTCCGAAGAACAGTTAGAGAAGCTACGCCACTCGACCTCTCACGTGATGGCGGAGGCAGTATTACATCTGTTTCCAGATGCCAAGTTCGCCATCGGGCCATCCATCGAGGATGGGTTCTACTACGACTTCGATCTTCCCCGGCCCTTGACGCCGGAGGATCTGGAGACCATCGAAGCTCGCATGAGAGAGATAGTCAAGTCGGGCTATCCCTTCGAGCGAAGGGAGATCTCACGCCAGGAGGCGGAAGAGATGTTCGCCGATCAACCCTACAAACTGGAGCTGATCGCCGACATGCCCGAGGACGAGGTCATATCTATCTATACACAAGGCGAGTTCACCGACCTGTGCCGGGGTCCGCACGTGGAGAACACCAGGCACGTCCATCCCAAGGCGTTCAAGCTGCTGAAGATAGCGGGAGCCTACTGGCGGGGTGACGAGAAGAGGCCGATGTTGCAGCGTATCTACGGCACCGCCTGGCCGTCTCCGGCCGAGTTAAAGGCCTATCTGGACAGGCTGGAGGAGCTGGAGAAGCGCGACCACCGCCGCCTGGGCAAGGAGCTAGACCTGTACAGCGTGCACGAGGAGGCGGGAGCGGGGTTGGTACACTGGCACCCCAAGGGCGGACAGATCCGCACCGTGATAGAGGATTTCTGGAGGCAGGAGCACTACAAGGCCGGCTACGACGTGGTCTACACCCCGCACATCGGCCGTGCCCAGTTGTGGGAGGACAGTGGGCACCTCGACCACTATCGCGAGTTGATGTACCCGCCCATGGACATCGAGGGCCAGGAATACTACATCAAGCCTATGAACTGCCCCTTCCACATCATGATGTACAAGAGCAAGCTGCGGAGCTACCGCGAGCTGCCCTTGCGCTGGGCGGAGCTGGGGACGGTATACCGCTTCGAGCGCAGCGGGGTACTGCACGGTCTGATGCGGGTGCGTGGTTTCACCCAAGACGACGCCCACGTGTTCTGTGCTCCGGACCAGATAGACGAGGAGATCAGCCGGGTCCTGACTTTCAGCCTCTTCATCTGGCGCAGCTTCGGGTTCGATGACTACGAGATCTACCTCTCCACTCGCCCGGAGAGCTACGTGGGTGAGCCGGAGCGGTGGGTGCAGGCGGAGGAAGCGCTGCGCCAGGCGTTGGAGAAGGAGGGTCTGCCCTACGAGGTCGACGAAGGCGCGGGGGCGTTCTACGGGCCCAAGATAGACATCAGCATCAGGGACGCTCTGGGCCGCTCGTGGCAGTGCACAACCATCCAGTTCGACTTTAACCTGGCCGAGCGCCTCGACCTAACCTTCATCGGGGAGGATGGCAAAGAGGCCCGCCCGTACATGGTGCACCGGGCGCTGCTCGGCTCCCTGGAACGGTTCCTCGGTATCCTTATAGAACACTATGCCGGGGCGTTCCCTGTGTGGCTGGCACCGGTGCAGGTGATGCTCATCCCCATCACCGACCGCAACGTGGAATACGCTCGGCAGGTGGAGACCCAGCTCCGATCCGCCGGGCTGCGCACGGAGGTTGACGCCCGCAGCGAGAGGATGCAGGCAAAGATCCGCGACGCGCAGATGCAGAAGGTGCCCTACATGCTGGTGCTGGGCGACAGGGAGGCGGAAGCGGGCACCGTGGCCGTGCGCCTGAGGACCGAGGAGGATCTGGGTGCCCGGCCCGTGGAGGAGTTCGTGGCTCTGGCCCAGGAGGCCATCGCCGAGAAGAGGGTCAACTGAGGGTCGCGGATCCCGTTGGGGGTCCGAGCAAATCCTGAGGTACTGGCAACGGCCGGACGTATGTATCGCGTCCGGCCGTTTCGGTCAGGAAAGGGCAGACCGATGACCACGACTGCCCTACACGCGGGAGCACGTAGGGGCGGGTCTGAGACCCGCCCCTACGTCACGATTCGCCAGTGCTGTCAGTGGGTTCAGTGATTCCGTCCTCCCAGCAAGGCAGGTACGATCTCCATCCTAGTGAGACTCCTTCTTACCCATCCTCCATCCGGCACTTGACAACACTCTGGAATGTTGGTATAATGGGTTAGAACAAACGTTCGCCGTACACCAGTCGGCCATTCCAGTGACCGTGGTTCGTTGAGGACCGTCATGGACACTCAGGAGAGGATTCGTTGTCTCACACACGATGCCCGCTTCGAGGTGTGCGCTCCAGGCAGCGTCGCCCGGTTCGACGACGACCCCAGACAGTGGATCTACCACGCCGTGCTCCCGAACGGCCGGACGCAGCCCCAGTTGAAGATCCTGCTCTCCAACGCCTGCGAGAGGGACTGCGGCTACTGCGCCAACCGGGCAGGCCGCGAGTTCCGACGGGTCAGCTTCCGGCCCGAGGAACTGGCGGGACTATTCGATCAGATGTGCCGGGCCCGCCTGGTGAGAGGGCTGTTTCTCTCTTCGGCCGTTTGCGGCAGCTCGGCTCTGACCATCGACCGGGAGATCGCCACCGTCGAGCTGCTCCGAGGCAAGTATGACTTCCGAGGCTACGTGCACCTCAAGCTCATGCCCGGCGTGGAGAAGGCCACCGTGGAGAGGGCCATGGAACTGGCCGACCGGGTCTCCCTCAACCTGGAAGCCCCCAACCCTGACCGTCTGGCGCGACTGGCAGGCAAGAAGGACTTCTACAACGAACTGCTCACCCCTCTCCGCTGGGTGCACGAGATCACGCAGCGTAGAGGACCAGGCCTTCTGCCCTCCGGTCACACCACGCAGTTCGTCGTCGGCGCCTCCGGTGAGAGCGACAGAGAGATCCTTTCCACGGTGGAGGAGCTGTACGGCGAGTCCCACCTGGCACGCGCCTACTACAGCGCCTTCAAACCGGTCTCAGACACCCCCCTCCAGGATGAGCCAGCCACGTCCCCTGTTCGAGAGCACCGTCTCTACCAGAGTGACTTCCTCTTGCGCTGCTACGGTTTCGCGCTGGAGGATCTGGTCTTCGATGACAAGGGCCATCTGCCTGTGGATACCGATCCCAAGACGCTGGCGGCGCTTCACAGGCCGGAGCTTTTCCCTATCGAGGTGAACACAGCCTCGCGGCGGGAGCTGCTGCGGGTGCCTGGGATAGGCCCACAATCAGCGGACCGGATCGTGCGGTTGCGCAGGCAGGGATGCCTGCGCTCGTTGAAGGACCTCGGGGAGTCAGGTGCAGCGGCGAAGCGAGCAGCGCCGTTTGTTCTCTTAAATGGGGGCCGTCCCGCCTTCCAGCCAGCGTTGTTCTGAGGTTGGGCACAATGAGGTACCGGCGGTAGAGCTGAGAGAGGCGAGCAGGAAAGTGGACCGCAGGCGGGCCTGCCGGCGTAGGAAGAGAGGAGCATCCTGGCGGTCGGTTTGAAGGAGGAGACGCGGCGTATCCTGGAGACCTACGACCCTCAGCGCGCCGGCGAGACGGCCAAGGCCCTGAAGGCCCTCTGGTCGCAGGCGCCCCTCAAGGAAGGCGGTGCCGCGCTGGTCAAGGCTGAGATTCGCGAGAAGTACCAGGCCCTCGGTGTCCCCGTCCCGGCTCTGGGAGAGATAGGAAAGGAGATCGGCAAGGTCGCGCGGAAACGTGTAGAAGATCATCTCCCTCTGGCCAGGCTACTGTGGGATCATTATGGGCGTGAAGGGCGTCTGGTGGCCAGCAGCTTCCTGGGCCCCATGGAACTGGCGGCTCCCGAGCAGGTGATCCCCGTGATCGAGGAACTGGCGCGAACCTGTATCACCTGGGAGGACTGCGACCAACTGGCCATGAGGGCGCTGGAACCTGTCGTGCGCAAGGACCCGGACCGGTATCTGGCGACTATGATCCCCTGGGTCGGGGACCCCAACAAGTGGGTGCGCAGGGCCGGCATTACCGTCATCGCCCGGCTGCCCATCAAATACCCACAGCGGACTGAAACCTGCCTGAGGATGGTGGAGCCGGCGCTGGATGACGTGGACCTAGACGTCCGGCGAGCGGTGAGCTTCGCCATCCGTATGGGGGCGCGTGGAGAGCCGGAGGCGGTAGCCACGTTCATCGAGAGGCAGGCCCACCGTAGCGATCCCTCTTCCATGCGGGTCCTGTGCGATGCTATCCGCAGCATGACCAAGAAGTTCCTTCCTCACTTCAAGGACCTCTTGCCCATCTATGAGAACTGGCAAAGCTCCGTCGATGCCAAGTCCCAGCGGAGCGTGGCCAGCGCCATCAGCATCCTCCGTTCGGCCTAGCGGCCGGGCAAAGCACGACGATGGAGTTCTACGCTGAAGAGATCGAGGTCAGATTCGACCAGGAGCCGGTCTTCGAGAAGAGACCAGGCCCGCCCTCTGCCTTCACCTGGCGCGGCCAGGAATACGTCGTCGTCGAGGTGGTCAAGGAGTGGCACGACTACCGTAAGAGAGGGAAGAGCAAGAACCTATATGAGAGGGAGCGGGGAAGCTACTGGGTCAAGAAAAGTGAGAGGCGTGGTTCCTGGGGTGTCGGGCGGGACCACTACCGTGTGCGCACCGCCAGCGGCGAGGTCTTCGACATCTACTACGACCGGGCCCCCAAAGGACGTGACAGCAGGGGGCAGTGGATACTATCGCGCAGCAAAAAGGGGGAATAGCCCCTATGAACTACTGTCGGTGCCTGATACCCCTGTGGTCCTCCACACGTGCCACATGCGCTGCACCGCTGTCACGTTGCTCAGCACGGCCAGCACGAGCAGGGCCAGCACCGTCTGCTTGAGCAAGAGACCGACCACCAGCGTCGCCAGGCGCTCCAGCCGGGTGAACAACCCCACCTTGCACTCCAGGCCCAATCCTTCCGCGCGGGCTCTGGTGTAGCTCACCATCAACGAACCGGTGATAGCCAGATACACCAGGATCATCGCAGCGGTCTGGCCACGGTATAGACAGAGGAGTCCCAGATAGATGGCTATTTCAGCGAAGCGATCCAGTGTGGAGTCGAAGAAGGCACCGAAGTCTGTCGTCTTGCCCGTTGACCTGGCCAATGCCCCATCCAGGGCGTCGAAAAGCCCTACAACGACGATCAGTACTCCCCCCAGCCTCTCGTAGCCCAGGGCCAACACGCCTCCCACGCCGACCATGGCCAGGAACCCAACGAGGGTCAACACATTCGGGGAGACACCAGCCCGAGCCAGTGGGCGAACCACAAACGCCAGCAAGCCCCTGGTGCGCTCCCGCAGAGTCTCCCTGGGGTCCCGGCCTCTCTCACTTCCCGCCCCCGGGGCCGCCTCAGGCATCGTCCCTTCCACGCCGCAGGAGCTCTTCGTAGTACCCGAGGACTTGGAGAGCCACTTGCCTCCACGAGTAGTTCTGGGCCTTCACCCGTCCACGGGCCCCCATTTCCCGGCGCGTCGCTGGGTCCCTCAAGAGGCGAAGGAGGGCCTGCGCCAGCGCTTTCTCGCTCTTGTGCTCCACGAGAAAGCCTTCACCTCCATCCTCGAGCAGATCCCGATACCCGGGGATGTTGGTGGCCACCGTGGGCTTGCCAGCGGCCATGGCCTCCAGGAGAACGATGCCGAAACTCTCGAAGCCCGTGGATGGGGCGCAGAACACGTCGCAGGTGCGGTAGTAGCGAGGCAAGTTCTCGTCGGAGACACGGCCCACGAACTTCACTCCCGTGAGGTGGTGTTCGCGAACATAGTGAAGGTGATCGGCCATCTCATCCCTCTCGTAGGCACCCACGACCACCAGTCGCGCTTGAGGAAACTCCTCCTTCACATACGGGAACGCACGCAACAGGTAACGGAAGCCCTTACGCGGCTCCAGCCGGCCCACGAAGAGGATGGTGGGCCTTCCATCCGCGTACTGTTCGATGGGGCGCACCTGCTCACTGGCGAAGCGCTCGAAGTCTATGCCGTTGGGGATGATCACGTACTCCCCACCGAAGTACCGGGCCACGGTCTCTCTGGCTGCCTCAGAGACGGCTATCTTGCCATCTAGCTTGTCGAAGAAGGGCTGGAAGATCCTCCGGCCGTACTGATAGATGAGGTGCCTGTCACGATAGGCGTGAAAGGTGCCCACGTTCACTGCGCGAGAGTGGGTCAAGGCCATGATGGGCACAGGTAGAGTCATCGGCTCGTGGGCGTGGACGATGTCGAAGTCTTCTGCGTGTAACGCTCTCTTCACCCTCCAGTTTACAGCCGGCGAGTAGGGGATACGAGCATTGGAGCCGGCGAAGGGGATGGAGATGACCCTGTTGGTAGTCACGACTACGTTGTTTGCCAGTGGCTCCAGCTCGGTCCCTGCGCATGGCGCGATGATCTTGACCTGGTGTCCCAGCTCCCTGAAGTGTTGGTCCAGGTAGTATATGTGCTGAGTGACCCCGCCAGGGTAGGGGAAGTCGTAAGGCGAGACCAGAGCAATCCTCATCCGCGCTGGCCCTTCCGCGCGGAGTCGATGGCTCGTTTGACGTGTTGCCCTGGCATGATCACCAGGCTCCTGAGCATCTGCTCACCAGCGATGGACATCAAGCGGCGGTGATCCTCCAGGTCCAGAAAGCGCCCTGCCGCCTGCGTACTCCTGTCCCCGAGGGCACGCCGGAAATCGGCAGCGGAGTGCCCTGGGAAGAGAGTGTATCCCGACCCGATGAAGTCCAGGGAGTGGGCATCGCTCCCCCCCATCTCCGCCAGCCGCCACTGCTCGCGATTCATGGCCAGCGCCTTCTGGTGGATCACGCGGCCCGCCAGTGTGGGGTTGAGGACCTCGAGACCTTCGAGGGCCACATCCTCTCTCTCGTCGTCCATGACCCTGCACAGCCCACGGTAGCCTATGCTGAAGGTGAGCCAGCTCATGGGGTGGGGAACCACGCAGAAGCCTCCTTGCTCGCGGACCAGCCGAATGGTGTGGGTCAAGGGCATCAACATCCGGACTGGCTCGCTCAGATCGTAGGCCAGAAGGTGCCCCTCGAGCGTGGTGATCTCCGTTCCCACTATGACCTCGAACCGGTACGCCTTACTCGCTGCGATCTCCCTGGCCTCAAGAGCGCCGTGGATCATATCATGATCAGTGATGGCTAGAAGATCCAGGTCCGTCTCGTGTTCTGCGTACTCCAGAATCTCAGCAACGCTGGCCACGCCATCCCCAGCGCCACTGTGTATGTGCAGGTCGGCCTTGCCGAGAACCACGTCATTCTCCATGTCTTCCGTCTTCCCAGATGGGGTACAATACCAGCCACTGGCCCGGGTATCTTCCGATCCAGTCCTCCATCCTGGCTGCCACCATGCGTACGTTGACCAACACATCCTGTTCGAAGTCTCCGGATCTCTCCAGTGGTAGAGGAGGTTCTACCTCGAGCACGGCACTGTTGTCCGGCCGCCTGATTGCGAAGCAGGTCAGGAGGTTGGCGCCGGTGCGTAGCGCAAGCTGGACCGCTCCATCCGGCAGCCTCGCCGGAGCGCCGAAGAAGTCCACCACAATGCCGCTCCCGGTGATATCGCGATCAGCGGCTATCGCCACGAGTTCTCCGCGTCGCAAGGCCCGAACCAATCCCATGAGGGGTCTGTCAACGGGGAGGAGGGTGATCCATTCCTGTTCCCGGAGTCCACACACGTAGCGATACAGTCGCTCCGGCTCGAGGTGCTCAGCGGGGGCTGTTACATTCATGGTCAGGCGGCGACCGATCATCCAGAAGGCATCGAAGGGGCCAAAATGCGCCGATACGAGAATCAAGCCCCTTCCGCCTCTTAGCCCTTCCTCAATGTGATGCAATCCCCGGATTTCGATGGACGCTGTTGCTTCCTCCACGCTGAGAGCGTGCTTGTGAAAGAGATCGTAGTAGTTCTTGGCCAGGTTGCGGAAGACATCCAGCGCTGCATGCCCAACGCTGGGGTCGTCGCCGTCGGTACCCAGCACGTGGTACAGATTACCTTTGAGCACTGCCGGGTTCGGGCGTCCTAGACGGTAGGCCACTGTCCCTGCTCGGTCAGCAAGCCAGTAACCCAAACGCCGCGGGAGGAGAGGGGCGATTGCGCCGATTAGCCGGTACGCGGAGTAGGAGAGTAGTGAATGACTCATAACTTCTCATGTGCTTTGGGCCACATGCGCCTGAACATGTACCACTGATCGGGGTAGCGCCTGATCAACTCCTCCTGGATACGCACGATCTCCTGCGTGATGCGCTGCACGTCTGATTCATGGTCGCCGCTCGTTTGAATATCCAGGGGCGGTAAGATCTCCCCCACGTAGTCATTGTCCGCGTTGGTCACCAGGTATCCGGTGACTATCTTGGCCCCGGTCTTGAGCGCAAGGGCGGCTGGCCCTGTTGGCCAGGTGATCTGTTGGCCAAAGAACACCACGGGGGTCCCTTCATCGGGTGGCAGAGGTCGATCGGTCACAAGGCCCACTGCTTCGTTTCGCCGCAGGGCCCTGTACACGCGCTTGAGGGCATACTCCATAGGGATGAGCTCTATCCCCCGTGCGGCACGCGACTCTATGGCCAGCCGGTTGATTCCCTCGTTTCCGAGGGTTTCGGAGACACCGTGGACACGATAACCGCGACCGGCCAGCGTGACACCAGCCGCCTCCCAGCTTCCCAGGTGAGTCC
>Ga0315534_1001708_pt1 | contig 15110 bp, 14 predicted proteins | sample SalMarSW160240MG_FD_203094 | JGI IMG/M metagenome (GOLD analysis project Ga0315534, IMG submission 203094) | Salt marsh sediment microbial communities from the Plum Island Ecosystem LTER, Massachusetts, United States - Salt Marsh Sediment SW1602-40 ... | reverse complement strand
ATCGATCATAATTTCCTCGAGCGGGATCGTAATGTCATGCATTTGTCTGGTCCTTCTGTGCAAGCCATTCGAGCAGATATTTGTTCTGTGTCCCCCTCACCTGCAGGAAGCAGCGCGTGATCTCCCATTTATCGTGCAAACCATCCAGCGAGGATACGGGCAAGCTTCTCTGGAATGGATTGGAACCGAGAGAGGATGCCTGCTCTCATGGGGTTCACCGGGCCTTGCGCTGTTTTCACAACTCACCCAGAACACATTTGGCGAAGGACTGTGGGCTGGCCCTCTCGATCACCAGGTCCTGGGCCTGATGAAAATGCATGAAATCTCGCAGCGTGCTTGCGACCGAGCGGGCCAGCCGCTGGCTGGGCTTTACGCCCGGCTCGAGGTAGAGCGCTTCGATGTGCAGTTGCCCCGTTTTACGCTCGAGCTTGGGATCTAGGCGTCCAACGAGGCGACCACGATCGAGGATCGGGAGGCAGAAGTAGCCCCACTCCCGCTGAGCTGCCGGCTTGTAGGCTTCGAGCACCTGGCGGAATCCCCAGAAGGCTTGATCGCGACCACGTGGATAGAAGAGCGTATCGAACGGGGAGAGCAGTGTCGTCCGCTGGGCCTTAATCTCGCCATCGGCCGCCCGCTGCAGTGTTGCCAGGTGTTTCCTGTGGACGATGAGCACATGGACCTTCCCGTCGGCAAGACGCGCGGAAACCGGGATGAGCACCCCTTCCTGAACCATCGCTTCAAGGTATGGGCCGGCCTCCGACCGGGAGAGATCGTAGCTGTAGTCCGCTACCTGGCGTAGTTCGCAAATGCCCAGCGCCAGCGCGGCGCGCTCCAAGATGTGCCGTGCTGTTTCCTCTGCGGATGGCTCGCGCGTGTCCACCCCACCCGGCAACACCCGCTCCTTAAGGTCATAGGCCCGCTGGAAGTTCACGCGGCTGGCGATCATCAAATCTCCACGGTTATAGAGATGCTCAAGTGCGTGTTTGGCAGGCTTCCAGTCCCACCAAGCTCCACGCTCGTCGCGTGGATCTTCGAAATCGCGGGCAAAAAGGGCACCTTCCTGCTCGATGCGGCGGGTAACGCCTTCCAATAGGCGCTGGGTCTCAGCCTTGGCCAGCCACTGCTGAGTGCTCTCGTGCCGGCCTGCTGCCGCGCTGTGCATGCGAGCAAGCCGGAAGGGGTACATCTCCAGTGGAAGCAGGCAAGCGGCATGGAACCAGTACTCGAAGAGCTGGCGTTCGATGGGCTGGCCCTGCTCGTCCACGCCGCCGTAGGCGAGTGCATCCAACAGGCTGGTCGGGTAGCTTCCAAGCCGGCTCCAGATTGCCAGGTACTGGCTCCGGTGTACACGCTGCAGTGTGTCGATCTGAACACAGGCCAGTCGCTTGATAAGATCTCCAATCCGCTCGGCGCCGACGGGCGATTCGTCCCCATTCTTCACATTCAAACCCTGTGTCGTCAAGGCCAGCGTTCGAACTGCTTTCAACGGGTAGATCGTCAAGGTCTCTTGCCTCCTGCTCTGCAGATGATAGGAATAGACCCCGGGAGTTCCGGGGTCTTGATATGGAGGGCGAGCATTTCAGCCGGAGGCTTGTGCAGTTGTTTCGCCGTAGAGTTGGCGATGAACCGCGCTCAGAGCACGAACTTGCTTCTCAGCGTGGTAAGAAGAGCGCACCAACGGACCGCTCTCGACCCAGCGCAAGCCGATCTGTTCACCGTAGCCCTGAAGCTCGGAGAATTCATCCGGTGTGTAGTAGCGTTCGATGGGCAGGTGTTTTTTCGAGGGCTGAAGATACTGCCCGATGGTCAGTATGTCCACGCCCCAGGAGCGCAGATCGTTCATCACCGCTTTGACCTCGTCCATCGTCTCACCCAGACCAACCATGATCCCCGATTTTGTCAGCACCTCGGGGTCCAGTTGCTTGGCGTTAGAGAGAGTCGCCTCTGCCCAGTGGTAGTTATCCTGGGGTTGAACCTGCTTGAAGAGACGCGGCACGGTCTCAACGTTGTGGTTGAGGATTTCGGGCCGGGCATCCATCACGATCTTCAACGCTTCGCGCGAGCCTTTGAAATCCGGGATCAGCACCTCGATCGAGCAGCCTGGCTGAAGCTCGCGGATGCGTTTGATGACCATGGCAAAGATCGGTGCACCGCCATCCGGGCGTTCATCCCGGTTGACGCTGGTGATGACGGCGTGGCGCAGATCCATGCGCTGTACGGCGCGCGCCACCCGTTCAGGTTCAAGCCAATCCAGCGGGGAGGGCCGGCCGGTGGCGATATCGCAGAACCTGCACGAGCGGGTGCAGATATCCCCCATCATCAGGAAGGTCGCCGTGCCAGAACCCCAGCACTCGCCGATATTCGGGCAGCGGGCTTCCTCACAGACCGTGTGTAGCGCTTTTGAGCGCATCATCTCGCGCAGCCACTCGTAGGTCTCACCGGCTGGCGCCCTGACCTTGATCCACTCCGGCCTGCGACCCGGTCTGGCTTGTGGCTCGATTTCGATTGGATCAGGTGTTCGTTCCGTCATCGGTTCAGCCTCGCTTGCCACATTCTACCGCGAATGCCCGGCGCTGCAGGCGAGCAGAACGCCTTGGCCCGGCGCCTACGGTATGGGTATACTCGTGTCCGATGATTGAACCCGGCTCACACGAAACACCTATCGAACCGATCCTGCCTCCGGCCGCCCCGCTTCCCGCGCAGGATGCTCGCGTCGAAACCAGTTCCCCGGCGTTGCGGCCGCGCCTCGCTGGAGCCGGGCTGTGTGCGATCTCGGCGGCCGGCTTCGCCAGCCTGACGATCCTTGGCAAACTGGCCTATCGCGCTGATTTGAACCTTGTTTCGATCCTCAGCCTGCGCTTTGGGGGTGCAGCGCTCATCCTCGGCTTTTTCCTGGGCGTGATCAAGCGCAAGCGGCTGTATCTTGGCTGGCGGCAAAGCGGCGTGCTTTTCCTGCTCGGCGCGCTGGGCTACGCCGGGCAATCGTCGCTCTACTTCGGCGCGCTCGAACGTAACCCGGCCTCTCTCAATGGCCTGCTGCTGTATGTCTACCCGGTGATGGTTGCGTTGTTGGGCTGGCTGGTGAATCGCAGTGCCCTCAGCCGGTGGGAGTGGGGGGCGATGGTCGTCGCATTGGTGGGAGTTGTGCTCACAGTGCGGGGTGATCGCGGGCTGGAGCTGGCGGATCCCATCGACCCGCTTGGGGTAGCAATGGTGCTTGGCTCAGCGATGTGGTATGCCGGCTACATTCTGGTCAGCGACCGCTTCGTGCATACGGCCGGAGCCTGGGTGAGCACAGTTTGGATCACGCTCGGCGCGGGGACGAGCTTTACGCTGGGCGGGCTGGCCACCGACACGCTTGATTGGAGCCTGCCGCCAACCGGGTGGGCGATCCTGCTGGCGATGATCTTCCTGAGCACGATCATGGCGCTGGGCACATTCCTGGCCGGGATGCGCCTGGTTGGTCCGACGGCCGCATCGCTGCTGAGCACGCTCGAGCCGGTCTTCACAGTCCTGCTGGCGATCCTCGTCCTCAAGGAAGCATTCTCGCCGGCCCAGGGCCTGGGTGGCGCGCTGGTCCTGGGAGCCGTTGTGCTGCTCAGCTTGCCGCAGCGCCGGGTAGACAGCGATTAGTTACAGATTTCACAAGTGACGTTCGTCCCTTGCTCTTCCATCGACAGAGCGCTATGCTTCAGTTGTCAGACAATTTGATGATTCGGGAGAGGTTCCCCTATGCCAAATGAGGTTCGGATCGATGCACTGCTGCCGCCGGAGATGGCGCGCCGGGCTGAATACTTGGGCGTCAGCAAGGCTGAAGCGCCGGTGCTGCGTACGTTCGTGCTTGCGGTTCTGGCGGGCGCCTTTATCGCGCTGGGCGCGATCTTCGCCACCACCGTCTCCGCCGGAACCGCGGGCGTGCTGCCCTACGGGGTCGCCAAGCTGCTGGTCGGATTCGTCTTCAGCCTGGGCCTGATCCTGGTCGTGATCGGCGGGGCCGAGCTCTTTACCGGGAACAACCTGATCGTGATGGCCTGGGCCAGTCGCAAAGTGACAACCCGCGCGTTGCTTTGGAATTGGGCGCTGGTCTACGCCGGCAACTTCATCGGCTCGCTTGGCACAGCCGTTATGCTCATGCTCAGCAAGCAGTACACCTTCGGGGGCGGGGCAGTCGGCGTCAGCGCTCTTTCGATCGCCCTGGGCAAGGTTAACCTAGGATGGATCCAGGCGCTGGCGCTGGGGATGCTGTGCAACATCCTCGTCTGCCTGGCGGTCTGGCTCACCTTCAGCGCCCGCAGCACGGTTGACAAGATCGCCGCCATTCTCTTCCCGATCGCGGCCTTTGTCGCTGCCGGCTTTGAACACAGCGTGGCCAATATGTACTTCGTTCCAATCGGGCTGCTGATCAAGGCCTTCGATCCAGCCTTCGTGCTCACGACCGGCCTCGATCTCACGCGCCTTACCTGGAGCAACTTCATCCTGGCAAACCTGATCCCGGTCACAATCGGCAACCTGATCGGCGGTTCGGTTTTTGTGGCCGCCGTGTACTGGTCCGTCTTTCTGCGACAGGCGGAAGCTTGATCGCCGGGGGTGAAACCATGAAAGCCTACATTCTGATTGATATCCGCACCGGTGAGATCGAGCAGGTAGTGCACCATCTCAAGCGCGTCAGCGGCGTGGTCGAGGCACACATGACCTTTGGCCCGTACGATGCTGTAGCCGTGGTTGAAGCTGCCGACGTCGCCGGCGTGGGCAAGGTTTTGGCCTCCGGCATACAGCCCATCCCGGGCGTGGTCGAGACACTCACCTGCCTGGCCGTTGAAAGCTAGCATCCTTCCCGACATCATCCCTTGCGCTGGGATGATGGAGCTTTGCTCCAACGCCTGCCTTCTTAATCCTGATATCGTAGAGGCGCACGGCCGTGCGCCTCTACGATATTTCATTGGATTGCGGTTCCGGGTGTGGTGAAACCCCTCAACCCAATAGTTCTGCCAGCAAACGGGCAGTAAGCACCTTTACCTCGACCCCGCCCGGACCGGTCGGGCCGACGCAGGCCGGACAGCCCTCCTGACAGCGGCAGAACTGGATCAGCTCCAGCGCAGCGGCCAGCAGTTCTTCGTGCCGCTCATACAACCGCTCGGCCAGACCGAGCCCCTCCGGAATGCGGTCGTAGAGCGTGATCGTCGGCGCCCGCGTGTCCCGAGAGCGGACCTCTGTCATCACACCCAGGTCGCGCGGGTCACACATCAGGTAGAGCGGGGCGATATTGCCCAGCGCATAGGAGAGACCCCCCAGCGCACTGCGTTTCCCGCGCGCCGCTTCCGCCCGATGGTGACAGCTCGGGCACAGCGTGATCAGGTTGTCAAGGTCGTTGGCCAAACGGTCGTTGCAGTTCTCACCAGGGATGAAGCCGAATTCCCGGAAGGGGCGGATGTGGTGGACATCGTGCTCGCGGCCATCCCGCTGTGGCGCGCCGCACTGCCGGCAGACGTACCCATCGCGCGCCTGGGCCGCCTGGCGTGCGGATGGCCAACTCGGACCGTATTCCTGCGGCGGGAGCAGCACACCCTCCATCTCAAGCCGGGTCACAAGGCCTGGATCGAGCCACAGCCAGTAGGCGCTTGTTTCGTAGGTTCGTGCGGGTAGATCGATGACGCCATAACCGAGCGTCTCATGTGTGTAGCGCTTGACCTTACGGTAGGAGGTCGCCTGGGCTGTGATCGCCACCCAACCATGTGCACGCCGGGCAGGTCTACCTTCATCGGCATCGTAAACCTCGAGCACTTCCAGTTCAACCCTTTCCGAGGCATCACTGTAGTAGTCGAGTTCGGCCGGCTGCACCGTCGCCAGCGCATTCTCCCAGTCCAGCGTCTGTACCAGGTATGTGCGTCCTTCATGGATGTAAACCGCGCCTTCGTGCAGCAGCACTGGGGCGGTTGTCGAATCGACCTCCCCGATGACCTCTGGGCGGCCGTCCTTCACAGCCTGGATCACAACCGTCTCATCGCTGCTCGAACGGAGTGAGACGCCCTCGGCCGGGTAAACCTCGGCGATCCAGTGGTAGCTGTCACCGCCCGCGTGCAGTTCACCCTCCTCGACCAGGAAATCCAGTAACTCCCGCACGTTGCCGAAGCTGCCGAAGCCTTCGTCCTGTTCAAAGGGAAGTTCAAAAGCCGCACAACGCAGGTGGCGGAGCAAGATCGCCAGGTTGTCGGGGTTGATCAACCCCATCTCAGGCGAGCGCTCAAAGAGATACGCCGGATGGTTCGCCACAAACTGATCGAGTGGCGCCGCCGAGGCGACCAGGACCGCAGCCGAGATCTCGCTCCTGCGCCCGGCGCGGCCGACCTGCTGCCACAGGCTGGCGATCGTGCCCGGGTAGCCCGCCACGACCGCAGCCCCGAGCTGCCCGATATCGACTCCCAGCTCAAGTGCATTGGTCGCGACAACGCCGCGCACCTCGCCCTCGCGTAAGCCACGCTCGATCGCCCGCCGCTCGAGCGGCAGATACCCGCCGCGGTAGCCGCGAATTGCTTCTGGCTCACCCCCTCCGGCGGCATAGGAATCGCGCAGGTATCCCAGCAATAGCTCAGTCGTCATGCGCGCACGGGCAAAGACAACGGTTTGGACTCCTTCCTGCAAAAACAAATCCGCTAGTCGGGTCGCCTCCAGGGTATATGCCCGGCGTATGCCGAGGGTAGGCTCGACCATCGGTGGGTTGTAGATCAGGACATGCTTCTCGGCGCGTGGTGACCCGTCCATGTCCTGCGAGACCAGATGGACCGGCTTTTCAATCAAGCGCTCAGCCAACTCACGCGGGTTGGCGATCGTAGCCGAGGTGAGCAGGACGCGGGGTTCGGATCCGTGAAAGCGGCACAGGCGCCGCAGACGCCGCAGCAGGTTGGCCACATTCGAGCCAAACACGCCGCGGTAGACATGCAGTTCATCCAGGACGATCCAGCGCAGGTTCTGAAAGAAGTCTGCCCAGCGGGGGTGATGGGGCAAGATGCCCGCGTGAAGCATGTCGGGGTTGGTAAGGAGGATGCGTGCGCTCTCGCGTACCCCGGCCCGCTGGGCCCGGGCAGTATCGCCATCATAGGTCCGAACCGGTACCTGCTCCACCGCACCCAGCACCTCCAGGAACTGGTTCAGCGCGGCGGTCTGATCCTGGGCGAGCGCCTTGGTCGGGAAGAGGTACAGGGCCCGTGCCTGCGGATCATTGAGCAGCGTCTGCAAGACGGGCAGGTTGTAGCAGAGCGTCTTGCCGGAGGCGGTGCCCGTGACTACGACGACGTTCTCACCGGAAAGGGCCGCTTCGACGGAAGCCACCTGGTGCGTATAGAGCGGGGAAGCGCCGACCTGGCGCAGCGCCGACACGAGCCTGGGATCCAGCGCCTGTGGGAAATCGGCATAGCTGGCGGGCCGGGCCGGGATCCTCTCCCAGGCGATAATATTGTTCATCAGCCTCGGATCGAGGCGTAAACGCTCGAGAGCGTCTGAGATCGACATCGTGCAGCGATTATACCTTCCGGCTCCCGGCCTGCTCGGGGCTAGCTGTGCAAAGCCCCATGCCTCGCAAGTATCGCAGTGCCAGTATGCAGCCGTCGGAGCTTCCTGCGCGAATCGATGCTGGGCTCGGATAGTACCATTCGGCAGCGATTCGAATGGGATCTTAATTGCCGGTGGAAGGGTGAGATTCTACGCTCGGCTGGGATCGATGCCTGGCCGTAGACCTGGCAATGCTGAGCTAGGCAGGTTCGACGAAGATCTGCCGCGTCACATGTGGACCGAGCACGACCGGTTCCTGCCGCCCTTCGATCCTGAGCGTCAGGTTGTCGTCGTAAGGCGATCTTTCGATCACTTCCAGTGTCGAATCCGGCACCAATCCTAATTGGCTCAGATAGCGCAGCAGGCCTGGATCACTATCGCGCACACGCCGCACTGTGGCCCTCCCCACTGGTTCCATTTCGCTCAACGGGAACCCGATTGTCGGCGGAAGCTGCAGATCAGAGGTCGGGATCGGATCACCATGCGGGTCATATGTGGGGTGTCCGAGTTCTTGTGCGATGCGATCCTCGAAGCCCTCCGAAATGACGTGCTCCAGGCGGTCGGCCTCGTCATGCACCTCGTCCCAGGTAAAACCCAGCTTTTCCTGCAGGAACATCTCGAGCAGGCGATGATGACGGACTATCTCAAGGGCGACGGTCATCCCGTCCGGGGTCAGCGAAACCCCGCGATGCTTCTGGTAATCGATCAAGGGCGTCTCCATGCCTGCCAGCTTCTGAACCATCCCGGTCACCGAGGCGGGAGAAATGCAGAGCACCTCGGCCAGCCTGGTCGTGCTGGCCCGGCCATCTTCGAGTGACAACTCGTAGATCGCCTTAAGGTAGTCCTCAACGGCATGCGTTAACCCCGCACGCATCGCGCTCCTCTTCCAGCTATGCGTTTCATATAACACCCGCCAGCAGGCGCCAGATCTGTGCGACAAAAAATACCACCAGGAAGCCCATGCCCAGCGGGAGCAAACCCGCCAAAGCGGTCCAGCGCAGGCTGCCGGTCTCCTTGTAGATCGTATAGAGGGTGGTGCTGCACGGGTTGTGGATTAGACTGAAGAGCATCAAGTTCACAGCGGTGAGCAATGTCCAACCCCCTGCGTGTAGGATGGCCAGGGTGGCACTCCCCGAACCGGCATCAAACATCACTCCGGCTCCGCCCCCGACCCCGCTCATCCCCGCCGTCAACGCGGTCAGCATCAGGACGGTCGGGATCACGATTTCGTTGGCCGGTATAGCGACGATATAGGAGACTAGGATGACGCCGTTTAACCCGAGCAACAAACCGATGGGGTTAAGGAAGTTGATCACGTGTTCAGCTACGCTCAGTCCCTCGATGGTAAGGTTGGCGCTGAGCCAGATGACGGCGCCGGCCGGCAAGGCGAACACCAATGCCCGCCACAGGACATAAACCGTGCGGTCGATGAGCGAGGTGTAGATCGTCTGCAGGATGCGTGGCGGCCGATAAGGCGGCAGCTCAAGGCTGAAGGTCGAGACCTCACCCCGCAGCACGGTGCGTGAAAGCCCCCAGGATGTAGCGAAGGTCAGCAGAACGCCCAGCATGGCAATCCCAACCACCGCCAGCGCTGAGATTATGCCTGATAGATAGGCTGGCGCGAGCGCTCCGACAAAGATCGTCGCCAGCAGGATCTGGGTCGGCCAGCGGCCGTTGCATAGCGCGAAGTTGTTGGTGAGGATGGCGATCAAGCGCTCGCGCGGGCTGTCGATGATGCGCGTGGCAATGACCCCGGCCGCGTTGCACCCGAAGCCCATCATCATGCTCAGTGATTGCTTGCCGTGCGCACCGGCACGCTTGAAAACCGCGTCCAGGTTAAAGGCCACGCGCGGCAGGTAGCCAAAATCCTCTAGCAGCGTAAAGAGCGGGAAAAAGATCGCCATGGGCGGCAGCATCACGCTCACGACCCAGGCTGTTGCTAGGTACATCCCGTCGATGAGCAGGCCGCTGAGCCAGGCCGGCAAATGGATCGCGGCCGCTGCGACGTGCAGAGCCGGGTAAACCCGACCGAGCAAGATGGACGCAATCCATTTTGAGGGGATGTTGGCCCCGGTGATCGTGATCCAGAACACGAGCGCGAAGAGCAGCATCATGATCGGGATGCCCCACCTGCGGCTGGTCACCAGGCGGTCAATCGTTCGATCGAGATCGAAGCGACCCTCACCCTTGCGCTGTACCGCACGATCGGCAAGGCGTGCCGCCTCGGTGTAGATCGACTCGACCAGAACTTCATGGATGTTTCCACCCGATTGCCAGCGAAGCGCCCGCGCTGCTTCGAGCAACTGTTCCGCGTTCTGCGTGTCCGGTTGGTTCATCGGGCCGCCTCCGGGACGGGTTGGCCCATCACCCGGTTCTCGTCGAGCAGCCCGTGTGAGAGATCGCCCAGCTCACCGGCCTGGATTGCTTCAGAAATGCGCTCGTCCCCATCGAGCAAGCGCAGTGCAACCCAACGAGCGTTAGGGAGATCCGGGTATTGCCGCTGGACCTGGGCTTTGAGTTTGTTCACGATCGTTTCCAATTCGGGTGCCAGCGAATGCACGCGCTGTGGTTTGGGACGCAGCACGCCATTGGCGACGTCAGCCACGGTAGCCACCAGTTGCTCCATACCGCGCCCGTAGCGGGCGGAAGTGGGCACGACCGGCACGCCCAGATCGCGGGCCAATCGGCGGTCATCGACTTGCATCCCATGCCGGTCGGCCTCGTCCATCAGGTTCAAGCAGATGACAACACGCTCGGTGATCTCCATCACCTGCAGCGCCAGGTTCAGATTGCGCTCCAGGCGGGTAGCGTCGACGACGACGATGCTCACATCAGGTTGACCGAAGAGCAGGAAGTCACGTGCCACCTCTTCATCCATGGATGTTGAGAGCAGCGAGTAGGTGCCTGGAAGATCAACTAATTTGAATTTGTGCTCACCATATTCAAACCCGCCCTCGGCCCGCGTTACCGTTTTTCCGGGCCAGTTGCCCGTATGCTGTCGCAGGCCGGTCAGGGCGTTGAAAACCGTGCTCTTCCCGGTGTTCGGGTTGCCGGCAAGGGCGACGACGTAGTCCCAATCGCTCATATCGACGCCAAGCTTGAGCAGGTTTGCTGCGTTGTGCACAGGGCAGGTTTCGCACCCAGCCTGAAATTGGATCGGGCTTTCACTCATGGGTAAGTCTCCAGTTTACGGACGAAGATTCGATCGGCTTGCTCGGCGCGCAGTGCGATCAACGCATCGCGAACACGATAGGCCTTAGGATCCCCCTGCGGTGAAACCAACTCGGCGGCCACCTGCGTTCCAGGGAGCAACCCCAGGTCGAGCAGCCGGCGGCGTTCTGATCCGCGCACGGCAGGGGAGATTGCCATAACCTCGGCCAGCTCACCCCGCTTGAGCTGTGAGAGACGTACGCCGTCCGCTTCCGGGATTGCGGCTGGCACGGCTCGCACAGTGATGTTGGCCGAAACAACCGGCGCAAGGACGTGCTCGTTGCCTCCCGCCCAGAACTTAACGCGGACCGGCGAGCGTTCGGTCACCCGTATTTGCATCCCGGGATGGAGTTCCTCGGCCAGTATCTGGGCATAGACGGCCTGGGGTTCGTCTTCGATGTGAATGATCGTCAGGGGCTGATCGATGGGGGCCTCGAACAGTGTCATACCCTGCTGTGGAACCCAGCCTCCATCCGGATCGGGGATCGGATCTCCGTGCGGGTCATAGGTCGGGTAGCCAAGCTGGGCGGCCAGCGCATTGGCCTCCCCCGGTGTGGTTTGATGCTCGAGGAGCTCGGCGCGATCATGCCATTCTAAAGCAGAATACCCGGTCTTGTCAGCCAGGTACTGCTCCCATAAACGGTGCGCTCGCAGGATGTGCAGCGCGGTCTCGCGTCCGACCGGCGTCAGCCCAAGCACACCCTCCTGGCGCTGCACCAGTTCACGCTTTTCCAGGTTCTCGAGTAATTCGCCCGAGTCGTGGCTGGATACATGAAGTGCTTCGGCCAGGCTGTCCGCATCCGGACGCCGGCCTTGCATCTCGAGTTCGTGAATATGTTTCAGCGCATCTTCGCGCAGCACCTGTGAACTATTGTGGAGGGTGCGGCGCCAGCGGGCTAACAAGCCGACCTGCGGCCAGGCGAACACGAGCACCAACCCGGTCAACGCCAGTCCTGCGAGGAGCGCAATCAATGGTTCAGTCATAACATCCCTTCGGCACCAACCTGAACGGTATACGGGTACATCTACGGCTAATCTTGAATCGACGTATTTTAGTATTAGTTATACCTAAATTTCAATAGAAAGTCTAGTACGCGAAGAAATTCTGGATCAGCATCATGCCCAGAAACCCGGCCATCGCTGCCAGCGCGCTCGTCTGGCGTTGGGCCTCGCTCGCCCGGCTCTCCGGCACCATTTCGCTCAGAACGAGGAAGAACATCGCCCCGGCGGCCAGCCCAAAAGCGTAAGGGAGCACGGGCCGGAAGGCGATCATCGCCAGGTAGGCCGGGATCGCCGCAACCGGCTGCGGGAGGCTGGAGATGATCGACCACAGGATACATTTCCACCCACTCACGCCTTCGGCCCGGAGCGGGAGTGAAACCGCGATCCCCTCCGGGATGTTGTGGATCGAGATGGCGATCGTCATGACCAGGCCCAGGTTGGTTTCCCCGGAACCAAAAGCCACACCAACCGCAAGCCCTTCCGGAAAGCTGTGGATAAACATCGTTCCCAAGATGAGCATGATCCGGCTGGCACCAGCGCCGCTGACTCCGCCAATTGTAAAGTCGTGGTGGTGGATGCGGCGAGCAGCCAAACCGAAAAAGACCGTGCCGGCCAAGATCCCCATCGCAACCGGCGTGATCCCGCCGTCCGCTACACCGGGCATGATCAGGTTGAAGATCGAGGCCGACATCATCATCCCGCCAGCCACGGCCCAACTCAGGTGTGCCCAGCGAATGGGGATCGATCGCAGGAAAAGAAAAGGCACACCACCCAGGCCCGTCGCCAGGGCCGTGATCGTGGCGGCTATAACCGTATCCCAGAGTGATGGCTCCATGGTTAACCCGCCTTCTTGCCAATTTTCTGTCCGCCCGGCCCCCGCTGCGGCTGTTCCTTAATCAATTCTTCCACCGCCTCTGGTCCCAGAATGGCGGCAGCCCGCTGGGCAAAGAGTTCCATCCAGACAAACTGGCGGGCGATCAGGACCACGTTGCGATTATTTGTGATGGTCGCCGAGAAGAGCGGACCGCCGCCGGAGATAAGCACTTCGGCGGCATCAAGTACCACAACCAAGCTGTCAGTCAATTCCTGAAGCTCGCTCTCGAGCGGGGGATGATGCGCGGTCTCGCCGTATTCCAACATGCCCTCACCGGTCAATAATGTCCGCAACCGGATCCCGCGCGCATGAGCTGCGCCGATGTAGCCTTCCAGTTCGTGCAAGGCAAGATCATCGAGGACCAGCATGAGCTCACGCTCGGCGGATTGGATTTGCTGGGCAGCATAGGCCAGCACTGCCTCCCGGCCAGTAATGGACCAGATTTGATCCCCTTCTCTGGCCTGAAACAACTCCTCCAGCCCCTGGACGAGTGCATCGATGCGCTTGTTGTGTTCGGCCCGTTCCCGGGCAAGGAGCATCTGGGGGGGCAGCGGCCGGTAGCGGGTTGATTTCCCATCGCTCGTCTGCAGCACCGCACCACGCGTATCGAGCCGTCCCAGGGCTTCATAAGCCATGGAACGCGGCACGCCGGAGAGCTTGCTGAGTTGGTAGCCGGTGGCCGGGTTTTCCTGCAGTAACGCGAGATAGATCCGGGCTTCGTACTCTGTAAATCCGATCTGCGTGAGCCGCTGAATTAAGCTCATTCCTTGCGCATCCAATCTTAGTGGTTCGGTTTAGAACCACTATTCTGCAGCAATCGCAATTTGCCGTCAAGGGGTGACTTTAATCGTCTGACAGGTTTAGGGCCACTATCGGGTTCAGGGGAGATTGAACAGGGTCAGGCTGACCGGGCAGTGATCCGAACCAAGCACATCGGGGTGGATCTCCGCTGCCCGAACGCTGGGCCAGAGATCGGGTGAGACGAAGAAGTAATCAAGCCGCCAGCCGACGTTGCGTTCACGGGCACCGCCCCAGTACGCCCACCAGCTATAGGCAATGCGTTCAGGGTGCATCGACCGGAAGGTGTCGAAATATCCCAGGTCGAGGAAGGAGTCGATCCAGGCCCGCTCGACCGGCAGAAAACCAGTGCTGTTCTTATTCTGGCTCGGGCGCGCCAGGTCGATCTCGCGATGGGCGGTGTTGATGTCACCACATACGACGACGGAGCGGCCGTCCTGCCGCAACCGCTCGCAGGCCGCGAGCAACTTATTCTTGTAAGCCATTTTAAATGGAACCCGGCTGTGATCGCGCGAGCCATTCGGGACGTAGGCTGTGAGCAGGACGAAGCTCCCGTAATCGGCGATCAACGTGCGGCCTTCCCGGTCGTACTCCGGGCTGAGCGCCTCGCTGACTGAAAGCGGTTCTGCCCGGGTGTAGAGCGCAACCCCGCTGTATCCCTTGCGCTCGGATGCGCTCCAATACGTGCGGTAACCGGGTGGAGTGAGAAGCGTTTCGGAAAGCTGATCAGGGTGAGCCTTGGTCTCTTGCAGGCACAGGATGTCAGGCTCGTTCTCGTTCAGCCAGGCAAGGAAGCCTTTTCGCTCCAGTGCACGCAGGCCGTTGATATTCCAACTGACAAGCTTCTGAACACTCACGCGAAGCCTCCCCCTTTGGCCTGAGCTACGTTCCTCGCCTTCCCGTAAACTTTGTCCGGCACAGGCAGGATCCGGCAATCGGATTGCAGCGGGCAGGCCTGGCAGGGATCGATCTGGTCCAGGCAGACCAGCAACCCCAGGTCGACCAGCGTGGTCAGCATGCCCTCCACGACCGCCGGCGGTTTTCCAAGACCGAGAGCGAGCTGCGATAGGCACATCGATTCCCCGGATTGGTCAAATGCGTACAGGACATCTTTCAGGCTGCTCACATCCGTTCCCTACCTACACGATCATGCGGGCTAGCTGATAGACGCCCACCGCTGCACACCAGGCGATCAAAGATTGGTAGAGTGCAGCGAAGGCAGCCCAGCGCCCGCCGAATTCAGCTCTCAGCGCACCCAGCGTGGCGACACAGGGGATGTAGAGCAGGACGTATACCAGGAAAGCCAGGGCTGCGGCGGTCGTGAAATGCTCCTCCAGAGCCTGGCTGAGAGCGGTTCCCATCTGCTCGCGATCCCCAGCGGAACCCGCTTTCACGATCCCGAAAGTGAAGGTTCTTACCAGGCGTTTTCCAGCCTCGACAGTTGCTGCAAGAAAGCCTTTTCCAATGGATCCCAGGTCCGCGAGAATATCCACCGGGGCGGCTGTGGTTTTCTGCAGGTCTTCGCCAACATAGATCTGGGCCATCGTTGACACGACGACTTCCTTGGCCACCAGGCCACTGACCAGAGAACCGGCGGCCTCCCAGGACCCGAATCCAGCCGGCGTAAAGATCGGGGCCAGCCGTTTGCTGATCCCGACGAAATAGGTCGACTCGAGATCGG
>Ga0315534_1001707_pt1 | contig 15111 bp, 11 predicted proteins | sample SalMarSW160240MG_FD_203094 | JGI IMG/M metagenome (GOLD analysis project Ga0315534, IMG submission 203094) | Salt marsh sediment microbial communities from the Plum Island Ecosystem LTER, Massachusetts, United States - Salt Marsh Sediment SW1602-40 ... | reverse complement strand
GTGGCCGAGATATGGTTGCTGAAAAAGTAGGCCCGCGCGCCGTCCACTGCCGGGAGAACCCGGCCCCATCGTCGGCTCTGCGCGCCGTTTCGCCAGGGCACGGGCGCGTCGGCATCGTGGTCGCCCGCAGCGGCCCACCCCAGCCGCGTCGTCCGGGCGGCTGCCGGCACAGCGCTAAATGCCCAGATTGGCCAACCCGTCGGTAACCCGCGCAATCAAGTCGGTCAGATGCGGATGTTCCGACTCGAACCGGCGCAGGGTTTGTTGCCATTGGCTGGCAATCGGCTCGACTTCCGCCTTGCGAAGCGCTTCCGCCCGCTGGACCAGTTTTTCCATGTTCGCCACGAGCGAGTGCAAATGCTCCAGGGTCTCCTGATCGACGCCCGACTGGCGGGACAGGTCCTGCTGAATGCTTTGCAGCGACGTAAGTATTTCCTTCTTCTGCATGGCGCGGCCTGATGCGTGGACTCCAATATACCGATTCGATCCAGGGCGGGCTTGACGGCGGACAACCGGCGAGCGGCGGCAACCGGCGAGCGAGCCCTTCCCTGGGAAATTACAGCACGGACCGCGCGGGTTGTCGAGCCGAACGCGCCGCGACGCAACTCCATTATCGCACGCGGTAGGTTTCCGTCGCCACCGGCATGGGGAATCGGTACAATCCCAGGGACGCGACGGCCGGCCGGCCCGAGCGGTTACTGATGATCAACGACTCGTCCATCGACCGACGAGACCAGCCACGTTCACCTTTTTTCAGAAGGTGCCGCCATGAGCCGTTTCAGTCGCCGCCGGTTTGTCTTGTCCTCCGCCGTGCTGGCGGCTTCCGCCGCGCGACGGCGCTCAAGAGCCGAGGAGTCCGCCGCAACTTCCGCCAGGCCCGGACAGACTCCGCACACGCGGTTTGCGGTCAACGTGGAAATGTGGTGGACGCGGCTTCCGTTGCTCGAGCGGGTTCGCGAGGCGGCCGGATTGGGATTCCCGGCGATCGAGTTTTGGCCCTGGCGTGGCAAGGACATCGACGCCCTGGCCGCCGAATCCCGGCGGCTGGGCATCGACATTGCGCAGTTCACGGCGTGGGGGTTTCGGCCCGGCCTGAACGAACCTCGCAACCACCCCCGCTTCCTGCAAGAAATCAAGGAAAGTTGTGCCGTGGCCCACAAGCTGGAATGCCACAAAATGACCGTGGTCGGCGGCGACGACGTGCCGGGCAAGAGCCCGCGGCAGATGCACGACAGCATTATTGACGGGTTGCGGCAGGCCGCACCGATTGCCGAAGACGCCGGCGTGATGCTGATCCTGGAACCGATGAATATCCGTGTCGATCATCAGGGCCACTGTTTGTACGGGAGCCCCGACGCACTGCGCATCTGTCGCGAGGTGGATTCACCAATGGTGAAGATCAACTGGGACCTTTATCACATGCAAATTTCCGAAGGCGACCTGTGCGGCCGGCTCCGCGAAGGTTTCGATCAGGTCGGCTATCTCCAAGTGGCGGATCATCCAGGACGTCACGAGCCCGGCACGGGGGAAATCCGCTACAATCGCGTGCTTCGCGAGGCATACGCGCTCGGATACCGCGGCTACGTGGGGCTGGAGTGTCGCCCTTTAAAAGATGAAATGTCCGCGGCCCGGGCCGTCGCATCGGCCGACAACTGGTAGCGGGTCGCAGGAACCGCGTTTCCCCAGCCCGGATCCATTTGCTATACACAGTCGCAGGTGGCCGTTCGACGGAATGGCCGGGAGCCGCAGCGCCAATCCGGCAGCCGCCGATTGTTGCCCTTCATAGCGGGGCCTTGGCACCACGCTGAGGCTGGGAGGAGCGCTGAGCGGCACGCGCGGAAACGGATCGAACAGATTTATGGGACGACCGGACGCACCAACCGACAAGACGAGCACGACACGCGAACCGGTGGTGTCCAACGAAGGATCCGTTCGCGAGGACGATCGCGATTTGCGGCCCCAGCGGTTGAGCGAAATGGTTGGCCAGACCGAAGTCATGGAGCGGTTGCGCATCGCCGTGGATGCCGCTCGCAAGCGCGGCGAACCGCTGGGGCATGTGCTGCTGGACGGCCCGCCGGGTCTCGGCAAGACCACGTTCGCCACCTGTATCCCCAGGGAACTCGGGGTCAGTCTGCAGATAGGCAGCGGCGCGGCGCTCTCCGCACCAAAGGATCTGCTGCCCTATCTGACCAACGCCGAAGAGGGCTCGGTGCTGTTCATCGACGAAATCCACCGCATGCCCAAAGCCGTGGAGGAATTCCTGTATCCGGCCATGGAGGACTTTCGCGTCGATATTACGCTCGGCGAGGGTGTGGGCGCGCGGACCGTGAACTTGAGTCTGCGCCCGTTTACGCTGATCGGAGCCACCACGCGCAGTGGGTTGCTTTCCGCGCCGTTACGCGACCGATTTCAAATCCGCGAGCATCTCGATTTTTATTCCCAGCAGGAATTGACCGAGATCGTTCGTCGCAACGCCGTGCGCCTGGCCGTGGAAACGACGGACGACGCGGCTTGCGAAATTGCTACTCGCAGCCGGAGTACGCCGCGGATTGCCAATAATCGTTTGCGATGGGTTCGCGATTTTGTGACGAGTCGGGCCAATGGCCGCATTGACCACGGGCTGGCCATCACCGCCCTGGAAATGCTGGGCGTCGATCCGCTGGGCCTGGACGGCCAGGACCGAAAGTATCTGGAAACGATCGGCCGTGTCTTCCACGGCGGGCCGGTGGGCGTCGAGGCGATCGCCCATACGTTGGCGGCCTCGGTCGACACCCTGGTCGACGAAGTCGAGCCGTTTCTGCTGCGGAGCGAGCTGGTGATACGCACTCCGCGCGGTCGCAAACTGACGCCCAAGGCCTTCGACCATCTGACGATGGACGTTCCCGCCTCGGAACTCGGCGACGACCAGAATCCGCAGGACCAGCGGCGTTTGTTCTGAACCGTGTTGGCCGGGCCCCGAGTTTTGGTTTTGGCCGCCTCCGCGTCCAGGTTGACACGGTGCCGTTTGGCCCATACGATCGTCGATTCGCACACTGAGCTAATGACATGGTCTCCAGGGCGCCCCCGACAGGGCGCGGCGGCCCAGGAAAATCGGTTCGATGGCAGTACCCAAAAGAGCGCATTCCAATTCGCGAACCGGCAAGCGGCGGTCGCACGACGCTGTCAAACCCCGCAAGTTGCAGAACTGTCCAAAGTGCAGTTCCGCGGTGCCCTCCCACGTGGTCTGTCCCAATTGCGGTTGCTACATGGGGCGAACCATTGTGGCGTCCGACGAGTGATCGCGGGGCGACGGCCCCGGGAGCAATTCGCCGGGGAACGCACGTGCACGCGATCCTGCCTGAACGGGATCCATGCCGGTTGGAGGATGGCTAGTCGGTGACCAGAATCGCCTGTCTCTTTCCAGGTCAGGGCGCCCAGTTTGTCGGGATGGGTCTCGACTTGATCGCCGACGTGCCCGCGGCCGCTCGGTTGTTCGATCAAGCCTCCGAGATTCTGGGATACGATCTGGCCGACTTGTGTCTTCACGGACCGCCAGAACGACTCAACAGTACGGCGTGCAGCCAGCCGGCAATTTTTGTCGCCAGTCTTGCCGCGTGGGAAGCGCTGCGGGTCCGGTCGCCGGAAGTTGTCAAGCAGTGTCAGGCGATGGCAGGCCTGAGCCTGGGCGAATACACGGCTCTGGTCGCGGCCGGCGCGATCGATTTTCGCTCGGGACTCCGCCTGGTTCAGGTCCGCGGGGAAGCAATGCAACGCGCGTCCGACGCCTCGCCGAGTGGTATGCTCAGTATTCTGGGCCTGGACGAGGATCGTATCCGCACGCTGTGCGATTCAGCGCGGCACGGCGATACGCTGCAGGTCGCCAATCTCCTTTGTCCGGGCAATATTGTCGCTTCTGGATCGCAGGACGCCTGCCAGCGGCTCGCGACGCTGGCAGAAGAGGCGGGCGCGATGAAGGTGATTCCGCTGGCCGTCGCCGGCGCCTTCCACACTCGCCTGATGGAACCGGCTTCGCAACTGTTGGCCGAAGCGGTCGCCGACTGTGATATCCGCGTCGCGCAAATTCCGGTGATCTCCAACGTCGATGCCTCGCCGCATCGCGACCCCGAAGCGTTCCGCGAACTGCTGATTGGCCAGCTGGTCCGTCCGGTGCTGTGGGAGGCGTCCATGCGGCACCTGCTCCAGGAACGGTTCGACCAGTTCTATGAGGTCGGTCCGGGGCGCGTGTTACGGGGACTGCTGCGTCGCATCGAAAGGAAGGTCTCCTGTGAATGCGTGGCCGCTTGATGCCGTGGCCGCCAGGACCATCCGGGCCGCGGTTTTGCCCGTTCGAAATAGGAGCCTCGCCGAATGGCCAACCAACCTGTGTCGGACCTGAACATTGACCTGTCGGGTCAAGTCGCTGTGGTGACCGGGGCCTCCAGAGGAATCGGTCGGCACATTGCCGAGCGGCTGGGCCGCGCCGGCGCGCTTGTCGTATGTGTCGCGCGCAATAGGGAAAAACTCAAGGAAACCGCCGCCGCCATCCAACGGGCGGGCGGGACAGCGGACGCGGAAGCCTGTGACGTGACGGTCAGCCCGGATGCGGGTGATCTGATCGAACGGGTAGTGCAGAAACACGGCCGGCTGGACATTCTGGTCAACAATGCCGGGATCACCCGGGACACGCTCATCCCGCGCATGACCGACGAAGAGTGGGACGACGTGCTGGCGACCAATCTCCGCGCGGTATTTCTGCTGACCCGCTCGGTGACCCGGCCCATGATGCAGCAGCGCTACGGGCGCATTGTCAATATTTCAAGCGTGTCGGGGCTGGTGGGAAACCCCGGCCAGGCCAATTACTCGGCCAGCAAAGCGGGTCTGATTGGCATGACGCGGACCGTCGCCAAGGAGCTGGCCAAACGGAACATCACGGTCAATGCCGTCTGCCCGGGCTTTATCGCCACGGAGATGACCGATGCCCTGGGACCGGCGTTGATGGACGAGGTAAAGAAACGCGTACCTGTCAAGAGGTTAGGGCAACCTACCGAGGTCGCCGACGCCGTGCTGTACCTGGCGAGCAAGTCGGCCAGCTACATCACGGGCCAGGTGCTCACGATCGACGGCGGGCTGACGTGCTGAGTGGCCGCCCGGCGGATGTAAAGTGGCCGCCCGCCGGTGCGAGACCGTATGGACAGGTGCGGGAAAAAGATATATACCTTGGTCTCTCTTGTGGAGATTCTCCAGGTTCGAATCGCGACGGGGGCGACGGGCAACACTCCGGCGTCCGGAGTGATACCTGGGAACGTTCAACAAAAGAACCGATCCCCGCGTTCACGGCAGTCCTGGACGGACGGTCTCGCACGCCAGCATGGGACCGGCGGCGCCGGCCGTGGTTTGCTGCGTTCCGGGCCGTATGGCCCGCTCCGTGCATTTGCTGCCAAACAAACGCGTATGCAGACAGCGTTGGATTTCTCAGAAAACAGCCTTGTGCCCGGGAGGACGTAGACGGTGGCCTCGGTTGCAGACAGAGTCATTGATATTGTGGCGGAACAGCTCGGTGTCGAACGCGAGAAGGTAACGCCGGAAACTTCATTCGTGAACGATCTGGGGGCCGACTCGCTCGATACGGTCGAGTTGGTGATGGAACTGGAGGAAGAGTTCGACATCACGATCCCGGACGACGCCGCCGAAAAAATCCAGACGGTGGGTCAGGCGATCGAATACATCGACTCCAATACCCAATCGTAGCAGGCGGCAGATGAAGCGGCGCGTTGTGGTTACCGGACTCGGCGCGGTCACTTCGCTGAGTTGCCGCGTGGATGCCTTATGGGAACGTGTGCTCAACGGGCGCAGCGGGATTCATCCGCTGCGGCTGTTTGACACCGCGGGCTTTAAAGTCCATTTCGCGGGTGACATCTACGACTGGTCGCCGAACGGTTATATCACGGCCAAGGATGCCAAACGGCTGGATCGGTTCACCCAGTTCGCGATGGTGGCTGGCATAGACGCGGTTCGCGATTCGGGAATCGACTTCTCCAAGGAGGAGCCGTACCGCTGCGGTGTCATCCTGGGGTCGGGGATCGGCGGCCTGAACGAGATCGAAACGCAGCACGCACGTTTGCTGCAGAAGGGCCCCGATAAGGTCTCCGCCTTCACGATCCCCAAGCTGATGGTCAACGCCGCCAGCGGTCAGGTGTCCATCCAGTACGGATTGCGGGGCCCCAATTACGCCGTGGCCACGGCGTGTGCCAGTGCCACCAATGCCATCGGCGACGCCTTCAAGACGATCCAATATGATGACGCCGACGTCATGATCACCGGCGGGACCGAAGCCGCAGTGACGCCGATGGGGATCAGTGGATTCTCGAACATGAAGGCCCTGTCGGAGGCAAATGACCGTCCAGAGCAGGCCAGTCGGCCGTTCGACGCCGACCGCGACGGTTTCGTGTTGTCCGAGGGTGCCGGGTTGGTCGTGCTGGAAGAGCTGCAGCACGCCAAGGCCCGCAACGCCAGGATTTACGGCGAAGTTCTGGGTTACGGCGCCAGCGCCGACGGCGGCCATATCACGCAGCCCGATGCGGAAGGGACGGGGGCAGCCAAGGCCATGGCGGCTGCCCTGGCCGACGCCCGCATCAATGGCGATGTCATCGATTACATCAACGCCCACGGCACGAGCACCGTGCTGGGAGACAAGGCCGAAACGATTGCCATTAAAACTGTCTTCGGCCCCCATGCCTACGAAATCAATGTCTCCAGCACGAAGAGCCAGTTGGGGCATTTGCTGGGAGCCAGCGGAGGCGTTGAACTGATCCTGACGATGCTCGCTCTGCGCGACCAGGTCTGCCCGCCGACGATCAACTACGAAACGCCGGATGAGGACTGCGACCTGGACTACACTCCCCGGGAGCCGCGCCAGCGATCGCTTCGCAATGCGATGAGCAACAGCTTCGGTTTCGGCGGGCACAACGCGTCGGTGGTGGTCGGACGCCTGCGCGACGCGGCCGCATAACCGAGGCGTTTTTTTGCCGTCACGGCCACACTTTTTTTCCCGCGCGGCATCGGCCGGCGGTGGCCGTGACCGACAAGTCCGCCCACCGGCAACGACGCGTCGACACGTCCGCCTGCTGTGTGACCGCTCTTGCCGCACATCCGGACAATCCCTATAGTCCCCGCCCCTCGCCCGAAATTTGCAAACGCTCGCACGACGGAGGAGGTCGGATGCCTAAGCCCCCCGCGATACTGGGACTGATTTTGGCCGCAGTGGCCGCGGTGGCTGGGGCCGAGACGCCGCCGACCGCTCCCGGGACGACGGCCCGGGGATGGCGACCAACACGCGGAGTGGTTCCGGCGCAGGCAATCACGCCCGCATCGCCGACCGGGCGCGCCGACGCGGTCGATGCCAGCAATACGCAGCCGTCGAATCGGCGGACGATCGCCCGTGTCTCCAAGGGGCCTGATGTTCTGCCGAACGATCATGGTCAGATTCTGCGAGAATACGATATCCGCCCCTATACGGCGCGGGTCAGTGACGCGGAACGGCCCGAACAGGCCGTCGTCGATTGGATCCTTCGCGAAACGGGCTACGAAGTGTGGCACTCCGAGCCGCTGGGGTTTCTCAGCGCCGACCGACACCGGTTGCGGGTCTACCACACGCCGGACATCCACGCCGTCGTTGCCGAAATTGTCGACCGGTTCGTGAACAACGAGGCCAGCGGCTATGTTTTCGGGCTGCGCGTCGTCACCGTGGGCAACCCCAACTGGCGAAGCAAGGCCATGCCGATCATGCAGCCGGTTCCCGTCCAGTCGCAGGGGGTTCAGGCATGGTTGCTGGCCAAGGAAGACGCAGCGTTCCTGCTGGCGGAATTACGGAACCGGTCGGATTACCGCGAGCACAGTTCGCCGAATCTCGTGGTCGCCAACGGGCAGACCACCGAAATCTCCGCTGTCCGCCCGCGGCAATACGTGCGGGGGGTGCTGCCCAGCGGCGACGCGTGGCCCGGATACAACCCGGACATCGCCAATCTTCAAGAGGGCTATTCGCTGAAGTTTACTCCGCTGCTGTCGCTGGATACGGGAACCGTGGACGCGGTCGTACGCCTGCAATTGAACCAGGTCGAACGCATGGTTCCGGTCATGCTCGAGGTTCCGACGCCGATCGCGCCGCGGCAACGCACGCGGATCGAAGTACCGCAAATGACGATGTGCAATCTCCACGAACGATTCCGGTGGCCCGCCTCGCAGGTCCTGTTGCTCAGCATGGGCGTGGTGGCTTCCCCCGGACCGACCGCGTCCAATCCGTTGACGTCGGCCCTGGCGCTGACGTCGTCGCCCCCGCGGGCCGACGCCTTGCTCTTTGTGGAGAACAAGGGCAAGGTCATTACACCTGCCACCAAATCGCCCGCCGTCGCCGGGGTCCCGGGATTTTCGGGCCGCTATTAACAGCGTCCAACAAAACATCACGAATGCACGACTCAATCGCGACTTTGCGGACGAACCGGCAGTTGCGTTGGAAGCTCTAAAATCACCACCCGCGGCACGGCGCCGGCACCGTTGGCCGGTTCCGCGGATCAGGGCGACGGCCGGCAATTCGACCGCCACAACGCGCCCCGACCGGCCGTGTCTCGACGGCGCGGGTTGACCTGTTGCCTGCTGCGAAATTTTCTTAGAATTCTCAGCGTTTGTCGGCGTGTGCCGCTTTCCATAGGTTCGCAGCGGGTGCCCACAGCAATGGTAGACTCTTCGCGACGCGTCGTGATTTCCGGGCTGGGCCTGATCAGTCCGTTGGGCAATCGCAAAGAGGATTTGTGGAGCAATCTTGTCGAAGGCCGCAGCGGTGTGCGAACGCTTGAAAGCGTGCCCTCCGATTTCTTGCCCACCTCCTTCGCGGCTGAAGCATGGGAATTTTCAGGCAAGATCGGTGATTTTGGCGAACTGCCGCCGGCCCGCAAAAAGGCCGTGCGGAAAGGGCTGAAGATGATGTGCCGCGAGTCGCAGATGGGGGTTGCCGCTGCGCAGCGCGCGCTGGCCGATGCCAATCTGCTCGAATCGCCGCTGGACCCGCTGGCGTGCGGCGTCGTCTTCGGTTCGGACTACATGCTCACGCTGCCCGAAGAATTTTCAACCAGTGTCCGGCACTGCTGGTCCGAAGAGGGCAGCTTTGACTATTCCCGGTGGGCGACGGACGGTCTTAGCCAGATGGAGCCGCTGTGGCTGCTAAAATACCTGCCGAATATGCCGGCCAGCCACATCGCCATCTATCAGGACCTGCGGGGACCGAACAATTCCATCACGCACCGCGAAGCAGCTGGCAATCTGGCCATCGGCGAAGCATTCCACACAATTCTGCGGGGCAGCGCGGACATGATGGTGGCCGGCGCGACCGGCACCCGGGTCCACCCGATGAAGTCGGTTCATGCCGTGCAGAGCGAACAACTGGCTGGCAACGGCTGCGAACCGGCCGCGGCATCGCGCCCCTTCGATCGTGATCGGACGGGGATGGTGCTGGGCGAAGGCGCCGCAGCAATCGTCCTCGAAGAACTCAACTCGGCCCGCGCCCGAGGCGCGACGATTTATGGCGAGGTCGTCGGGGCGGGCTCCAGCAGCGTCGTCGATCGGCGCCATGTGGCCCACTGCGACCAGGCGCTGGTCCATGCCATGCGGGCCTGTTTGCGGGATGCATCGCGTTCTGCCGAAGCGGTCGGGCATGTCCACGCACACGGATTGAGCACGATCAAGTCGGACGTGGAAGAAGCGCATGCGTTGCAGGTCGTCTTCGGAGATCGGGCCGCTTCGGTGCCGGTCGTCGCCGCCAAGAGTCACTTCGGCAATCTTGGCGCGGGAAGCGGCGTGGTGGAACTGATCGCCAGCGTGCTGGCGCTCGACGCCCGTCGGCTGTTCCCGGTGCTGAATTACACGACACCCGATCCGGAATGTCCCGTGGCTGCCGTCACGCACGCGGAGGTGCCGGCCGGTGACAGTTTTCTGAACCTTAGCACGACGCCCCAGGGACAGGCCGCGGCCGTGATGGTAACGGCCTTCCGCTAAAAACAGCGTGCGCATGCGGCCCGATGCAACCAGCTCGCGCTGTGCGGTTTTCGCGGACCCGCGCACCAGCACGAAACAAAAGGGCCAGCGCCCCGCGCCGCGGGGCACAACGTGGCACGGTGAGGCGAGCCCCCGATGACGTTCGCTTGTGTCGGCGATCGTGTCGGTTTGGCAAGACCGCCGGGGCACTCGACGGCCCGGCTCCCAACGGCCAGACGCGGCCCGATGGGCGGCCCGATGACGTGTGGTTGGGAGTCTTGACACTCGGCACGGACGCCGGTATCCTGACCTGATTGTTTTGGCCACTAAGTTAAATGCGCTTAACGAGTTTGGGCCGCCGACGCCGTGCGGGCGCCGGTCCCCTGCGGGCCGTGCCATCGACGGCATGATGGCAGCATGTGGGATGGTGCCGGGCCGGCAACTCAGCGGATTCGGGGACGGCCGTTCGTGTGAGCGCGTGAGCCGCCGGTGAGCCACCGCGGTGGCAGCGGGCGTCAATCCGGGTACCCCACCACAGGGTACCCGGTTGCGTTAACGCCGATGAGAAAGGCAGTTTGAAGACCGGTACGGACCAGAAAAGGATAACGTCGGTGCCCGGCAGACAAGCGTGCCGGGGAAAGTAGTTGTGAAATGAACGCGTCCGAAGTGATGCGGATCGTCGATGCGATCCACCGGGATAAGAATATCGATAAGGAAATCGTCTTTGAGGGCATCGAAGCGGCCCTCGTCTCGGCGGCCAAGAAACACTATGGCGAAGAACGCGACATCGTTGTGGAAATCAATCGCGAAGACGGGTCGATCGTGGGGACCTGCGATGGCGAGCCGCTGGACGCGGAGGAAACCGTCGGGCGGATCGGGGCCCAGACCGCCAAGCAGGTGATGATCCAGAAGATTCGCGAAGCAGAACGGGACGCGCTGCACGAGGAATACAGCGAACTGGTGGGCCAGATGGTGACCGGAGTGATCCAGCGCTACGAGGGGGGAGCGGCGACCGTCGCGCTTTCGAATGTCGAGGCGCTGCTGCCCAAGAGCGAGCAGATTCCAGGCGAAACACATCATCCCAACGAGCGTGTCCGCACGACGGTGTTCGAGGTCCGCAAGGCAGGCAGCCGTGTTAAAGTGATTATCAGCAGGACGCGACCGCAACTGGTACAGCGCCTGTTTGAACAGGAGATCCCGGAAATTGCCGACGCCGTCATTGAGATTCGCGCCATCGCCCGCGAACCGGGATACCGGTCGAAAGTCGCAGTCAGCAGCAGCGATCAGCGTGTCGACTGCGTAGGAGCCTGCGTTGGCGTGCGGGGAAATCGCATCAAGAATATCGTCGATGAGCTGGCGGGAGAGCGCATCGATATCGTCCGCTGGAACGACGACTTGGATGTGCTGATCCCCAACGCGTTGCAGCCGGCGGAGGTCGAACAGGTCATTCTATGCAAAATGCTGGGCCGCGCCATCGTGCTGGTGCGCGAAGACCAGTTGTCGCTGGCTATCGGACGCCGGGGTCAAAATGTCCGCCTGGCCAGCAAACTGTGCGGCTGGGATATCGAGATCATGACTCAGGAAGAACTGGCCGAATCGATCGATCGGGCGGTGAGTGGCTTTAGCGATCTGGAGAGCGTTGACGTTCCGCTGGCGGAGAAGCTCGTCGAAGAGGGATTCTTGAGTTACGACGATTTATCGATCATCGAACCGGTGGCGCTGATGGAAATGGGCGGTATGGACGAAGCGGCCGTCGATCGGATCGTCGCGCAGGCTGAAATTCGTGCCGAACAAGCCGAGGCCGCCGCCGCCGAACAGCGACGGCGCCAGCGAGAACAAGATCGGCTGGAAGCCGAGCGACAGGCCGCTGCCCAGGCGGAGCAGGCGCGCGAAGCGGAGACCCGCCCGGATGAAGCGGCCGAATCGAGCGACACGGGCGAACCGCCGGCCGAGGAAGGTGCGTCGCACGAGCCGAGCGACGACGCGGCCGAAGCAGATCCGGAAACAGCGGCAGCGGAGCCGGCCGACAAGACAACCGATGAGACCACCGGCGAGGCAACCCCCGAAGAGCAAATTCCCGAAGAGCAAATTCCCGAAGAGCAAATTCCCCAAGAGGACACGTCGACGACGACGCGACCGGTGGCGGACCTGTCGCCACCACCCGGCGCTTCGCCAGAGGGCGGGCCATCGTCGGGCCAGGCAGACGATTCTGCGAAAATCACCGGGCACGACGCGGCCGGCCAGTCGGCCGACTGACGCGGGGATCGGGGATGAGGCGGTGATTGGTAAACGGCACTTAGACGCCGAGGGTTCGAAACGTGATAATGAAGAATGAGCCTGCCACGAACAGCGTCGTGGCGCCACAATGCCGCGTGTTGAGACACCAGTGATGGGGGACCTGCGTTTTGCCAGTTCGAATCTACGCATTGGCCAAAGAGCTCAAGCTCGACACAAAACAGCTTGTGGATATCTGCTCGAAGGCAGGGATTCCGGGCAAGGGCTCTGCGCTGGCCAGCCTGACCGACGAGGAAGCGGTCAAGGTCAAGGCGTTTATCAGTGGAGGCGCGAAGCCGGCTCAGCCGAAAGCGCCGCCCGCGACGGCCCCGGGTCCTCCGCGGCCGGCAGAGCCCGAAGTTGTCCGTCGTGAAGACTACATTGCTCCTTCCGGGTCGTCCGGAAAAATGCCGGTGCTGAAAGACACCGGGCAGAAGAAATCGGACGACGTTCCCAGGCCGCCCTCCCCGAAGCCGGCGGCTGCGCGGACCTCCAAGCCGGCCATCAAACTGGCGCCCATGCCCGCCACCGACCAACCGCCGCCGCCGGAAGTATCGGATGAGCCCGCGCCGCAGAAGCCCGATTTGAAACTTCCGGTCGACGCCATTCGAGCCAGCAAGGCCGGCAGCAAGCCGTTGGCCGAGCATCTCCGCAGGCAGGAATCAAAACGGCGGGATGATGCTCAGGGTGCGGCCGCCAAGCCACGCGCCCGGGGCAACGTTGCGCCGGCCGACCGGCCCCCCTTGGGTGGCGCGCTGCGTGGCCGGGGCCGCAAAGGAAAGTCCAGCGAATACACCGAGGAGAAGTCGGAGGACGGCAAGCCGTTGCTGGGCGGTCGTGAACAGCGGCAGCTCAATCGCAAGCGGTCGCGGACACGTCGCACGGGGGACGAGGATGAACGGGGGCACGTGTCCCGCGCGCGACGTATCAAACGCACCGGCACCAACACGGCCGCTCCCCGCAAAGGCAAGGTCACCCTACAGCTTCCCTGCACGGTCCGCGCATTTTCCGAAGCCACGGGCTGCCCCGCCCCGCAGATTCTGCGCGTGTTGTTGAGCGAAAGCGTCGTGGCCAACGTCAATACGCAACTCGACCCCGAAATGACCGAATTGATTGCCGCCGAGTTGGGTGTCGAGGTGGAACTGAGGCAGCCCAAACGGCTGGAGGACGACCTGCATAAGCTCCTCGCCGTGGAAGACGATCCGCAGAATCAACAATTACGGCCACCGGTCGTTACCTTCCTGGGGCACGTCGACCATGGCAAGACGTCGTTGCTGGATCGGATTCTGACCATCGACGTCGCCAGCGGGGAAAGCGGCGGCATTACCCAACATATCCGCGCCTATCAGGTGGAAAAGGACGGGCGGAGGATCGCGTTTGTGGATACCCCGGGTCATGAAGCGTTTACCGAGATGAGGGCCCGCGGCGCGAACGTGACCGATATCGCCGTGCTCGTTGTGGCGGCCGACGACGGCGTGATGCCGCAAACCGAGGAGGCCATCAGCCACGCCCGCGCCGCAGAAGTCCCGATTGTCGTGGCGCTCAACAAAATCGACCTTCCCGGCGTGGACGTCAACCGCGTGATGCAGGAACTGTCCACCAACGAATTGCTGCCCAGCGAATGGGGTGGCGATGTCGAAGTCGTCAAAACCAGCGCCACGACCGGCGAAGGGCTCGATGAGCTGCTCGAAACGCTGCTGACGGTCGCCGAGTTGCACGATTATAAGGCCAATCCAGAACGGCACGCCTACGGCACCTGTTTGGAAGCGCAACAGGAGGGCAATCGCGGCGTGGTGGCCAAATTGATGGTGCAGAACGGCGCCTTGCATGTGGGCGACATTGTCGTCTGCGGCGAGGCGTTTGGACGGATAAAGGCGATGTACGATACGCTGCACCCCTCCGAACGCCTGGACGAAGTGGGGCCGAGCACGCCGGCAAATGTCACCGGCCTGGATGTGGCGCCAGAAGCGGGCGAACGCTTCTACGTGCTGGAAGACATCGGGCAGGCTCGACAAATCGCGCAGGAACGGGCCGACTTTATCCGCGAGGAACATCTCGGCAGAGGTGGCCCATCTCATGTCACGCTGGAAACCCTGTTCGAACGTCTGGAAGGTGATGAAGAAGTTCGCACTCTGAATCTCATCATCCGAGCCGATGTCCGCGGATCGCTGGAAGCGATCGATAAGGAGATCGGCAAACTCGATCATCCCGAAGTCAAAATTCGCGTCCTGCAGCAGACCGTCGGCGGGATCACCGAAGCAGATGTCCATCTGGCCAACGCCTCCGACGCCGTGATTCTGGGCTTCAACGTCGTGCCCGACGAAGGCGCGCGAAAACTGGCGGACCGGTTTGGAGTTCAGATTCGTCGCTACGAAGTGATCTACAAAGTAACCGACGATCTGAAGAAGGCCGTCGAGGGCCTGTTGAAGCCGGAAGAGCGCGAGGTGGATTTGGGCCGGGCACTCGTCCAGAGAACATTCACGATCAGCCGGATCGGAACCGTGGCGGGCTGCCGCGTGCTGGCCGGAAACATCCAGCGGAATAGCCGTGTCCGCGTCATCCGAAATAATACCGTCATTGGCAATTATCCCCTCGACAGCCTCAAACGGGAAAAAGACGACGCGCGTGAAGTCCGCGAAGGCATGGAGTGCGGCATCAAGCTGGCCGGCTTCAACGATGTGAAAGAAGGAGACGTGCTTGAGGCCTACAAGGTCGAAGAAGTGGAAAGGACGTTCGAAGCGCGGTAGCGAGCTGCGTTCGGCCTGCCGCGTGGTGCTCCACGCCGCACACCCGCCATGCTGAACATCGAATACGGTCAATCCGGCGGAGTGAATG
>Ga0315534_1001706_pt1 | contig 15111 bp, 27 predicted proteins | sample SalMarSW160240MG_FD_203094 | JGI IMG/M metagenome (GOLD analysis project Ga0315534, IMG submission 203094) | Salt marsh sediment microbial communities from the Plum Island Ecosystem LTER, Massachusetts, United States - Salt Marsh Sediment SW1602-40 ... | reverse complement strand
GGACCTGCAGCAGCGGCGGGCCATCATCCATCGCACGCAATCGCGGGGCAACGTCACGCACATCGAAGCCGAAGCGCCATTGGCCAGCCTGTTTGGGTACTCCAGCGCGATGCGCAGCCTCAGCCAGGGACGGGCAACGGCAACCATGGAACCCTCTTCCTACGGACAAGCCCCCCCCGAGGTTGTGGAGCGGTTCCGATAGGCGGTAATGCGTGACCCTCGTGACGCCGTATCGGAGGGTGGGCGTTGACAGCCGCTGGCGCACGGTTTAAGATTCTCGGTTCCGCTCAACGGGGTGGAAATCGCTCTTTGGTGTATCGACGGGCCGTGACGGCAGCGGGGGAAACATTGTGGCGGGTCCTTCCCACGAGGTTATTCGTATCCGCATGGAGGCGTACGACCACTCCGTGCTGGACCAGAGCGCCGCGGACATTGTCGATACTGCTAAGCGGACCAATTCGATCGTCCACGGCCCGATCCCCTTGCCCACGCGAATTGAACGCTACACGGTGTTGTCCGGTCCGCACGTGGACAAGAAAGCGCGGCAGCAGTTCGAAATACGAACGCACAAGCGATTGATCGACATCGTGGAGGCGACGGCCAAGACGATCGAGGCATTGAACAAGCTGAGTCTTCCGGCGGGAGTCGATATCAAAATCAAGGCCACCAGCGGAAACTGATCTTTTTTCATCGGAGGCACGGCGCGGGCCGGCAGGGCTGCGTGCCGCCCGATGAGCGTAGCGGGAAGCCCGGCATGACGCGGAAGCCCCGCGGGTAACATGAACGCCCGGTTCACGGTCCCGCGGCAGGCAACAGAATCCAGGGTACGAAGCGATGGGCATTGGAATCCTCGGCCGCAAGGTCGAGATGACACAGATCTACGACAGCGCCGGTCGTGTGGTGCCCGTCACGGTGATTGAAGCCGGGCCCTGCGATGTGTTGCAGATTCGCACGCCGGAGCAGGACGGCTACCAGGCGGTGCAATTGGGCTTTCTGGACAAGCCCCGCCGCACGGCGCGTCGCAGTGAACGAGGCCATGTCGCCAAGCTGGACAGCCGGCGGGCCCGAGCCCGTTCGGCGGCGGGCGTGGCGGTCGTGCCCAAGGCCGATAAGGAACCGAAGCGGTTTGTGCGCGAGATCCATGGCGACGCCGGCGACCTTGAGGTGGGCAGCCGCGTGGACGTCGCCGCGCTGGCGGATGTGGCGGCCGTGGATATTACGGGCACTTCTCGAGGCCGCGGGTATGCCGGTGCCATGAAGCGGCACAATTATTCCGGCCAGCGGGCGTCGCATGGTGTCAAGAAGTGCCACCGGCATCTGGGAGGTACCGGTTGCAGCGCATCTCCCAGCCGCCTGTTTAAAGGAAAGAAAATGGCCGGCCAGTACGGGGCGGCACGTTCGACGGTGCGCAACCTGAAAGTCGTCAAGGTGGACGCCGAAAACAATTTGCTGCTGGTCAAGGGCGCCGTGCCCGGACCGCGGGGCGGGTATCTGGTGATCCGCGCCACCAATACCGTCTGACGCGACGGGATGGTTTTTGTGATTTCCGCGAGGCATTCATGGCTACGTTGAACGTCTTCGATTCGGACGGAAAGAAAGTCGGCACGTACGACGTGGACCCGGCCGATTTCGCGCCCCGGATCAGCCAGCGGCTGCTGCACGATGTGGTGGTGATGTACCAGGCCAATCGGCGGCAGGGGTCGGCGCGGACCAAGAATCGCGGCGAGGTGCGGGGCACGACCCGGAAAATGTATCGCCAAAAGGGCACGGGCAACGCCCGGGCCGGATCCCGCCGCAGCGGCGTGCGGCGGGGAGGCGGGCACATCTTTGCCGTCCGTCCGCGCGATTTCCGTTCGGCGATGCCGCGCAAGGCCGTCAAGCTCGCCACGCGGATGGCGATCGCTGCCAAGATCCGCGATGAACAGGTGGTGCTGGTCGATGCGCTGACCTTCCACGAACCCAAGACCCAGCGGATGGCGGGCATCCTCAAGGCGCTGTCCTGCGACGCGCAGCGACTGCTGGTGGCCACCGCGGAACATGATCCCAACGTCTACAAGTCGGCCCGCAATCTGCCGTCGGTCAGCGTCGCGCCGGCCTGCGATCTCAACGCGCTCGACGTGCTGACGGCCGGCCGCCTGCTGGTGACCCGCCAGGCCATGGATGCCCTGAAGGCGCGCGCCAACGGGACCACGCGGCGGAAGGAATCGTAGGGGGGGAATCGCCACCATGCCAACGGCCAAAGCACGCGCGTCCCGCATGACGCTTGAACCGCACCAGATCATCCTACGGCCGTTGGTGACGGAAAAGGGAGTGCACCGCTCGTCGCGGACCAACGCCTATGCGTTCGAAGTCAACACGCTGGCCGACAAGGATGATGTGCGGCGCGCCGTCGAGCAGTTGTTCGACGTGAAGGTGCTCCGCGTGCGAACGCAGAATCGGCGAGGCAAACCGCGTCGGACACGGTTCCGGCACAGCCACACGCGTGACTGGAAGAAAGCGATCGTGACGCTCGATTCGGAATACCACATTGATTTCTTTTAACGGAACGGGAGCCGCCTGGCGGCCCGCACTTTGGTCATGGGAATTCGCCGATACAAACCGACATCGCCGGGACGGCGTGGCGCGACAGTAAGCGATTTTGCCGAACTGACGCCGGGCGCCGTGCCCGAAAAAACCTTGCTGCGGCCCAAGATCCGCAAGTCGGGCCGCAACAACCAGGGCAAGATCACCGTGCGGCACCGCGGTGGCGGCCACAAGCGGCGGTACCGGCTGATCGACTTTCGGCGCAACAAGGACGGAGTTCCCGCCCGGGTGGCCTCGATCCAGTACGATCCCAACCGCACGGCGCGGATCGCCTTGCTGCACTATGCCGACGGCGAAAAACGATACATTCTGGCTCCCGACGGGCTGCAGGCCGGCGACCGCGTGCAGAGCGGTCGCGACGCGTCGCCGACGGTCGGCAATTGCCTGCCGCTCAGCGCCATTCCGCTGGGGACCAGCGTGCACAATATTGAGCTGCGGCCAGAACGGGGTGGCGTCTTGTGCCGCAGCGCGGGAGCCAGCGCGACGCTGGCGGCCCGCGAAGCCGACTGGGCCCAGATTACGCTGCCCAGCGGGGAAATTCGCCGCGTGCCGGCAGCCTGCCGGGCTACGGTCGGCACGCTTGGCAACGCCGACCACATGGGGGTGGTCCTGGGCAAGGCCGGCCGGCGGCGGTGGCTGGGACGCCGACCGCACGTGCGGGGAACGGCCATGAACCCCATCGATCATCCTCACGGAGGCGGCGAGGGGCGGACCAAGGGAGGCCGCCACCCGGTCAGCCCATCGGGCAAGAGCGCCAAAGGCGGCGCCACGCGAAAGCGGCGTAAGGGATCCAACAAGTCCATCGTGCGGCGGCGGCGGTCGAAGCGATACGGGCAGTTGAAACTGGTCTAGCCGTCACGGGACGGCCTTGCGGGGAAGAGAAGACGCGTATGAGTCGGTCATTGAAAAAGGGGCCCTATGTCGACCTCAAGGTCTATGTCAAAGTTGAAAAGCAGAACGCGCAAGGCATAAAGGAACCGATCAAGACGTGGGCCCGGGCGTGCACGATCGTGCCCGAATTTGTGGGCCACACGTTTCTGGTCCATAACGGAAAACACCACCTGAAGGTGTTTGTGACGGAAGATATGGTGGGACACAAACTGGGCGAATTCTCACCGACGCGAAACTTCCGCGGCCACGGTGGGAGAGGGAAACGTTGAACACGCCGGGGCGGGATGTCCCGCGGTCTGGTTGGCGCGTTTGCCGGCCGGTGACGGGCCACGTCCCAGCGGCGGTGGATGGACCATGGCATACGAAGCAAGTCATCGTTACGCGCGGATTGGCGCACGAAAAGTCCGCCCGCTGGCCGAATTGATTCGCGGCAAGAAGGCCGACGAGGCGTTGGCGCTACTGAAGTTCCAACCGCAACGCGGCGCGCGGATGCTGGAGAAAGTGCTCCACAGCGCGCTGGGCAACGCCGAAGACCTTCGCGCGCCGCACATCGATCGGCTCCGCGTCGTGGAGGCCTGCGTCGACGGGGGACCAATGTTCAAGCGGATGCGGCCCCGGGCGCGTGGCATGGCACACGTTATCCAGAAACGCATGTCACACATCCGGATAGCGCTCGACTTTAAGTAGCTGCCCGGAAACCGGCGGCACGCAGGTGAGGACAATTAGATTATGGGTCAAAAAGTCAATCCAGTGGGCTTTCGCACGGGGATCATGCTCGGATGGAAAAGCCGCTGGTATGCCTCCAAGAAAGAATTTGGCGAACTGCTGCTGGAAGATTTCAAGGTTCGCCGCTACATCAAATCGAAGTACCGCTTCGCCGGTATCCCGCGCGTGGACATCGAGCGGACCCGGGACGAAGTGAAAGTGGTCCTGCACGCCGCGCGGCCCGGAATCATCATCGGGCGCAAGGGCCAGCAGGTGGAACAATTGCAGGACGAACTGCAGCAACTCGTGGGGCGGCGGATCAACATCAAGATCGAAGAAGTCCCGCGACCCGAACTGCAGGCGCAGCTGGTGGCCGAAGACGTGGCCGAACAGCTGGGCAAACGGGCCAGCTTCCGACGCACCATGAAGCGGGCCATGGAACAGACGATGGAAGCCGGCGCGCGGGGCATCAAAATCCAGCTCGCTGGACGGCTGGGAGGGTCGGAAATGGCCCGCCGCGAAAAACAGATCAGCGGCTCCATTCCGCTCAGCACGCTGCGGGCCAAAATCGACTACGGGTTCGCCGAAGCCAAGACCGCGCAGGGCCACATCGGCGTTCAGGTCTGGGTCAACCAAGGCATGTACGAGGACGAAACCAATGGCGCTGATGCCCAAGCGGGTCAAGCACCGAAAAAGCCAACGAAGGCGTATAAGAGGTAACGCCACCCGCGGTAACCGCGTCGTGTTCGGCGAATTCGGCCTGCAAAGTACCCAGGCCGGGTGGGTCAGCGCCGCCACGATCGAAGCGGGCCGTATCGCGGCGCAGCAATACATCCGCAACGAAGGCCGGCTGTATATCCGCATCTTCCCCCACAAACCCGTCACGTCGATTCCACTGGAAACGCGGATGGGCAAGGGCAAGGGCGAACCGGACTTCTGGGCGGCGGTCGTCAAGCCGGGGACCGTGCTATACGAAATCGGCGGCGTGCCGGAAGAAGCCGCGCGGATCTGCTTTGCTCGGCTGGCCCACAAAATGCCGGTCGGCGTGCGGTTCATCAAACGAAGGCCCTCACTGTAAACCGGCCGCCGCGGGACGGGGGATCACACACCATGGCCAAAATTGCGGAATTGCGGGAGATGAGCGACGAACAGTTGGCACTGACGCTCCAGGAAGCCGCCGATAACCTGTTCCATCTGCGTATCCAGGCCCAGACGGAACGGCTCGACGCGCCCAGCGAATTGCGCAAACAACGCCGGTTGATCGCCCGCATCAAAACTTTGCAGACCGAACGATCGCGGACGGAAGCGGGGTCCTAGCCGACCGCCGGTTCCAACCGGGCAGGAAACAATTATCATGCCTCGACGAGAAGTTATCGGCGTCGTCACGAGCGACAAGATGGACAAGTCCCGCCGCGTGGAAATCCAGCGCCTGGAGCGGCACCCCAAGTACGGGAAGTTCCTGCGGCGGAAAACCATCTGTTATGTTCACGACGATCAAAATGCATCGCGGTTGGGAGACCAGGTGCAGATCATTGAATGCCGGCCCCGCTCCAAGACCAAGCGATGGGAACTGGTCAAGGTGGTCGCGCGCAGCGAACAGGTCGATATCGCCGCCATGCGTGCGGCCGCCAAAGGAGGGGCGCCGTGATTCAAATGCAGACCCGCTTGGCCGTGGCCGACAACACCGGGGCCAAGGAAGTGATGTGTATCAAAGTGCTGGGAGGCACGCGCCGGCGGTTCGCCAAGCTGGGTGATATTATCGTGTGCAGCGTCAAGAGCGTCATCCCGGGAAGCGAAATCAAGAAGAAGTCCATTGTCCGCGCGGTCATCGTCCGGCAAAAGCAACCCACGCGTCGGGTAGACGGCAGTTACGTGCGTTTCGACAGCAACGCTGTGGTTCTGATCGATAACGATAAGAACCCGCGTGGCACGCGCATCTTCGGGGCCGTCGCCCGGGAACTGCGGGAACGCCATTTCATGAAGATTGTCAGTCTGGCCAACGAGGTCGTGTGAGCCATGCGGATTCGAACGGGAGATACCGTGGTCGTCATCGCCGGCGCCGATCGTGGGGTGCAGGCCAAAGTACTGCAAGTTGATCCGCGGGCGGGCAAGGCCATCGTGGAGGGAGTCAACCGCGTGTATAAGCACGTGAGACGGAGCCAGAAACATCCGCAAGGCGGGCGTCTGTCCAAGGAAATGCCGGTGGCGATCTCCAACCTGATGCTCGTCTGCCCGCAGACCGGAAAACGGACCCGCGTCGGATACCGGTATACCGATGATGGAGCCAAGGAGCGCTTCGCGGTGGTCAGCGGCGCTCGCCTCGGCGAAGTATCCCCTCCGCGCAAACAGCACGCCAGCCAACAATAGACCCACCCGACAGGAAAACAACAAGAGGCAGGCATCGCATCTCATGGTCCCGCGGTTACAAGAAAAATACGAAGAAGAACTCGTGCCGGCCCTGACCGAAAAACTTGGCAGGACCAATCGCTTGGCGCTGCCGCGGCTGGAGAAAATCGTCGTCAACATGGGGGTGGGCACCGCGACGATCGAGAAGAAACATCTCGAAGAAGCCACCGACGCCCTGGCGCAGATTACCGGGCAGAAAGCGATCGTCACGCGGGCTCGCAAATCGATCGCCGGTTTCCGCTTGCGGGAAGGGATGCCGGTCGGCTGCAAGGTCACGCTGCGGCGCGCCCGCATGTACGAATTCCTGGATCGGCTGATTTCGCTGGCGCTGCCCCGCGTGCGGGACTTCCGCGGGCTCGGAACGCGGATGGACGGCCACGGCAACTACAGCCTGGGCCTGTCCGAACAGCTCGTCTTTCCGGAACTGAACCCCGACAAATTCACCCGCCCCCAGGGCATGCACGTGACCATCGTAACCAGTACCGATTCGGACGACGAAGCCCGTGAGCTGCTGCGGGGATTCGGCGTGCCCTTTAAGAAGGACAGCGGGAGCGCTTCGGCCGCTTGAGCCGCAGCGGCGCGCCTTGCCATGCGTACCTTAATTTTGACGCCGTGCCCGGATAAGGACCTGTTTCGTGGCCAGTAAATCGAAGATTGCCAAGGCAAACAAGACCCCCAAGTTCCGTTCGCGACGCGAATCCCGTTGCGGTCTGTGCGGGCGGCCGCGCGGCGTGTACCGCAAATTTGGCATCTGCCGTATCTGTTTCCGGAACCTGGCCGATGAAGGCCTGATTCCCGGAGTCAAGAAGGCGAGTTGGTAGGGGGACGACGCAGACCATGATGACCGATCCGATCGCCGATATGTTGACACGGATCCGCAACGCCGTCCGTATCGAACGGCCGCAAATCGAGATGCCCATCTCCAAGATCAAATGCGGTCTGGCCGAAGTGCTGAAGCGCGAAGGCTACATCTGGGATTGGCGTAAAGTGGACGCCCAGCCGATCGGCAAGCTGCAAATCGATTTGAAATACGGGCATGACGGCGAACGCGTGATCCGGCACATCAAGCGGATCAGCCGGCCGGGCAGGCGGGTCTACCGCCGCGCCGCCGCCCTGCCTCCCATTCTGAACGGACTGGGAATTTCCGTTATCAGCACCAGCCGCGGGGTGATCAGCGACCGGGAAGCCCGCCATCGCAAACTGGGCGGCGAAGTGCTCTGCGAGGTCTGGTGATGTCTCGAATAGGTAAAAAGCCGGTGGCCGTTCCGGACGGAGTCTCCGTCACTCTGGAGGGACGCTGCGTGACCGTCGAAGGGTCACTGGGCAAGCTGCAGTGGAATTACCGGCCCGAAATCGCGGTGCGGTACGATGCCGACGCCCGCCACATCATCTGCGCGCGATCTTCGGATGATCGCCAGTCGCGGGCGCTGCACGGACTGACGCGGGCCCTGATCCAGAACATGGTGACGGGCGTGTCGCAGGGTTTTGAAAAACGGCTGGAAATCGTCGGTGTCGGTTATCTGGCCTCGCTGCAGGGCGACAAGCTCCAGCTCCGTGTGGGCTACGCCAACGAAGTCGAGAAAACCGTCCCGGCGGGCTTGGATGTGAGCTGCCCCGATCAGACGCACGTCGTGGTGCGGGGCCCCGACAAGCAGCGGGTGGGGCAGTTTGCCGCCGAAGTGCGGGCCGTCCGCAAACCCGAGCCGTATAAGGGCAAGGGCATTCGCTACGAGGGCGAGCATGTCCGTCGCAAGGCCGGCAAGACGGCCACCTGACGACAAGTAGGCACGCCACGGCGCGGTCCAGGACAACACGATCATGAACCATCAACGATCCAAAGAGCGGCGGCAACAACGACGGGCTTTTCGCGTCCGCAAGCGGATCCGGGGTACTGCCCAGCGGCCCCGGTTATCCGTCCGGCGCAGCCACAAGCATCTGTACGCGCAGATCATCGACGACCTGCAGGGCAAGACGCTGGCCGCAGCCAGCACCCTGGAGCCAACCCTGCGGAAGGAACTGGACTACGGCGGCAACTGCAGCGCTGCCCAGCGCGTGGGCCAGACCATCGCCCAGCGGGCGACCGACGCCGGGATTACCCACCTGACCTTTGACCGGGGCCGCTACCGCTACCATGGCCGCGTGGCAGCATTGGCCGATGCCGTTCGCAAAGCCGGTCTACAGTTTTAGGTCCCAACGACCGACGGGAGCAATCAGCCGTGGCGACAGATACGACGCGGGCAGAAGTTTCGGAAAAGATTGTGAAAATCAAACGCTGCGCGGCCGTCGTCAAAGGTGGCCGGCGGTTCAGCTTCGCCGCCATGGTCGTCGTTGGCGACGGGCAGGGGCGAGTCGGCTGGGGATACGGCAAGGCCAACGAGGTGCCGCCCAGTGTGGAAAAAGCGGTCAAAAGCGGCCAACGCAATATGTCCGCCGTATGCCTCGACGGCAGCACCATCCCCCATGCGGTAAAAGGCCGGTTCGGAGCCGCCCAAGTCGTGCTGGTGCCCGCCAATCCGGGCACGGGCGTGATTGCCGGCGCGGCGGTGCGAGCCGTATGTGAGGCGGCGGGCATTCATGATATTCTGACCAAGAGCTTTGGGTCCAATAACCCCATTCCGCTGGTCAAGGCGACCATTGAAGCCTTACGCAAGCTCCGTGCCCGCAACGAAGTCGAACGGTTGCGAGGAGTCGATTTGTCATGAATCTCAACGATGTGCATCGAGGTATGGCTCGGCGGCGACGACGGCGACGCGGACGTGGCACGGGCTCGGGACGCGGCAAGACGTGCGGACGCGGCCACAAGGGACAGCTGTCCCGCGCCGGGGCGTCTTTTCCGGTGGCCTTCCAGGGGGGCACCATGCCGCTGGTGCGGCGCGTGCCCAAGCGCGGCTTTCATAATCGCTGGGGCCGCACCGTGGCGATCCTCAACGTCGGCGATCTGGAAAGCCGCTTCGATGCCGGCGACGACGTCACGCCGCAGTCGTTGCGGCAACGGCGGTTGGCCCGGGGCCGATATGACGAATTGAAAATTCTCGGCCAGGGCGACCTGAACAAGAAACTGACGGTCCATGCCCACCGGTTCAGCAAGACCGCCCGCGAGAAAATCGAGCAGGTCGGCGGAACCGCCATCGTCCTGCCCGCCCGCAGCGATGCCGCCGCCGGCCCGGGCGACACTCCGCCGGCCCCCGAATAAGGCCCCATTATGTGGGAAAAAATCCGCGTTGTTTTCACGATTCCCGAACTGCGTCAGAAAATCCTGCTGACGCTGGCGTTGCTGGCCGTCTATCGCATTGGCTGGCAGATTCCGCTGCCCATGGTCGACCAGGACGCGATGACCGCGTTCGCGGAAACCGAAGGCGGCCTGTCCGACCTGTTTCGCACCGTGGCCGTCTTTAGCGCCAGCCAGCTCAGCCAGGCCACGATCTTCGGTCTGGGAATCATGCCCTACATTTCGGCTTCCATCATCTTTCAGCTGCTGGGAAGCGTGTGGGAACCGCTCGAGCGGCTCCAGAAGGAAGGGGAAAGCGGGCGCAAGAAAATCAATGAATACACGCGATACGCCACCGTGGTGCTCTGCCTGGGACAGAGCTACTTCTATGTCCGCAGCTTCCTGGTGGGCTTCGGCATGGTCGACGACGCCTTCCTGGATGATACCGGCGTGCTGCCGCTGCGCTGGCAAATCGTGGCCGTGTTGACCATGACCGCCGGAACCGTGTTCTTGATGTGGCTGGGAGAACAAATCGATGAATTTGGTATCGGCAACGGCATCAGCCTGCTGATCATGGCCGGAATTCTGGCCGGAATGCCCGGCGCCGGATACAACTTGCTGCAACAAACGCAATTCGAATTGGGCAGCGGTTCCGGAAAACTGGGCGTCGAGACCCTGGTGGTCCTGGCAGCCATGTTCGTTATCGTTGTGATGGGTGTCGTGTTCATCACGCTCGGACAGCGCCGCATCCCCACCCAAAGCGCCAAACACGTGCGGGGTCGGCGGGTCTACGGCGGAACTCGCCAGTATCTTCCGCTCCGCGTCAATCAGGCCGGTGTGATGCCCATCATTTTTGCCAGCAGCCTGCTGTTGTTTCCGACGATGATCTTCCAGCAACTGGCATCGGTAAGCCCGTTTTTTAGGAATCTGAGCCAAACACTCAGCGATCGAGGTTACATTTACAATGTGGCCTACGTGGCGCTGATTTACTTTTTTTGTTACTTTTGGACGGCCATCACTTTCAATCCCAAAGACATGTCGGAAAACTTGAAGAATTACGGCACGTTCATTCCCGGCTACCGGCCCGGCAAGCGGACCGCCGACTACCTGGAAAAAGTGATGGTGCGGATCACCTACGTGGGCGCGGGTTTTCTGGCCCTGGTCGCGATCATCCCCACCTTGATCTCCAGTTCGCTCGGTGTCAGCCCGCTGGTCGCCAGTTTTTACGGTGGCACGGGCTTGCTGATCGCCGTCAGCGTGGCGTTCGATCTGGTGCAGAAGATCGACAGCCATCTGGTGATGCGCAACTATCGAGGCCTGCTGGAGTGACGCCGCGGTGAGAACGTGGCCGGTTTGGAAGGACACCATTGGTCATGCGAATCGTCTTTATCGGCCCGCCCGGATCAGGTAAAGGTACTCAGGCGGAGCGGCTGACCGCTCATTTAGGGATCCCACACGTCGCCACCGGGGACGCCCTGCGGGAAGCCAAGGCGGCGGGCAGCCCGGTGGGAAAGATGGCGGCCGAGTACATGGATTCCGGCCGGCTGGTGCCCGACCCGGTCATTGTCCAGGTCGTGGGCGAACGGTTGGGCCATTCCGATTGCGCCCAGGGGTGCCTGTTCGACGGGTTTCCACGCACGCTGGGCCAGGCCCAGGCGCTGGACGCCTACTTGACCGCCAACGACCAACCACTGGATGTCGTGATCCACCTCGTTGTTCCCGAAGATACGCTCGTCAAAAGGCTCACGGACCGCGGCCGCGACGACGACAACTTGCAGACCGTGCGGCGACGGTTTAAAGAATACAAGGCGCTGACCGAGCCGCTGCTGGAATACTACAAACAGCAGCGGCGACTGCAGACCGTCGAGGGGACGGGGACCCGGGACGAAGTTTTTGAGCGGATTCTGGCCGTCGTCGAACCGCTCCGTGAGACGCCGGCCCGCGATTGACGGAGGTCCGGGGAGTCGAGTCTGTGCGGAATCTGAAGTCGAGTCGCGAAATCGCCCTCATGCGCAAGGCCGGTCTCGTGGTGTGGGAAGCGCACCAGATCGCCGGCCGGGCCGTCCGGCCCGGAGTAGCCACGCAGCACATCAACGATGCGGTCGAAGCACTGTTTCGTCGGCGGGGTGCGACCCCGCTGTTTAAGAACTATCCGCACGGTCAGAAAGGCAAGCCCCCCTTTCCGGGCGTGATTTGTACGTCCGTTAACGAAGAAGTCGTGCACGGCATCCCCGGACCACGGGTACTGCGCGAGGGCGATGTGATCAGCATCGACACGGGATGCCGTCTCAACGGCTGGTGCGGGGACGCCGCCGTGACCCACCCGGTGGGGCCTGTCGCCCCGGAGACCCAGAAGCTGCTGGACGTCACCCGGCAAACCCTGGAGCTGGCAGCCGAGTTGATGGGCAGCAAACCGATGTGGAGCGACGTGGCCGAACAGATGGCCGCCTACGTTGCGGATCATGGATTTTCCACCGTGGAATGCTTTGTGGGCCACGGAATCGGTCGCGAAATGCACGAGGAGCCCCAGGTTCCCAACTTCGTCAACCGGCGGTTCCGCGGATACGGCGATTTCGCGCTGGAACCGGGGTTGGTGATCGCCGTCGAGCCGATGGTCAACCAGGGCAGCAAACGGGTCAAGAGTATGCCCGACCACTGGACCCAGTCCGCCCTGGATGGCAAGCCGAGCGCGCATTTCGAACACACGATCGCCATCACGGCCGACGGCCCCCAACTGCTCACGGCGGCCCCCTCCGCCGAAGAGGCATCCGCCATGGAAATCGACCCGGCCGATCGGGCCTCAGACGCCCCCCTGCGGGGCTCCCAATCGAAAATTGGGCAACGCCCTTGATAGGCACACTCGCTTCGGCATATACTTTTTGGTTTGCGATAATCTCAGGACATTGGCCCTAGGGGCGGTTGGCAGGCGTCGGCCCCCCCGGCGACGCATCCTGAGACACGGTGGACAGAAACCATGAAAGTTCGTGCCAGCGTCAAGCGGATCTGCGATAAGTGCAAAATCGTGCGCCGGCGCGGTGTGGTGTACGTCCTGTGCTCCAACCCCCGGCACAAGCAGCGTCAAGGATAACCGTATTATGCCGCGTCTGCTGGGTGTTGACATTCCGGCCAACAAGCCGACCGTCGTTTCGCTCACCTACCTGTTCGGCGTGGGTTCCCACTCGGCCCGGCAGTTGTGCCACAACGCGGGCGTGGAACCGCACCTGCGGGCCAAGGATCTGGGCGAAGACGAAGTGGGCCGGCTGGCTGCTTTGCTGGAAAAAGACCACGTGGTGGAAGGCCAGCTGCGACGCCAGACGGCACAAAACATCACGCGCCTGCGGGACATCGGCTGCTACCGCGGTCTGCGGCATCGCCGCGGTTTGCCGGCACGCGGCCAACGGACGCGCACCAACGCGCGGACCCGCAAAGGACCGAAAAAGACCGTGGCTGGCAAGAAGGGCGTTAAAGACATGCGGTAGTCGCGTCGCCCGCCAGGCAGACTTTCTCGGGCGGACCACGCGGAACAAGCGACATGACCAAATCGGGAGATTGGAATCGGTGGCCAAGGCCAAGCGGAAGAGGACGCGCCGCAATGTGACGGCGGGCATCGCATACATCAAGGCGACGTTCAACAACACGTCGATCACGCTGACCGACACCAAGGGCAACACGCTCTGTTGGGCCAGCGCCGGAACCAGCGGGTTCAAGGGCAGCCGCAAGAGCACTCCCTTTGCAGGCCAATGCGCCGCGCAACAGGTCGCGGACAAGGCCAAGAAGTTCGGCGTGAAGGATCTGGAAGTGCGGGTCAACGGACCTGGCAGCGGCAGGGAAAGCGCCATCACGGCGCTGGAAGCTGCCGGCCTGAAGATCAAATCCATCGAAGACATCACTCCCCTGCCCCACAACGGATGCCGGCCCCGCAAGAAGCGCCGTGTGTGAGACCTGCTGGCGGCGTGCCAGCTGGCAGCGCCGCGTCGCCACGATAATGAATCAACCCAGATGAACTAGCGAACGATGGCTCGATACCTCGGACCGGTCTGTCGGTTGTGCCGCCGCGACGGCATGAAGTTGTTCCTGAAGGGGACGCGCTGCGAAACGCCCAAGTGCGCGTTCGAACGGCGTGAAACGCCACCGGGCCAGCAGGAGCACCGCCGCGGAAAACAGACCGACTACGCACTGCATCTCCGCGAAAAACAAAAAGTGAAGCATTACTACGGCGTCCTGGAACGTCAGTTCCGCCGCTACTTCGGTATGGCCGAGCGGTCGCGGGGCAATACGGGCGATACGCTGATGTCGTTGCTGGAACGCCGGCTGGACAATATCGTCCACCGCCTCGGTTTCGGCCAAAGCCGCAACCAGGCGCGCCAAATCATCGGTCACGGGCACGTGACCGTCAACGGACGGCGCGTCGACGTGCCGAGCTACCTGGTCCGACCCGGGGATGTCATCCGCGTCAAGAACCGCGCGAAGAGTTTGGATATGATCCGGCTGAACATCGCCAACGTCGACCGCGATGTGCCTGATTTTCTGTCGGTGGGCGAAAGCGAAATTCCTGAAGGCGTTGTGTCCCGGTACCCGGATGCGAAGGACGTCTCCATCCCCGTACAGACCCAACTCATTGTCGAACTTTGTTCCCGTTAGGTGTCGCCAGCAAAACGGCCCAGGCGCCGGTCCGGCGCACGATGAAAAAAACGGAGGCACCAGATGCACATTCGTTGGCGTGGTCTCGAATTACCCAGCACCGTCGAGTGCGACCGCCATTCTCTTACCCAAACCTACGGCAAATTCACCGCCGAACCCTTCGAACGGGGATTCGGCGCCACGGTGGGTAACGGGCTGCGGCGGATCCTTCTTTCCAGCTTGGAAGGCAGCGCGATCACGCAGATCAAGATCCACGGGGCCCAGCATGAATTTACCACCATCGAAGGCGTGCTGGAGGACGCGACGGACATCGTGCTGAACGTCAAGTCGCTGGTGGTCAAGAACTACAGCGACTCGACGCGGGTGATCCGCGTGGAAAAAAACACCGAGGGGCCGGTGACAGGTGCCGATATCGAGAGCGACGAGTCGGTCGAGATCATCAACTCCAACCACGTGCTCGCGACCCTCACCGCGGATGTGCCGTTTCTGATGGAAATGGTCGTCGAGAACGGACGCGGTTATGTCCCGGCGTCCGAGCACAGCCAGAACATCCAAGAGATCGGCATCATCCCCATCGACGCCGTGTACAGCCCGGTGATCCGCGTTCGTTACGACGTCGAAGAAACCCGCGTGGGCCAGAAAACCAACTACGATAAACTGACACTTGAGATCTGGAC